>VOFD01002843.1_pt1 | contig 49923 bp, 73 predicted proteins | sample 5384101 | NCBI WGS metagenome assembly VOFD01 (sample SAMN12384723, study PRJNA508395) | human gut metagenome | isolation source: healthy gut C | host: Homo sapiens
ATAATGTGTTCCGCCGCGTCCAGCATCTCCTGCATACAGCAGTTGGTCAGGCCGTAGCTGAAATACCCGTGCTTGTCCATGGGGCCACGGAAATCATAGCCACATTTACCGGCGCGTATCCCCGGCTGTAATAGGAGCCGCAGTCCCGAAACAGCATTGGAGAATAATAGGCCCAGCCTTTGTCCACATACTTGCGATCCAGGCCGGAGCAGTGCCACGCATTGTAAATAAACGTCTCATGCTCCGGATCGCCCACCACCTGAATAGGCTTCATGGCAATGGCGTTGCGGACCTTGATCTCCCTCAGCTGCCCCTTCCGGGCGGCCAGAGCGGCATCCAGGGCCTCGGGAAAGGAGCAGGTCTGGCTATAGTCCACCCAGTCGCCGTCCTTAACAAGTCTCACAGCCTCTTCCGCTGTGACAAGTTTTTTCTGATATTCCTCATAAACACTCATGAAAAACCCTCCTATCAGGTATCAGTGCTGCTCCGGTCTCCGGATCAGCAGGGTAATCACCGCACCGACAATGGCAAAAGCGGCGATGGCCAGAAATGTGCCGCCATAGCTGCCGCCTCCACAGACAGGGCCAAGATAAGATGCGGCGATCAGATTCATATTTATAATACTGAAATTCACCGCATAATGCTCCCGGCCAAAAAACGTGCAGTAAAGGCGGAGTTCAGAGGCGGCACACCTCCGTATCCCAACCCTGTCAGCAAAAGGCTGCCGCCAGAACCGGCACACTGCCGGTTTTCAGGGACAGCGTCAGTGCGCCGGCAGCTGCCAGATACAGCACACTGACGCTGAGCATTGCAGTCCGGTAGCCCTTCACATCAAAAAGCTGGCCAGAAAGCACCCGTCCCACGCCGTTGGCAATCGATACAATCCCCGCTAACGCCGCGGCCCGGGTCAAATCGCCGCCCACAAAGGCCGAAGCATATGTAGTAGACTCATTAATAATAGCAAGTCCAGCAGCAGAGAGGATAATTGCCCAAATAAAGCACAGCCAGAAGTTCCGGCGCCGCAGCATGTGCCGCCAATCCAGCTCTTCATAGGCAGCCTGCATGGCGCCGCCTCCGGCTGCCATGGCTCTGACAAAGCGGTCGTCCGCCTGCCGCATCAGAAAGGTGCAGATCATCACGATGACCGCAAATACCACAGCGAAGATCAGAAAGGTCACCCTCCACCCCAGCGAGGTAATCAGTTGGGCGCCCAGAGTGCCCAGCAGCATTCCTCCGAAGCCGAATCCCATCAGAGTCACTCCGGAAACAAATCCCTGCTTATCCGGAAACCAACGGACGGTCAGGCTGATGGCGGTATTATATCCCAGTCCTACACCGAAGCCGCAGAACACACCGTAACTCAGGTAGATTCCCATCAGACTGTTAATGCGCGAGGCTGCGGCAAAACCGATGAACAGGCAGGCGGCACAGCAGCTTAAGGTGAACCGATATCCCTTTTTCCGTTCAGAATACCGCCCGCCAGGCCGCCCAAGCAGAACATCATCATGGAGACGGAGAAGGTGACGGAGGTCTGTGCCTTGCTCCAGCCAAATTCTTTCTCCAGCGGCGCACGGAATACACTCCATGCATAAATCAGCCCCAGAAACAGCAGCAGAACCACTCCCAGCAGCAGATATCCCCAACGGACCTTTTTTTCAATTTTTCAATGTTTATTTCCATGGCTTTGCTCTCTTTTTCTATTATGATTTTAAGAAAACACAAGGGGCGGCGTAATCACCGCCCCCGTGCTGCCGGACATCCGCTTGGAAGTTATGAACTTTAAAATGCTGCGTCTCCATTCCAGACGGTGTCATGGGTGGGAACCTCATTTTCAGGGTACACATAAGCGATGCGGGAGACATTAATCAGCTCTTCAAAGCCCAGATTCTGAGAAACCGAGCAACCGGCCCAGGAGCCGCAGCCCAACGTAGCCGTGGGACACAGGCCGTTGGCCAGGGCAGGGTTGGCAGAGAACACACCGGGGCAATTGACCAGCATACGGCTGACAGGCAGCTCGCAGGCCGCCCGCTCCACCAGTGCATTGTCATTGGTGTGGATTACAGAGGAATGGCCGGCACCCTCCATCATCAGATTTGCCTTGGCGATTCTGATGGCTTCTCTACATCGCCGCATTCAATATGCACGGCCAGCGGTACCATTTTTCTCTGCACAAAGGCTCATCAGTGCCGTATTTCTCCACCTTCACCACGATAATGGAGGTATCCTCGGGAATGTCCAGTCCCAGCATCTCAGCGATCTTCTGCACGTCCTGCCCAACGGGCTTGCCGTTAATAGGCCCCAGTCCGTTGGGGAACAGCAGCTCCCGCGCCCGGTCACGGACGGTGGGATCATCTGTGTAGTAGACCTTCTCCGCTTTCATCAGTTCCACCACTTTGGCAGAAATGCTTCTGGGGGTAATGAAGGAACGGTTGCAGGCGCAGATGATGCCGTTGTCGAACTTGCAGCCGAATACGGTCTGGCCCACGGCCATGGGCAGATTGTTATATGCGGGATCAAAAATAGTCTGAGAATTACCGGGACCAACGCCGTAGGCGGGCTTGCCGCTGGAATAGGCCGCCTTCACCATATTGGGACCACCGGTCCCCAGGACGGTGTCGGATGCCGCCATCATCATCTGGGTCAGCTCAATATTGGGTTCCTCCACATACTGGAAGATGTTGTCCGGCGCGCCGGCCTTCTTCAGGGCCTCGTTGAAGATCTGACAGGTATGGACCGTGGACCGCTTGGCCCGGGGATGGGGAGCGCAGAGGATGACATTGCGGCCCTTGAGAGCATACACGCCGTTGAACAGGATGGTGATGTTGGGATTGGTGGTGGGGATCACGCAGGAGATAATGCCCTTGGGATGGGCCACAAAGGTCAGGTGGCGGCGCTCATCATGTCCGATGACGCCCACAGATTTTTTCCCCTTGATGGCATACCACACGCCGTCAGGAGAGCCGGTGTTTTTCATGATCTTATCCGGCACGTTTCCAAGACCTGTCTCCTCCACTGCCTCTCTGGCCAGTTCTCTGCATGTGCCGCAAAGGCCTCGCAGCAGATGCGGCACAATTCATCGATCTGTTCCTGGGAGTAGGATTCCAGCTCCGCCAGCGCCTTACGGCCTTTGGCGATCATCTCGTTGACCATTGTCTGATTGTCCATGATGTCCTCCTATCTGTGTTCTGTACTCTCAAACCAGTTTCTCTGCAATCTTGCGCAGAGAACGCTCTGTGTGAACCTTGGCATATTCTTCTTCCGTATAGACCTTCAACGCGCCCAGAGAGCAGGTGCGGACACAGGCCGGCTCCAAGCCATGGGACAGGCGCTCCGCGCACCCGTCGCACTTTTGCATTTTCCCGAAACGATTGTAGGTCGGGGCGCCGAAGGGACACGCCATTGCGCAGCTGTGGCAGCCGATGCAGCTGGTGCTGTCGTAGACAGTAAGTCCCCCGCTCATCCTTGCTGAGACACCCCACAGGGCAGGCAGCAATGCAGGGAGCATCCTCGCAGTGCATGCAGGCCACGGAGATGTAGGCATGCCCGTTGGTTCCCTCCATCGCAAACACCTTGCGCAGGGGGTGCTCCTCTGTGATCTCAATATCATTCTGATCCATGCACGCAACCGCACAGGCCCCGCAGGCACAGCACCTATCCATGTCAAGGTCAAAAATCATTTTCATGTCAATTCTCCTTTTGCACCTTTCTCATGTTGCAGCCGGCGCTTTTGTAGCCGGGGAATCCCGTATAGGGATCCAGGTGTTTTGCGCCGATGAGGTCATTGGCGTTGGCTTCCTTATATCCGTGACACAGCTGAAGGTTTCCGGGCAGGATACAGTCTGTGGGGTTTGCCAGCGCACGGACGCTTCCGTATTTGTTATACAGCTCCACCAAATCGCCCCTTTTGATGCCCAGACGCTCTGCATCATGAATATTGATGTCGATCATGGGCTGTCTGCGGAAGCTGCGCAGCCACGGCACCTCGTGGACACGGGAGTGTACTGTATAGCTCATCCGGGCACCGGTCATCAGTTGATATTCATATGTCTCCTCCTCGTCGGCCAGCGGCCTTAAACGTAGGCAAGGCGTCAAACCCGAGGCTTTCGGGCAATTTCTCAATGCGGGATGATTTAAATTCAAACTTTCCTGTAGGCGTCAAAAATCCGTTCTCCCGCATGCTGCCGAACACGGGCGGTCTCGCACTGGGCGTCATAATGGGTGTATCGTGCTTCTTCAGTTCCTCCACCGTTAATCCGGTGGGTTTGATTATCCAGTCCACACAAGCCTCATAGCCCTTACTCAGCATCGGATCCAGATCCATGTATGCCGCCAGCTCGCACAGCATGTCCACATCACTTTTTGAATTGTAAATCGGCTGAATCGCAGGCTTTGTAAACATGGAGAAACCGCCGGGATAGACCTTGTATTCTCCGCGCTCCATGGAAGTGCAAGCAGGCAGGACGATGTCCGCCAGCTTCACCACTTCTGTCAGGAACAGATCGGAGACCACCAGGAAATCCAGTTTTTTCAACGCTTCGCGCGTTTTGCCGCTCTCGGGGAACATTCTGTCGTTCAGTCCCAGCGCAAATACACCTCGAATGGGATAGGGCTTCCCCGTCATGATCTGCTCGGTCATATCCATCATCTGAAACTCGTCCATGAACATATCCCATACAGGATAATGGCCCTGGCTGATGCGAGGCCGCGCACTCTCCGGCTTGACCTCATCCGCGAACTCTTCTTCCAGGGTGGGGAAACCGGCGCTTTGAATCGTGTAGGTAGGCGGCATGGGGAAGCATCCGCCCGGACAGTCGTAGTTGCCGGTCAGGCCTGCCAAAGCGATCAGTGCCCGGTAGTTCTGATACCCGTTGATATGGTGAGATACCGGAGACGCGCTCTGCTGGATAGCGGCAGGTTTGTTGGTGGCGAACATCTCCGTGGCGCGATAGATATCGTCGGGGTTCAGTCCGGTGATCCGCGCTACTTTTTCCAGGTCCCACTGTTTGACATAGGCGGCGTAATCCTCGTATCCATATGTATGTTTGTCAATAAACTCTTGATCCTGCCAGCCGTTTTCAATGATGATTTTTGCCATTCCCAAGGCAAGGGCACCGTCCGTTCCGGGACGCAGCTGCAGATGGATGTCGGCCAGTTTATCTACTGCGGGCGTCACGCGGGGATCCACAATAATCACCTTGCCACCGTGCTCTTTGTACATCTGGACATCACGGGCGGTCAGATGATTGGAGTAGTAGGGGTTCAGCGCCCATCCCAGAAACACCTTTGCATGCGCCACATCCGGCACGGAAAACATACCGGTCGTGGTTTTCCAGGCCATCACCATGGAATCAAAGCAGCAGCTGGATTCTGTAGCATAGTTGATCGAACCGAAGGCATAGGCGAATCTTTTGAAAATGGGGCGATACCACTTGGAGAACCCCGACACAAACGCCACCGAATCGGCACCACTCTCCGCCTTGATCTTGTTCAGGTTCTTTGCGATTTCTGCATAGGCCTCTTCCCACGTAATCTCGGCGAACCGGCCGCTGCCTTTGGGGCCGACCCGTTTCATGGGGGGTGTGGAGCCGGTCCTCCCGATAAAGATACTGCCGGTTGGCGGCCCCTTGGGGCACAAGGCCCCCTGACTATGAGGGTGATCTTTGGACCCCTCAATCTTGATGACTTCCCCATCCTTTACATAAACATCCAGACCGCAGTGGCAGGTGGGGCTGCAGATATCGCAGATGCTCTTTTTTGACCTCGATGCCGGTTTCCGCACAGGGGATCTTTGCTTTCAGCAGCTTTTCCTTTTCAGTCATGATCGCTACCTCCCAAGAACTTGATGAAACTATCCGGATAGCCCGCAGCTTGAAGCGCAGCAACTCCGTAGTCGCTGAAGGTCTGTTCGTGCTGCAGGGACTTTACAAATCCGCTGCGCAGGATCCGTTGCTCTCCGGCGGTCCAAATATGTTGATGCATTTGATGTCCTTGCCCTTTTTGACGCCGCGGATGTAATAGTAATCGTCCTCATACTCGTAGACCTCGTCGCCCGGGCAGCATGTGGTGATATCGCCAATGCTCAAAAAATCCACATGCAGGTAGTGCGCCAGATTCAGCAGCAGATTGCTGCTGAATTCTTCATTTCCGCCGGCCATGTTGATGCCGGCCACTCTGCCCTGATTCTGTGCGTTTGCCCAGACGCCCACATGCTTGTAGGTCCCAGACTGCATTTCAAAACCTTTCGCAGCAGTCGCCGGCCGCATAGATGCCCGGGATATTTGTCTGCTGCTTTCGATCTACCCGGACGGCCCGGCCGATCTCCAAGCCGCTGCCTTTCAGGAATCCGACATTGGGACGGATGCCGATACAAACCACCACGGTATCTGCACTAAAACGCTCTCCGGCCTTCATGCAGGCCGCCAGCCGGCCATCCGGTTCCCGCTCAATCCGCTCCAGCATCTGTCCGTAGGCCTGCCGGACACTCTTGCGGTCCAAATCCGCCTGAATCCTCTGGGCAGTCTCCCGAAAAGCCGCCACCGGAAAGATCCATTTGGCGCCGTCCACCAGCGTGCAGGCAATGCCCTTTTCGTAAAAGTCTTCGATCACTTTGATCCCCACCCAGGATGCGCCCACCACCAGCGCATCCTTCAGGCCGCCCGTTTCAATGCGTTCTTTCAGCAGGCGGGCATCCGCGGCCGTCCGCATTTTCAGCACCCCCGGAAGGTCGATGCCGGGGATCGGCGGCATTAGCGCAGAAGCTCCGGTACTAAGCAGAATACTGTCATACCGCCGACGGGTTCCGTTTGCCAGCTCAACCGCCCGTTCCTGCGCCAGCAATCCGGTAACCGGACAGCCAGTGTGGATATTCAGCCGCAGGCTCTGTGCGATTTCCTCTAAAGCTCCAAAGGGGAACAGGGTATCATACGCAATGGCGTTTTTACATAATAAGTTGTCAGCATCGGATTATATGGGCCGACGTCAGTGTCCGTGTAAACATCAATCTCCGCATCCGGAGACACACTTCGCGCCGCTTTTGCGGCATTATACCCGGCGCCGCCAAAGCCGACGATGGCTAATCGTTTCATAAACCCCTCCTAAATCATGAAGACGGTCCGCGTCATGGACACCCCTCAAACGGTGGTAAATGTCTTGGAAATGATCTTCCACACCCCGTTTTCACAAAGCAGATGAAAATGATCCACCAACTCCGCTGAGCCGCGGAAGCCTCTTTCATGAACAGTGGCCGACGCAACATTGCCGTTTACTTCAACGTTGCGGATGTCGGCGCGGTACTCCTGTCCCTGTTCTTTCATGGACGCCTGGGAGGCCATATCTTCAAGAAATGGCGCCGGCGTACCCATAATAAGTTGGTCGCCAAGGTATCCGGTCATCCGGGCCTCCTGATGGAAAACGCTTTCCAGCATGGGAATGTCCGCGGTATAAGTCCCTTCCATATACCGCTCAAGAACTTCATACACCGCTTCGATCTGATGCTTCATAATCTACACTCCTTAATATTTATTTCAGGCTGGCAGAATTTTCAGAACTGCTTCGCTCTGGTTCAGACAAACAATACCGTTTTCACTCATGTAGTACAGGTCTTCCAACCGCGCCCCAAACCGGCCGGGAAGGTAAATTCCCGGCTCAATAGAGAAAACGCTGCCGGGCACAAGCAGGGCCTGGCTCTCCGCGTTGAGGCGGGGATCCTCATGCATTTCACGGCCGATGCTGTGGCCGAGGCCGTGGGGAAAAAACGGGCCGTATCCGTTTTCTGCTATCCTGGATGCAGCTGTCATATGCAGGTGCGAAGCCGCCACACCCGGATAGGCCGCAGCTACGGCCTGTGCCTTGGCCGCAGCGACGATCCCACAGATTCGCCGCGCCTCATCTTCCGGATCTCCAAAGGAAAACATGCGGGTCATATCGCTGTACCACCCATTGACTATAATGCTGAAGTCAATCAGAATCAGCGATCCAGTGCCCAGAACACGATCGGAAGAAAAGTTATGATACCCCGCGCTGTTCGGGCCCGAGATGACCATATCCGTCAGCGCCTTCTCCACGCCTGGTATCTCCATGCAGATTTTTTTCGAAAACAGGCTGAAGCCTGCTTTTCCGTCATATCCGGCCGCAGTGCTGCCTCCAGCCGGAAGATTGCCTCCTCGGCCAAGCGCTGGGCGCAGCGGACCCCGATGATCCTTTCTTCTTCGTGCATGGCGGTTCCTGTTACAGTGCAGCCAACAACTGAGAGCAGCAGACCAATAAACGTACCGGCCACGCAGCCCACTGTGGACATGATGACGGAAATGGAAACATAAGAACGATGGTAAGTTGCCGCAACAATGGGCGCGGAGGAATGGCCTCCAACATTTGCGATGGATGCCGTGCCACAGCTGTGCAGATCCAGCCTGAACAGCTTTGCCAGCAGGACATACAGAGCCCCGTGCACAATCAGCACTACAGCGCCCGCAACAATATACAGCCATGCGTCCGCGATCTGTAGGATATTGAGTTCTGTGGCCAGCAGAGTCATGACCAGGGTCAGCATTACGTTGGATACCAGATCCGCTCCATTCAGTTTGCCCAGCTTTGTTACACCCAGAGTCAGACCGATGATGCTGACGAAAATGTACTCCCAGACACTTGCGTTGATAAAAGCGACCGTAGGCATCTTTTGCGCCACAAAACGGCTCAACGCGACCACCATCAGGCTGATGCCGATCACCATCAAAACAGCCAGGTGGTCGACTTTTTTGTTCTCCGTCTGCTCGCTTTCGTCCAGATTTCGGGAAATCTGGTGAATCTCTTCGACATCAGCTTTGGTCCACTTATTGAATCGGGGAGCCAGAGAAGACATCGCTACCAGAATCATAATCCAGAAGGAGTAATTGATGTTGATCATCAGAATGATGTTAGACATTACTGAATCTGGGACATTCAAGGATTGCTTAACTGCCAGAAAGTTCTGTATACCACCGATCCAGGAAGCACACACGGCGCCAAATTCGGCAGCCGGGCTGCCAAGCGCACGGCCAAAAATTACATAGGAAACCACAAAACCCGCACAGATGGTAATGGTAGCGCAGAAAAATGTCAGAATCAGCTTGGGCCCCAGTTTAAGGATTCGTTTTACATTGCAGTTCAAACACATCAAAAAATACCATAGCTGGAACCATGTTGTTTACCAAAGCTGTTTTGGTTGCGGTAACGCTCTCTGTCATCGTCCACGCTCCGCAGGTAAACAGAATCATGGTGACTACATAGATAATCAAAATTGGAGGAAATACCTTATACAACTTCAAAAGGACATTTTTTGCTGCCCAGAGGAACAGGGCTGTGTAAAATGTGATGAATGCCAGAAAACCTACACCAGTTGTTATCATATTATGTTCTCTCCCTTTTCTTTGATTTTGGAAATTGCTTTCCCATGACCCCTCAACTGCATCCAAGCGCATATATTCGGTGTCTCAAATAAGATTCAGCAAAAGACATGCCAATATTAATATCTTTTCAAGCGGCCTTTCCACCGTCTCTTTTTAAACTGCTGGTTGCTTTTAGAATTGGCGTCTGTTTTTTTGCAGTTGTTTGGAGATTGTTGGAGATCATTTTTATTGAGTATTAATATTGGCACCTATTTTGCTTAAGTATTTCGATATCTGAAAATTGTTTCTGAGGAGTGTCACTATGTCGATTGATTTGGAACCGCGTGCTGTCTTTGACATTTTTTCCGAAATTTCTAAAATCCCGAGAGGCTCCGGGAATGAAGCGGCTATCGCATCGCACATCGTTGCCTGGGCCAAAGAGCAAGGCCTTTGGTCAGAAAAGGACGCCGCCAATAATATAATAATCAAAAACCCGGTTCTCCTGAAAAAGAAAACGATCCATCCATCTGCGTGCAGGCGCATCTGGATATGGTCTGTGAAAAAACGGCAGAATCCAAGCACGATTTCACAAAGGATCCCATTTCCATACAAGTCCGGGACGACTATCTCTGTGCCGACGGAACCACCCTTGGTGCAGATAACGGAATTGGGCTCGCCCTTATTATGGCGATCCTGGCAGACCCCGCGGCAGAGCATCCGCCGCTCGAAATCCTATTTACTTCCAGTGAGGAAGCTGGTATGAAGGGTGCCTGGAGTCTTGTAGAATCCGGCCGAAAATTCACCTCCAAGACATTAATCAATCTTGATAGTGGTTGGGAAGGCGTTTTTTTATTTCTGGTGCCGCTGGCGGGGGGCGGGTGGATTTCTTCCTGCCCGCGCAGTGGGAAGAGGCCTCTATGCCTTGTTTCCGAATTGATGTATGCGGTCTCTTGGGTGGGCATTCCGGAGCGGAGATCCATCTCGGCCGTGCAAACGCAAATCAGATTCTTGCCCGGGTTTTGAACAGCCTTTCCATTCCGTGGCGGCTGGTGTCTATGGGAGGCGGTGGTAAAGACAACGCCATTGCCCGAGACATATGCCATCATATGCTGTCAACAGGAAGCCGCTCTGTACAGCCAAATTGCTCGGCTGCAGACCATGCTGCAAAGAGAGTACCATACCACAGATCCCGGATTAAAACTTCTTGTTTCCACCACCTCCAGCTCCCACATGATGACATCGGAAGCCTCCACCCACGCCCGCCAGTTCCTATTGCTGCTCCCCTTTGCCGTACTGTCAAGAGATCATTCCCTGGATTTGACGGTGACCTCCATGAACATCGGTTCCTGTTGTATCGAAGGAGATCAATTGGTTGTACGATGCAGCATCCGCAGTTCAATCCCTTCCCATCTGTCCCACTGGCTCCTTCCCCAGTTGCACACCTTGGCGGAATGCTTCGGCGCACAAATGTCTGAACACGATTTTTATCCAGGCTGGAACTTCCGGCAGGAATCCCCCATCCGCAGCCTTGCCATGCAGACCTACCAGTCGATTACTGGATCCACACCTTCTTTTCGGGTTCTTCATGGCGGTCTGGAGTGCGGAATTCTTATGGAGCATTTTGGCTTTACAGATGCTATTTCCTATGGCCCTGAACTGAATTGCCCACATTCCCCCAGGAGAATCTGCGGATTTCCTCTGTGGCGATTGCGGACAAATTAATCCGACAAATGCTCAAATCCCTGTAACGCAAAGCAGCTTAATGGTTTTTCCTTCAAACAGTGCCTATCGGCAGTGACCGTGCTCCGGCACTCATATCCTTTCACAGCTTTCGAGCTGCGGCATCTAAGGAACTTCTACGAAGCCGCAGCCGCAGCGTTATTCTGCACGCTGCCGAGTGTCTTTGGAAACAAGGGCGCTTTCCATTGTCGAAAAGGAAGCTCTGCTGAGACTTTGCCGGAGAGTGCCTTCTGCAAAGTTTAAAAAGCGTGCTTTGTTCTTTCGACAAAGCACGCTTTTTAGGAGGTATCTTTCATGGGGATTCCTGGTTTTAACTTTCACCGCTTACTCCAACACAGGAAAAACCACATATCTTGAGAAGCTGATCCCCTGCCTGAAGAGCGCTGGTCTGCGGATTGCCGTCATCAAGCATGATGCCCACGACTTTCAGGCTGATATAGAGGGAAAGGACTCCTGGCGTTTCGCCCAGGCCGGTGCAGACATTGTGGCAGTTGCATCCAAGCGGCAGTTCGCCCTTTTCAGTATTCTTCCTTCGATTTGTCTGCCATCATTACGCAAATCCACAATGTTGACCTGATCCTAACAGACGGTTACAAACACGAAAATTTCCCTAAAATTGCCATTTACCGGGCTGCATCCGGCAATGGGCTTTCCATTCCGCTCAAGGATTGCCTTGCCATTGTGGGAGATTACCCATCTCCGGCCCCCTGTCCTGTTTTTTCATCGCAGGACCCCCGGCCTCTTGCAGATTATCTACTACAGCTTCTGCAAACAGGAGCCCTGACCACGTAAAAAGAGGCCGCCTATGTCCATTCCTTCTGAAAGCATCTTAAATCTGCTGTTCCAGCGCGCCAGTTCCGGCATTCAGCAGTCCCCTTTATTTGATGCCCCGGGGTGCTTTTAACCCACCTCGCCTCCCCAGTCCTCGCTCCCTTTTTGAATCGCTTGCCGCTGGATGGCCGTGTCATCCGCATCTTTTGAACAGATTCCCCCCGACAGGCGGCTGGCCAATCCCTCTTAACCGTTCCCAACAATTGCAGCTTATCAGAAAGATTCAGAGGAACCATGAATGCGGCTTGCCTTGTGTTCCCGTTAGATGGGCCGAAACTCATATCAACCTTCCCTTTGGATTTACAGAGACAGCAGAAAGGAACCTGACCATATGTCCATTACACTTGAGGAGGCGCAGAACCTGGTTGTGCGGTATGCGCCGGTACTGAACGAAGAATATGTCCCCTTAGCAGAGTCGGTAGGCCGCCGCCTGACCAGCGATATCCGCAGCGCCTTTCCTCAGCCGCCCTTCGACCGCTCCCCGCTGGACGGCTACGCCGTAGTAGCGGCAGATGTTGCATCCGCCACTCCGGATACCCCTGTCAAACTTCAGGTAGTGGATAAGCTCTGGGCCGGAATGCCCGCCCGGGTCGGTGTGAAGCGGGGCCAGGCAGTGCGCCTGATGACTGGCTGTATGATCCCGTCAGGGGCGGACGCTGTCATCCGACAGGAAGACACAGATTTGGGCGTGGAGATTGTTCAGATCTTCCGGCCAGTGGCATCTGGTAAGAACATCTGCTATCGGGGAGAAGAGTATGGCACAGACGCGCTATTGCTACGACGGGAAAACCGTGTGGACGCCGCGTCCGTGGCAGTGGCAGCCGGGGCAGGATTTACTCAGCTTCGAGTCCGGCGACGAGCCAGGGCAGTCATACTGACCACCGGCGACGAAGTCCGTCAGCCAGGGACAGTGCTGCCCGCAGGGAAGATCTATGACTCCAACACCGCCTATCTCTCAGCCCGGCTACATCAACTGGGAGTGGAGACTGTAGCCGCCCTGACCCAGGAAGATGATCTGACGGCACTATCGGCAGCTCTGCGCCGCTACGCCGGGGAGGTGGATCTTATTCTGACCACCGGCGGCGTGTCCGTAGGAGAGAAGGATTTGCTGGAACAGGCCGTCAAAGCCGCCGGTGCAGAGGTGATCTTTCATGGCATAGATATAAAACCCGGAATGCCCACGTTGTTTGCAGTTCTGGGGAATGCCCGCTTGCTGGGGCTGTCCGGCAACCCCTTCTCGGCTGTAGTACCCCTTTGAACTGTTACTGCGGCCCATGCTGGCCGAGATGACGGGGATCCGGAACCGCTCCTGCGGGCGGATACCGCCATCGCGGCACAGGGCTTCGACAAGGCCAGTCCCAGCCGACGGTTCCTCCGAGCCTTCTGCAAGCAGGGGCGGGTATATCCCCCGGCAGCACAGTCCAACGGGCAGATGCGCAGCATGATCGGCTGCAATTGCCTGATCGATGTGCCCGCTGGCAGCGGGGGCCATCCGCCCCGGCGATCCGGTCCGGATCCTGTGGCTGTGAGGTACGTGTAATGTTGTCTCCTGATTCCTGCGCTGCCGTGGTTCTGGCGGGCGGCCAGTCTCGCCGCATGGGCCGTTGCAAGGCGTTGCTGCCCCTGGAGGACGGAACCATGCTGGCGCACATTGCAAGGGAGTTGGCGGTTTTCCCCGAACGCTGGCTCTCCGCCAATGACCCCGCCTTGGGAAACGGATTTCCCGGGAAGACCATTCCTGACATCTATCCCAGCTCTGGCCCTTTGGCCGGACTTCACGCCGTCTTTCAGCAGATACAAAAGGACTGGTTGTTCTGTGTGACCTGCGATATGCCACGCTTCACCCAGGAAGTGGCCTCTGCCATGTTGGCGGCCTTTCCGCCAGAGGCAGACGCCATGATCTGCGTGGACGGTTCCGGACAGGTACATCCTCTGTGCGGCATCTATGCCCGTACAGCGCTGCCCATACTGGAGCAGCATCTTCAGTCTGGAGATTTGCGTGTGATGGCACTGCTGTCTGAACTGTGCGCGATCCCGTTTGAAACGGCGGGCCGATTTCCGGATACTTTATTTTTGAACATCAATACACCGCAGGCGTATAACGCTCTGCTGGCGAAAGGGGGCCGCGATGATTGACGGCTGCGGACGAAATATCGACTATTTGCGCCTGAGTGTCACGGACCTTTGCAACTATCGCTGCCGGTACTGTATGCCCGAGAATAGGGTGCACCGGCGAAGCCGCCGGGAGATGCTCTCCTTAGAAGAGCTTGAAGCCGTGGCTCGTGGCGCTGTAGCTCTGGGAGTTACAAAGATCCGGCTGACTGGAGGGGGAGCCTCTGATGCGGCGTGGAATCGTGGAACTGTGCCGGCGGCTTCGGGCCATCCCAAACCTTCAAGAGCTGTGTCTCACCACCAATGGCTCGCTTCTTCCGGAACTGGCGGCACCCCTGCGGGAGGCTGGGGTGGATCGACTGAACATCAGCTTGGATACCCTGCGGCCGGAACGGTTCACCCAGATCACCCGTATGGGGAACGCTAGAGCAGGCGATTGAGGGGCTTGCGGCTGCCCAGCAGGCGGGATTTACCAATCTAAAGATCAATACCGTGCTGATTGGCGGTTTCAACGACGATGAGATTTTTGGATTTTGTCGGTCTCACAAAGCTCCATCCCTGGGAGGTGCGCTTTATCGAGTTGATGCCCATGGGTCCCTGTGCAAACTGGGACAAGCGCTGTTTCCTGCCAGACACTGCCGTTCTCAAGCGCTGCCCGGAACTGCGGCCTGTTCCGGCACAAGGTGTGGCCCGACGATATCGCATTCCAGGGGCCAAAGGTGCCGTGGGCCTGATCTCCCCGATGAGTCACGACTTCTGTGCTGATTGCCGCCGGATCCGGGTGACGGCGGATGGCAAGCTGAAAGGGTGTCTCCACAGCCGGGAGGAGATCGATCTGCAAGGCCTCCACGGCTGGCAGCTGCAAAACGCCATCCGGCAGGGCATCGCCCACAAGCCGCAGCGCCATCACCTTTCAGAGCGGAAGAGCGACACCCGCGGAATATGAATCAGATCGGAGGCTGAACTGTGCATGAACTGACCTCATTTTAACAGAGACGGTCGGGCGAGGATGGTGAATGTGACGGACAAGACCGCGACCCGCCGGCGAGCGGTGGCTACCGGCGGAATTTATATGGCTCCGGAGACTCTGGCCCATATCAAGGACGGCACCATAAAAAGGGCGACGTGCTGGCAGTGGCCCAGGTGGCGGGCATCCAGGCGGCCAAGCACACTTGGGAGCTGATCCCCATGTGCCACCCCTGCCCCTGACAGGTATCGACATCACCTTCGCCCTGTCGGATGATCCCTGCATGGTGGAGATCCAGGCCGCCGTCACCTGCACCGGCGTCACCGGCGTGGAGATGGAGGCACCTGACGGTTTCGGCCGCGGCATTAACCATCTACGATATGTGCAAAGCCGTTCAGAAGGACATGCGCATCACCAATATCCGCCTGCTGGAAAAATGCGGCGGCAAAAGCGGAGACTACAGAATAAAGGAGTGAGCCACTTGGCCACTGTGGTATCCGTCAATATCAGCGAACAGAAAGGGGACCATCAAGACTGGCACCGGCAGATCAGTCTGCTGGCAGAGGAAAGCGTGGACACCATGCGTGACGCCTGCCCCATCCCCTGGACGCGGGAGTATTTGCCGAGAACATCAACACCGAGGGCATAGACCTGAAAAGCCTGCCTGTGGGTACTCACCTGCGCATCGGTGAGACCGAGGTGGAGGTGACCCAGATCGGCAAAGAGTGCCACAGCGACTGCGCCATCAAGAAAGCTGTGGGCAAGTGCGTCATGCCCACGGAGGGTATCTTGCCGTGGTGGTTCGGGAGGGCGTGGTCCGTCCCGGCGATGAATCGAGATTCTGGAGGCATAGAGCATGAAGCTGATTAAAACAGACGGAGGCCGTGGGCCACGTGCTCTGCCACGACCTCACCCAGATCATCAAGGGCCAGTATAAGGACGCCCGGTTCCGCAAGGGCCACGTGGTAAAGGCGGAGGATATCCCCGTCCTGCTCTCCATGGGCAAGGAACATCTGTACGTCTGGGAGATGACGCCGGGAATGCTCCACGAGAACGACGCTGGCGGCGGAGCGCCTGTCGCCCTGTGCGCCAATGACCACATGGACCGCAGCGTCAGGTCAAGGAGGGCAAGATCGAGCTGAAAGCCGCCTGCGATGGCTTTTTGTTCCTGGTGAACTCCGAAAAGCTGATCGCCGTCAACAACATCGAGGACCTCATGATCGCCACCCGCAAGGGCGGCACCGCCGTCAGCAAGGGGGACAAGCTGGCGGGCATGCGGGTGATCCCCCTCATCATCCCGGAGAGAAGCTCCGGGCCGCGGAACAAGCCGCCGGAGACGCCCCCCTGCTGGAGCTCAAGCCCTGGGTCCGGCGAACCGCCGCAATCGTGGCCACCGGCAGCGAGGTGAAAAAGGGCCTGATCCAGGATACCTTCACCCCGGTGGTCAAAGACAAGCTGGCTTTCTACGGCATCGGGCCATTTCTGTCGCCTACTCCGGCGACGGGGTGGAGAATGTGGCGAGGCGCCATGTAAGGGAGGCCCGGGGCACCGGAGCCGATGTAATCCTCTGCACCGGCGGCATGAGCGTGGACCCCGACGATAATACCCCCGGCGGGATTCAAGGCAGAGCGGGGCGAAGATCGTCACCTACGGTGCCCCGGTGCTGCCCGGCGCTATGTTCCTGCTGGGCTACTACGACGACGGCACTCCGGTGATGGGCCTGCCCGGCTGCGTCATGTACGCCGGGGCCACCATCTTCGATCTGGTCCTGCCCTTCGTGGCGGCGGATGTACCGGTGACCCGACAGCAGATCGCCGCCCTGGGAGAGGGTGGGCTGTGCCTTGGCTGCAAGTCTGCCATTGGCCCGCGTGCCCTTTTGGCAAATAAATCCTATGCGGAGCGTCCGGCCAGGTTTTTTCCATTCGTTATCCTCATTTGAATATCACGTTAGTTTGACACCGGACTTGCAAAGCCGGGTTCAACATATATCATCAAGAAAGGAAGATTTCGCCATGAAAAGAAGCTTTTCTCCCCGTTCTGGCCCTGTCCATGGCCTGGCCCTGACCGCCTGCAGCGGCAGTGATGGACACCGACAACACCCCTGAGACGAAACTCAGGATACTGCGGAACCTGTAAATCTCATTGTCTTTGCCGCGGCCTCCATGCAGGAATCCCTGGATCAGGTCATCGAGGCCTACAAGGCCGTGGCTCCGGAAGTCGCCATCGTGCCGACCTATGACTCCTCCGGCACCCTGAAAACCCAGATCCAGGAGGGGAGCCGACTGTGATGTGTTCATCTCCGCCGCTCCCAAGCAGATGAACCAGTTGGACGCCGAGGGCGGCGAGGAGAACACCGAGGGCCTGGACCTGGTGAATAGCGCCACACGTCTGGACCTGCTGGAGAACAAGGTGACCCTGGCCGTTCCCGAGGAGAATCCCAAGGGCATCGAAACCTTCGATCAGCTTGCGGAGCTGCTCCAAAGCGGTGAAATGATGCTGGCCATGGGCAACAGCGACGTTCCGGTAGGACAGTACACCCAGAAGATCTTCACGGCATACTACGCTACCGATGCGTTCTGAACGAGTGGTGGAGGCCACTGCCTGCGGCCAGGTCATCTATCCCGCCGCCGTGTGAAGAACTGACCTACGGCTCCACGGATGTGAAGGAGGTCACCTCCCTGCTGCATTCTGCCATCCCAGCGGCGGGTAGGTTATGTTTTCAGCAACAGAGCCTTTTGACGGTGCGGCCAAACGCCAACTTTGGCAGTCCGAAAGAGGCCCGCCGCCCAGCCACAGCGGAGAAACTGCTCCACCGGATGGCGTCGGAGGTCGTGACACATCCACGGCCGGGCCGGTTCTCCAGGGGTAGCCGGTGGAGCCGGAACCGGCGGACGCCCTCTCCGCCTTTTTCCGGCTCAGCGGTACGGGTCTCCCTCAACCGGTGGGAAGTTTACCGCAGCCGCAGCCGGGTATGTGCCATGGCTATGGCCGCCCCCTGATCCCCTTCGATACTGCCCTTCTCTTGCCCATTCCCAGAGGGACGTGGTATTGACCGCTTCTGACGTGTCCTCCACTGTGGTGTTGCTGCGACCGGCAGATATTTACTGATCCAAGATTGTAAAGGAGCGATCTCATATGTTCAAAGCCGCTGTCATCACCGTCAGCGACCGCAGCTTCCGGGGTGAGCGCCCGGATACAAGCGGTCCCCTTGTAGTGGAACTGCTGCAAACCGCCGGATACGATGTCCGAACCACCCTGGTAGTACCGGATGAGCAGGTGCGTATTGAGGCCGCCCTGCGGTCCTATTGCGACGAACAGCCGGTGGATCTCATCATTACCACCGGCGGCACGGGTTTCTCTCCTCGGGACATGACGCCGGAGGCCACCATTGCCGTATGCCAGCGGCTGACACCGGGAATTCCGGAAGCCATGCGGCATTTCTCTATACAGATTACTCCCCGGGTATGCTCTCCCGGGCCCAAGCGGGTATCCGGGGTGGGACGCTCATCGTGAATCTCCCCGGCTCTCCCAAGGCGGCCAGGGAAAACCTGGAAGCGATTCTCCCAACCCTGGCTCATGGGTTGGAGATGCTTACTGGAGAACCGGCTGACTGTGCAGCTCTGGTCAATCAATCTGTCATAGTTACCCCTCCGGCTAGGCCAGAGGCTTGAACAGGCCTTATAAGCGCCTGCTTCGGCCAAAAGCATACAGCTCTCTGAAGGTTTTGCCGGCTGTATTCCTCTCTTGGGCTGCCCTTTTTAAAGGACTTCTTTTGCGCTGTCTTGTCCCGACAACCCGTAAATAGGCCAATAACTTCCTTCAATTCTATCTGCTCTCCCATCTGACCCAACGCCGACCGGGTGCGGATATACTCTGATATCTGCTCTTGTTCCATTCTACTGTATCCACACAACATCCGCTGGTACAAAAAAGCGCCGATTTCCATACTTATATCTGTTAGGTTCACATGTCAATCAAAATATCATCAAACTGCTTTCCCCCTTCAGGTGCTCTATGGTCTGAGACGCACTGTACTTGGATGGGATACTTGTCATGCCTGAATGTTTTCGACCGTAACGACGCCGGGAGGCTTACCCAGTCCCAGGGATTTAATGTGGTCATTGTACATGGTCATACGGATATCCTCCCGGAAACAGGGCAGTCCCAATGGGCCGCTGTGTTTACCAGCCCCCTGCCAGAAAAAAAAAATTCCGGGTATTCCGGGGGCCTTCTCAGAAAGTTAGGTGAGACTTGACCCAGTGTATTTTTCTGCAGATTGCTAATTCCGGTGATTTTCTGTTCTCATCCTCAATTCTGCTCACAAGCCCCCTCCCCGGAGATGTTAGCCATGACGGAATATGATGTGCAACACCCCCACCTGAATTTTGGCGCTTTTCCGATCAAAAAGGATTGAATCTCAACCGGATGTTCGAGCTTCCCTCAGATCAGTGTTGAATCGATTTTGGGAATTGCATCGCTGATGGTCTTTTTCTCATCCTTTATCAAAGCATCACATACCCGTGATATTACCTAAATTATGTATCCGCAACTGTTTTGCAAACCAGTTTTGCCGTTTGGAGGCGGACAGCCCTTGCTCAATTTTCTAATAGCAGCACTGTAGGTTCGGGCTATCCAACCATCAGAGATCCGCGGCGATCTGTTTTCCATGTTGTGCTGGTCCTTTCTGAGGTCATTTGTTTTAGGCGTTTATTCTACCAGCCAGTATCCAGATGCCAGGTACAGAGTATCCCCACGGTGGTCAGACAACCTGCCGTGGGGATACTCTTTGTCATGGCAATACAGAGCCTCAGATGACCTCGTAGTCGGCTATGTTCACCTCCGCAAAGGAGACACGGTTATAGGAGGCCGGCTTGGGGACGGGATAGGTGCAGTCGAATCCCATTTTTGCGGCCATATTGTCGTGGACCACGGGGTTCAGCTCGTGGCCAAAGGCGCCGGGAATGATGACAATATCACGGGCAGGGTCGCAGCGGGTCACCATAGCGCGCTCCACATCCTCCGCATCGTAGATATTCACGTCACTGTTGACGACGGTGACCATCTGCAGATCAGAGAATGCCGCAAACGCAGCACAGATGGCGTTTTTGGCCATGCCGTTGCTAGGCGGGTCCATCTGGAGCACAACATGATAATGGCTGCCGCCATGGGTCATGTAGACCTTCTTCAGTCCCTTCACCTGCTTGCTGATTGTTCGGAAGAGATTTGCCTCAGGCCCAGTCCCTGACCATTCCAGACCTCGCGACCCGGATGGAGCAGATGGAGGATCGGGTCCATCTGCATGGTGATGGCTTTCACGCTGACAACCCAGCGGTCCTCCTGTGCGGCATAGTAACCACTGACTTCACCGAATGGCCCCTCAGGCTCCCGGACATAGGGCAAGATCTCGGCTTCGATCACAATCTGGGCATCAGCAATTCCCTCCACATCGACCGTACGGCTCCTGCACAGGCGGGCAGGCTCCCCCAGCAGATAAGAAGCCACAGATAGCTCGTCCTCATCTATTGGCGCCGCGGAGCTGGGAGTGGTTGCCGCCACAAAGTAAGCGGGGTGCACGCCGTTATTAATGGTAATCTCCAGGGGCACGCCCCGGGCCTCCGCGCGCTCGTAGTAATCCCGCAGGTGGCGTCCCATGTCCATCAGGATCCCCATGCGGTCCTTGTCCGTGACCATCAGGCGATGGATGGAGGCATTGCGCACACCAGTGTCGGGGTCCTTGGCAAGAATGACGCAGTTGTCAAAATACGGGCCGCCATCTAGCAGCGCCAAGGTAGGGACGGGCAGTTTAGTCAGGTCTGGTTCGGGCATCACAACGGACTGGGCAGGGGCATTTTCCATCAGCACCGGCGTTACAGGATTTTGGTGCAGGGAGGCTACGGCTTCGGCAAACAGGCTGGAGAGCTGGTCCACCGGGGTGTCGAAAATTGCGGCCACATTCTCGCGGTTCCACCACATGCCGGTGGTGACAGGCATATCATAGCCTTTTATATGATCAAACACCAATGCTTTGCCGCCGTCCAGCTTCGCGCAGACACCCCCCCAATTCGTGAACAGCGTCCACCGGAGTTGTCACATGGGCCAGCCGGCCTGCATCCTGCATTTTCTTCAGGCAATCTTTTTAGATCCATGAGTCGATCCTCCTATTTTTCAGTTTGGGGGCCGCCCCAGGGCGGAAGCAGTCCGGCGTCAGGTCGAACTGCATAAGGGCTTTTCCAACCACATGGTTAATCTGGTCAGGGAGTGCCTCTGGATGGTTGTAGAAGGTCATCATCGGCGGCACGATAGCACAGCCGGCCTCTGCGGCGGTTACCAGGTTCCGCAAGTGAATCAGGCTCAGCGGCGTCTCCCGTGGCATCAGGACTACCCGACGTTTCTCCTTCAGGCAGACGTCCGCTGCGCGGACCAGGAGATTGTCGGCATAGCCGTGGGCGATTGCTGACAGGGTCTTCATGCTACATGGCGCCACGATCATGCCCCTCCGTGATAAAGGATCCGCTGGCGATGGCCGCTGACATATCCTCCGGCTCATAGCAGTGATCCGCCAGCGCCTTGACATCCGCGGCGTTCGCGCCGCACTCCAGCTGGAAATTCCGCTCCGCCGCCCGAGATATCACGAGGTGGGTCTCCACCTCCGGCATCTTCCACAGCAGTTCCAGCAGCCGTTGTCCGATACGCACGCCGTCAGCAGCACTGATTCCAACGATCAGTTTTTTTCATGACGTTCTTTACAAATGAGGCCGGGCACGGTACACCCGGCCTCTGGTTATTGTGACTGCAATTGTTAAAGGGTCAGCCCCATCTTCTCGGGACGGAACAGGCGCTCGTCCATGAGCTTCAGGTCAGGAGCGATCTCAGGTTGAAACTCCATTTTATCCAGGATGTGAGTTTGGAGATCCACGCCGGGAGCGATCTCGGTCAGGGCGATCTTTCCATCTATCAATCGGAATACGGCACGCTCCGTGATGAACAGGACCTCCTGATGGGTCTGCCGCGCATACTCAGAAGAGAACGTGATATGCTCCACAGCTTTCTTGAACTTCAAACCGCTGCCGTCCTGACGGATGACCAGCCTGCCGTCCTCAATAGCGATGTCCTGCTTACCGGAGGTAAATCCAAAGGCGAAGCATACCTTGGGCGTGTTCTGGGAAATGTTGATGAAACCACCGGGGCCTACGCACCGGCCGGAAAATCTGGAGACGTTGACATTGCCGGTGGGATCGATCTCCGCGCAGCCCAGTACCGTCATGTCCAGGCCGCCGCCATCGTAGGTGGTGAACATATCGGAGGAGCGGGAAATGGAATCAGGGTTCAGGGCGGCACCGAACAGAGGGCCGCCCAACGGCACACCGCCGTACACGCCGGTTTCCAGAGACAGCGTGATCTGATCGCTGATTCCCTCCTCGTTGGCGATATTGCCCACGCCATCAGGGATGCCGATGCCCAGATTTACCAGATAGTCCTTTTTTTCAGCTCCAGAGCGGCCCGGCGGGATATGATTTTCTTGTAGGTCAGGGGCATGGGCTTCATGCGTCCTTCAGTGGGAACACGGACATCGCCAATCATGCCGGGGTTGTAGGCCAGCGCGATATTGTCCAGTTTCTCCGCCTTGACCACATAGTCCACATAAGACTTGTGAATTAGGACATGTCGGGGATCCAACGAACCGGCTTTCACAATGTCCTTGACCTCGATGATGACGATTCCGCCATTGTTATGGACGGCAGCAGCCAGCTCCAGCAGTTCACCGCGGACGGCCTCGTCCTGCAGGGAGATATTGCCGCACTCATCGGCGTAGCTGGCGTGGAGGATGCAGGCGTCGATGTGAAAGGACTTGTACAGCAAGTAGTCCTTGCCATCCACCTGAACCAGCTGGACGATCTCACGTCCCTGCTCCTTGGCGCGCTTGTTGATGCGGCATCCCTCGTGACGGGGGTCTGCATAAGTGTGCAGGCCCACATGGGTCAAAATGCCAGGGCGCTTGCCACCGATAGCGGCCATCAGCTGCCCGTAGACGCCCAGCGGCATGCTGTAAGCAGCAATCTTATTCTCACTGACGGCACGCCCCACAGGAGGGGACATTCGCAGATGGGAGGCGATCAGTGTATCCACAATGCCGTCATCGGCGATCTTGGACATGCCGCAGCCGTTGTCATCAAAGTCGCCGGGTGCCACGCCGGAAACAATGGTCAGATCCCGGGGGCTGTTCTGCTCCCGGAACTTTTTTCCAATTTCTTCCAAAATACTGTCAGGGGAGGCGTACGCGCCAAAGCCGCTGATTCCGACGGTCATACCGTTATGGATCAGGTCCACAGCCTCGGAGACAGAAATTATCTTTGCCATAGAGACAATTCTCCTTTTAAAAAAATGAGTAAGATGAGAGAAACAGGGGCGCAAAAAATGCACAGGACGCTGTTCCGGAGGTAAGCGGGAGCAGCGCCCTGTGTACGTGAGAGTTCAAATCACACGCAGTCCAGCTCCGACAGGCGCTGCAGGGTCTCGTAGCGGTTCTTGGCCCGGCGATAATCCGTGCACGGATCTCGTCGGTGACACGGTTAAATCGTTTCTGCTTGGACAGATACTCGTTGATCAACTCAAAATCAACAGGTTTCTGGTTGATGGTGATCTTGCCATCCTCGCGCTCAAACTGTAGCCATGCGCCGCACTTGACAGCCAGCTTGGCCATCTGTATGGTTTGATCAGTTGGAAATTTCCAGCCGGAGGGGCAAGGCGTCAGCACGTGAATGAAGCAGGGACCGTCCTTAGAGGCCGCCTTGGCCAGCTTGCGCTTGAAGTCGCGGATGTTGCCGACCGAAGCGGTGGCCTGGTATGCCAGAGGGGTGTGGAGCAGCATGAAGTCGATGTTTTTGCTGGACTCCTTTTTGCCGGTGGGGTGGTCTTGGTGGAAGCGCCCAGAGTTGTGGCACTGGATCGTTGGCCGCCTGTGTTCATATAAGCCTCATTGTCGTAGCAGAGGAACACCGCTTTGTGACCGCGCTCGATGGCACCGGACAGCGCCTGGAAGCCGATGTCAAAGGTGCCGCCATCGCCGGCCACACCCAGGACTGTCACATCGTTCCTGCCTTGGATTTTCAGGGCCTCGGAAACGCCAGAGGCAAACGCGGGCAGGCTCATGAGCACGGTCTGCACCGAGGGGATACCCCATCCGGTCTCATCGCCGCTGCCCGTGAGTATGGCAGAACAGCTAGGAGGGGTCAGGGTAATGGTCTTGGAGCCTAAAACCTCCAGAGAAGCTCGGCTCATCAGTTCCAGGGGGCAGCCCTGGCAGGTCGTCAAACCTTTGCTCAGCAGATCCAGTTCAGCCATTCGTCAGCACCTCATCTTCCTTCAGATCGATCCAGATGGGCTCCTTGCAGGAGCATTCCTGGCGCCCATCTCTTCCGCCTTGGCGAACACATTCTCCACGGTCTGCTCCCAAATGTCGCGGCCGCCCAGGCCGGCGACAAAGCTGTATGCGTTAGCGTTGTTGCCGCTCATCTTCATGCTGGCCAGCACTTCCTCGTACAGGGGGCCGAAGGACCCCATTGCAGAGACACGATCAATAACGGCCACGTTCTTCACGCCCCTCAGGGCCTCGGCAAGCTCAGTTTTGGGGAAGGGGCGGAAACAGACCACACGGGCGATTCCCACCTTCTTACTTTCGCTGCGCAGCTGGCGCACCACATGGCGGACGGTGCCGGACATGGAGCCCATGCAGACAATTACGGTATCGGCATCCTCAACACCGTCGCACATAACGCGGGCGTACTTGCGGCCGAAGATCTTGTCGAACTCCTCAAAACGTTCATCCAGCACAGCGGCGGCGGCCCGCATCCCCAGGTCCTGAGACCGCTTGATCTCAGTAAAGATGGCGGGAGAACTCAGGTTGTCGATGGCGTAGGGCATATCAGTGTTCAGCTGGGCGTTAACAGGCCGGAACTCACTGATAAACCGTTCCGCTTCATCCTCGGTGGGAACATCGACGGGCTCAGTCAGATGGGAACAGTAGAAGCCGTCGATATCTACCATGGTGGGGGTCAGAACCCGCTCGTCCTCACTGGTGCGATAGGCGATCATGGTGAAATCCAGGCCCTCCTGGGGACTCTCGGCAAAGAGCTGGATCCAGCCCTGGTCCCGCTGGGTCATGATATCGGAGTGGTCGCACCACAGGCACATGGGGCCGGGGATAGCACGGCTGACCACAGCCATGACCACAGGCAGCCGGGAAGCGGAGGCCACGCCGGTGACCTCGTGCATGAGGGCCAGACCGTGGGAGGCGCTGGCGGTGAAGGTGCGCACACCGGTGGAAGCGGCGCCGATCACGGCGCTCAGGGGGCGGAGTGCTCGGACTCCACGGTAATGTAGGTCGCATCATACTCCTTCTTGTCGATCAGGGAGGAGATGGTCTCAACAATGGGAGTCTGTGGGGTGATGGGGTAAGCCGCTACCAGCTGGACCTTGGAACGCATAACACCGTGCGCAATCGCTGCGTTGCCGTCTAATGCCTTAATCACACCCATGGATCACTCACACTCCCTTTCACAGTCAGATTCCAGAACAAAGTCGATGGCCTTCTTGGGGCACTCCACCGTGCAGATGCCGCAGCCCTTGCAGTAGGTATAGTCGATAACCACCTTATCATTCGTGTTTTCAATAACGCCGCAGGGACAGTACCCTGCGCAGATCCCGCAGCGTACGCAGTCGTTGTCACGAACCACCGGGCGGCGGTAACGCCAGGCACCGGTATGTACATCAGAAACTTTTACGGAGATGGGCCCCAGGAGCTTGGGCATGCTCTTAAGCATTTCTGTACGCTGCTGCACAAGTTTCTGCATTCATCTCACCAGCCTTTCCAGGAATTTTCATCTGAACAGCTTTCCTCAGGCTATCCAGAGAGACACAGTCGGTCGCTTTGGCCAGGGCACCCAGCATTGCAACGTTTGGGGGGACCTCACCCAGCAGCTCGTGGGTGATCTTGTCAGCGTCGATCCTAGTGACGTGCCCAAACGCCTCGTTGACATAAGAAGCGTCGTTGGTATTGACCACAAGTGTGGCACCGGGACGGGCACCCTCGGCACTGTCGATGCCCAGTTCCTTCAAACTGGGATCAAAGTCGATAACGCAGTTGGGACGGTAGACGTATGCCTTCACATCAATGGGTGTGTCGGAGATACGTGCGTAGTGAACACGGGGCCCCTTTACGCTCCTGGCCATAAGATGGAATCGCCTGCGCAAACTTGCCCTCAGAATTGCGGCATTGACCAGGATCTTGGCGGCCGTAACCGCGCCCTGACCGCCGCGGGAATAGAATTTGAATTCCCACATCATATTTGGATAAAACCTCCTTACAGAATGTGCATCCGACAGAAAACCAATGCAGCGCCTTCACTGCTGGTCAATCAGTGGAGAAATGGAACTTTCAAAATCAGCCCAATAGGCCGATTCCGGCAACCACAGCAGTCCAGACGGAGCAAACCACAACATAGCCAAGCGGAATGACCACGCCGGTGCTCATCATGTCCTTGATCTTCCAGTATCCTCCGGAATAGGTGGTGTAGCAGGTGGGATCAATAGGAACCAAGAGCAGCATGCTGGTGGACATGCACACAGGCAGGCAAACTGCGATAGGATTCAAGCCCAGATCCAGCGCCAAAGCACCAACGACAGGCAGGCACAGACCGGCCAGCGAAACACCCTGGGGCATGGGATAGTGGCCGACCATCATCATGATGTTGATAACCAGCAGCAACACCAGCAGTCCCATACCGGCGACCCGGCTCAGGAACAGGTTCGCCAGAATACCACTGAGCCATGCGCCAGTGCCCAGATTGGCAACCACCGTAGCCAACGCCGTAGCGGCACCGCAGATCAGAATGGCGGACCAGTCGATACGCCCATTCATTTCCTTCCAATCCACCATGTCCATGCCGGGCAGGGACATCACAAAGATACCCAGCCAAGTGGTCATGTACATGTCAATGCCGATCTTTTTAGGGACGAACCACATGACCACCATGACGGCGAACACGATGGTAAATCTCAGTTCACTGCTGCGAAGAGGCGGCAGGTTCTTGCGGTCATCCTTTAGAGAATCCAGCCCCTTGACCACATTAATTTCCGGCTTGAACACCAGGCACAGAAACAGCCACGCCAAGACCAGGCTGACAATGGCCACGGGAACGCCTACAATAGACCACTGGGCGAAGGAGATCTCCACGCCGCAGATACTCTTGAGCAGAGACATGGTCACAGCGTTCATGCCACTGCCGGCAGGCGTGCCGATACCGCCCAGGGCCGCGCCCACGGGAATTCCCAGCATCAGGGCCTTGCCAAAGTTAGACTTTCCAGGCTCACAGCTGTTCTTTTCTAGCAGTGGAGAGCAGATGCCGAAGAAGATCAGCGCAGTGGGGATATCCGCCAGGAACATGGAAACCAAGCAGGTGCCGAGCATCACACTCAGCAGGACCAACTTTGCTTTGTTGCCGAACATCGGCAGAACGTATAGAAAGGCGCTTGCCAAGGCCGACCTTGGAGAAGATCTGGCCAATGATCATGGTGCCCAGCAGGAAGAACACGCCGGTGCCGGCAAAACCGGACAGGATCGTAGCCTCCGTCTCAAAGCCTACCCATGCGCCGAAGAACAAAGCGAATATGGATGTGACCGCCATGGGGACCGCCTCTGTCAGCCAGAGAAGTACCGTAACGAACAGGACCAGGAAACCATCCCAACCAGCCTGATCCAGACCTTCGGGAACGAAATTGTGTAGAATCGCAAAGCCACCGAAGATCAAAACCAAACAGATGACCCGCTTGATCTTGTCTTTTCCAAACTCTGTGTTTGCCATGTGGAAACTCTCCTTTTCACACTTCTTCCCGGCGGCTGCGCATCCGCTGAGATATGTTGAGCCGCGGTCTCCCGCCATCGCGATTTTTTGCTCTAGCTATAATGTATCACAGTGGAAGATTTCCTTGTGTTTGTATTCGACACGAATCATGTCCAAAACGAAGATTCCACAAAGTTTGTATGAAAAGCACAACTCTATTTTGCCGCATTTCACATAATGCATAAATTTTATTAATATTTATCATAAAGCAGAGCCCTTTTTGTCAAAATTTTTGCGTTTCAAAATAACATATTAGACTCCAATTTCTTTCTAAACGTAACCATCATCAATACTGTGCTATCCGCAGAAAAAGATCCCCGGCAGACGCATAACTGTCTGCCGGGGATCTTTTTCTGCGGATAGCAGGGTCTTCTGCTAATCCTCATCTCGATATCTGGCCAAATAGGAATTTGTTTTATACTGTCGGATCAGCAGATGAGACTGGATGCTCTTTACACCGTCAATGCTGTAAATATGCTCCTCCAGAAATTGGGAAAGTCGGTCTACGTTATCAATATAGGCGTGAACATGTAATCCAGTAACACCGGTGTGCTGGGAAACAATAGCAATTTCTTCTTTGGCTGCCAATGTCCGCGCTACAGACACCAGTTTACTGGGCTCCACTTCTACATCCATAAACACCGATGCCAACCGCTGATAGGCTTTTTGCATCAATGACCACTGTGAATCCATGAATAATGCCTTCCTTTTTTTCATGGCGGCAATACGTTCCCGGACCGCCACCCGGGACAGGTTCACCTGTTCCGCAATGTCTGAGTAGGTGCATCTGCCGTCGTCCTTGAGGATTTCCAGAATTGCGTAATCGATCGCATCCATCTGATACATGAAACAACCCCTGTTAGTATTGATCGTTCGTACACACTTTATTTCCTGCCGCTGTTAATCGCTCTGTGCAGCCACCAGCCGATGCTGGATCTCCTGGAGCAGTCTTTCCGTGCAGTCAACGATCTGCCGCAGCCCCTCCTTGCCGGGCATATCATAATGGATGCCGCAGACCACGGAAACAGTTGTCCGAAGCTGTTTTGTCAGGTCTCGGCGAATCGGTCTCCTATTACGTCGTCTCGGTGGGACGGCAGCAAAATCTTTCGAAGATGCACCTCCCCATCCGCAAAGTCCCCACGCTGACGCTTCCGATATGAGGTGCGCAGCCGCCGGTGATTTGTACCATCCAATCCAGTCCGTACCTCTTCAGCTCAACGGAGATGGGCCAATCAAGGACTATTTGTTCAAAGTGGTAGATTTCCATGGTGCCTCCCTGTATCCATCAAACATCGTTATTTTTCACAATCATACATTATCGAACAGGAAAAATCAATTTCTCATATACCTTCGTGTATTGTGTGGCTGCCTGTGGCTAATTCTTCGGTAAAACTCATATATAGAAGCAATTCGAGCGTATGCCCCCCTCGCAGTATTTCCAATGTTGAATCAAAGGATTTTTGCGCGATCGTGCAGCATGTCCCGTTCTCCTCCCGTGTAAAACCAACTTCTCATTTTGAAAAGGCGCAATGAGACACAGAAATATCTTTGCAGGAGAACCATGCAGGAGCGTAATCACATCCGTCCGTTTGATCGCCCCTGCTTTTTCGCAAGTTCCAAGACTAGTTCCCCGCAGCGCAATTCATCGATCCCTTTCTGCCGCACCTGCTTTCTTCCCATACAACTTGGCGCACAGAGCCTGAGCGCTTCGACAGAACCAGCCTCCACATCAACTTTGACCCAGCCTTGTCCCCCCTTGAGTATTGCCGCGATTTCAGCCGTGTGCATCGGCTCATAGTGTTTAGTGCAAGGAGCGCATAGGCGGGTAGCGGATGTCCCAGTTGTTGGTGGTCTTCTGAAATCATTCACACAAATCCTTGGTCTGGAACGCCTCTTGGAATAAAAAAGACAGCGCCGCTTGGGAATACCCCAGGAGTAACCATCCACACAGCCGCGCCCCTCATATATCCTGTGGATGCTCCTGCCCTTTGATGGCGGGTTCTCCGCTGCTTGTATTGGAACTCGCGGCAATATACACGTGTGTACTATTCAAGCATTCCAGCAGTTCTTCCTGCACCCACCGTTCCTCTGGATTAAGTTTGTACGAGCTATTTTACTGGATACGACACAGGATATGAGGTACACAAAACAATTGATAAGCCTTGTATATCACATCAAAACAGCAGACAATCCTTAGAAAACACACGTTATCTCTCAGGAAATGGGACTTTTGGAGAAATCAACACAAATCTTCAGCCTATATGGTACAGCCTGCTGGAATTGAATCGTCCCCTATTTGGAGTCGGCAATTAAGAGTCGCCGCTTATTGTCGGGTCAGCACTCCTTACGAAGAACAACAGAAAAGTTTGGAAAAGCAAATCGAGTACTTTACACAATACATCAAGAGAAATCCCTTTTGGAGGTTTGTCGCTGTGTATGCGGACAATGCCTCTGGGCTCCACGCGAAGAATCGGCCCGGATACCAAAAGATGCTGAAAGACTGCTGGAAAGGTAAAATCGATTTGATCCTTGTTAAATCTCTGAGCCGCTTTGGAAGAGATGCAAAAGAAACCATGACTACGATCAGGAGGTTAAAGCAAATGAGTATTGGAGTGTATATTGAACTGGGCGGGATCAATACACTGACATCTCCGGACAGTGTTGTTGATCTGTATGCCACGTTTAATCAAGCGGAGAGCCAGAACAAAAGCGACAATATCAAATTCGGTTTGCGCCAGCGGATGAAAAGCGGAAAAGCTATGTTGAACCATTCGCAATTTCTTGGCTATACAAAAGGATCAGACGGTGTGTTGCGGGTGGTCCCGGAGGAGGCGGAGATTGTACAGAAGATATTTGAGCTCTATGTGCAGGGGAACGGTGTACGGAAGATCAAACGCTATCTGGAAGAACACGGGATCAAAACAGTAACAGGGAAAAGGGGATGTGCGTGTAAATCCCCCGCATGGTCCCTAATATCGGAGTGTCCTGTCTGCGTCATGGCCACCTCTGCCGCGACCCCGGCCTCAAACATTTCCGTGACGTAAGCATGTCGGAGCTGGTGAGGTGTGATTCCAAGATCTAACGCTTCCCACCAATCAATGAACTCGCTTTTTGGTTATAGGACCACCATGCTTGCTGGGAAACAGCAAACCGGACTTCCGGCGCTTGGGAAGGAGTTCCAGCAGCTTTAATCGGATAATGATGTTACGGTGTCCAGCATTACTTTTTGCACGATGCACGATGATGCCGCGGTTGCCGTGGAACTCCACTTCTTTGGAGATATGGATCAAACGGGCATCCCGATCAATGTCCTCCCATTCCAAAGCCAAAAGCCTCTCCCCTGCGGCAGCCAGTGTAATAAAGCAGGATCGGGAATAACTCAAAAGCCTTTTGGTTTCAGCGCCGTTATTTTAGAAAGAATATCCTGTGAGGGCATCTCTCGCTTTTTCGCCGGGAGGCCGGGGAGGAAGCTCCGCTGCATCTGCGGGGTTTGAGTCCAGATCGCCGTGGCGGATCCCGTACTTGCAGATCTGGTTGAGCACCACCCGCCGGACCCGGACTGTCTGCCGGGAAAAACCTTTCTTTGCCAAGCTCCGCAAAAAAGGCTTCGATTTCTAGTGTAGTGATCTCCCTGATCCGGCGGGCCCCAAACTCCTCCAGAACATCTTCAATGGGCTTTTTGTAGCAAACCCTTGTATTATACTGGATCGCATCACCATCTTCCTCCTGCCAGTCCTGACAGACCTCTTTCAGTGTACGGCCCTTGGACTTCTCACCAGTGTACGCCAGGATCTTGCGCCGGACCTCCTGGGGGATTTCCCGTAGAAGGTTTTCCGCTTTGGCTTCCCGTCCGTACCAGTGATAGTGATATTCGATTGATACCTGCCATCGGCGCGTTTTTTTTCATGGTATGAGCTCCTTCTGCGATGCTGATTGGTTAGAGCCCGAGTAACTGCTTTTTCTGAGCGTCAAACTCTTCTTGGGTGATGGCACCCATATCAAGCAACTGCTTAAATTTCAGCAGTTCATCGGCGACACTGGCCGGTTCGGCCGCAGGTGTAGCTTTCGGCTCTGCCTGGGGCTGGGATGCACAGATGACCTGCAGCAGGGACAGGCATTCCTGGGCCTGCTTCGCCATGGTTTTATAGATCATCCCATCTTTTTTAATTTCCGAGCTGATAAAAGTGATATATTCCGTTGGCTCGGAGACATTATTCACGGTTATTTTGATCTGCAGCTGAGAGCAGGTGGATTTACCGTGCTTTTTTCCGGTCACACCTCCGACCACGGCACCGACGCCGCCAAACAGCAGGCCGCCGGCAACCGCTCTGCCAAGGCCGCCTTTTTTGTGACGGTGTTGCCATCTTCCAGCAGTTCATAGTCCACAATATCTCCATAATGGAAAATGCGAGGATGCTTTTTCCCGCCGGAACCGACAGGCGTGTACCAGAGTTTCTGGTCATCATCGAGGCAGAGGAAGCCAGGGACCTGCTGCGTGGTATGGAATTGAGCAAGGAGATCCCTGTCGCTTCCGCGGCTCTCAATGGCAGCCCGCACGTCGGCAGCAGTCATAGCGCCGATTTGTGTTGACATTTTGAAGCCGGCGGCTTTGAAGCAGTCCGGGCAGCACCACTCTTTATTTTGCAGTCGGAAACGATTCAGTCCGCACTCTTTTCCGCAGACTGCGCAGACTGCCTTTGGAGAAAGAAATCCCATAATAGTTCCCCCTTGTCTCTTTATCCGCATTTGGCGGGATACATTGCAACGTGTCCGAATCGGACACGTTTTTATTTTATCCGCACGCTGGCGGGGACACACTCAAAACTTCCCCCGCAGCTCCACGACCTTGCCAATGATATGCACGGGCTTTTCCGTGATCTCAGTGGGAGTGAAGTGCTGGGGATCGTATGCTGGGTTATTGGGCAGGAGCCACATACTCCCATCCGCTTCCTTCTTCAGACGCTTCACCGTCGCACTGTCCCCATTAACCAGGACGACCACCGTATCGCCTGTGTCAGCATCGCCCTGCTTGCGGACGATGACCACATCGCCCTCCCGGATGCGGGGCTCCATGGAGCTGCCCTTGATCCGCAGGCCAAAAAGTCGCCCGTGGCCGCCAGAGCCGCATCGATCTCCTCGTAGTCCACGATGTCCTCCACGGCTTCAATGGGGATGCCTGCGGCGACTTCGCCCAGGACAGGCACCCAGGTGCCGCCAGAGGAGATAGGGGGACGAGGAGACTCCTCTCCCAGAACGTTATCAATACTGGTTTCAAAAAATACTTGCAATTTTTATAAGTGCCTCTATATCGGGTTCGACTTTCCCTGTTTCCCATTGTGAAATTGTGCTTTGAAGAGCCCCAATTTTATTAGCTAAATCAATGTGCCGTAATCCGTGTTCTAAACGGAGAGCTTTAATCCGGTTAATTGCCGTCACCCCCTTCAGTTAATATCAATATATCCGATATTTCTGCCGCTGTAAATATGATATCAAAAAAATTAATAAATCTATTGACATATGAAATATTTTGATTTATAATCACGATATCAAAAAAATTAATACTCGAATGGGGAGGGGGTGAACAAAGATGGAATTAGGTTATGGCAAGCATCAACTGATCGTCGACGGCTATTCTGACAAAGACAGCATGATCGCAAAGCTGATGGAACTCAATGACCGGGCAAGTGAGGTATCCACACTTGCAAAATCCCTGATTCGGGACTTGCGTCAGGAGCGGCCCGATGAAATTCAGGGCCGCTCCTAAACAAATATCAGGAAATGGAATCCAAAAGGCTCTTTTTTGAACGAGTTTAAAGCATAGTATACCTGCTTTGAAAGTTCACATAGATCACCTTTAGTTGCAGGCGTTTGATCATACGCATCGAACAGCAAATTCGTCTCATCCGCAAATGTATCCAATGCCTGCTCAAGTTCTTTTTCCAGACGCGCTTTATTCACTGATTTCACCCCCTTTCTCCGGCTAAATTTTACCATAAGCCGGAGAAAGGGGCAACCATAGGGGAGGTGACGATGTGAAGCTCAAAGAATTTAGAAAGCCAAATGGAATCACGCAGGTGCAGCTTGCAGAACTGATGGGTGTCGGCCAGTCCACGATATGCGGATGGGAAAGAGGCTCGGTCAGCATCCCGTCGGAAAAGCTGCCGCTGCTGGCGGATTTGTTTGGCTGCACGATTGACGCACTATACGGCCGGGACACCGCCTGAACTATTTGTACCATACCACAGAAAGGAGTGAGTGCCCATGTCAGGATATGACGGGGCGATTTACAAAACCTGCCGGGAGTCGGCGGGAATGACCCAGGAACAAGCCGCCGAGCGGCTGAATTGCTCGGTGCGGGCGCTGGCCCGGTACGAGACTGGGGAGCAGCGGACGCCGGATGATGTGGCGTTTCACATGGCGATGCTCTACGACAGCCAGTATCTGGCGGTGCAGCACCTGCGGCTGGTAAGCCAGGTAGCGGCGGAGCTGCTGCCGCCGGTGGCGGTCCGGGAGTTGCCGGTGGCTGCCATCCGCATCATCAACCGGGTGCGGGCATTTGCCGAGCAGCACCGGGAGCAGGACCTCTTAGACATCGCGGAGGACGGGGTGATCTCCGAGGCGGAGCGGCCGCTGTTTGACGAGATCATGGCGGAGCTCCGGGAGATGGTACAGGCCATCCTGGAGCGGGGAATCAGCGAGGAAGGAGACAGCTATGGCGCGGGAGAAAGAGGCATACCGGGACAACCTGGAGCGCATCCTGGAGGCATTTCCGGGCAAGGAGATCATCACCCAGAAGGAGCTGGCCCGGTGGCTGCACATGGACAGCCGCACCGTCAAGGCCACCTTCCCCATGAAGGGCGGCGGCACCCAGGGCGCCACATGCTGGATCTCCGTGGCAAGTCTGGCCCGGGCCATGTCGTGAGGATAAAAAAGGCCGCCCCGTGGGTGGAGCCACGGAGCGGCGGGTTCAGAGCCTTTCGGCAGAGAACGATTGCAAAACTATTATAGCAAATTCCTGCCGGATTGCAAGCCCCAGTTTTGCCGGGGAGGGGGTGACTGCCCCATGATGATCTGGGGGCTTGTGCTGATCGGCATTTGTACACTCACCAGCGGGCTGTTCCGGCTGGTGGACAGGATTGAAGGGAGGCGGTAAACGTGGCCACATGGAAAACGCTGGATCTGCGGCAGCGAAAGACCTACGGCCCCCATGACGGGGAACTGATCGTGCTGCACATGATCCCGAAGTCCGCCTGGGGGCCGGTCTGAGCGGTATCTCACCGGCCGTTTGCAGACTGTGGCAGGCAGGACCTGGATGAACAGCGGTGGGAATGTGGTCTCCCCTGCTGAGCTGCGGAAACATTATGACCTCCGGTGGCTCCGGCTGCCGGAGGACACCATCTGAGAGGAGGGTGGTTATGCGGAGGCACCCCAAAAAAAGGGCGGGCAGTTCGCCATCATTTGGGTGGATTTATTGTATGAGGACGCGGTACCGGCCACCGGGAAACTGCTCTTTGGAGAGATATACCGGCTCTCTGGGCCGGACGGCTGGTGCGATGCCAGCAACCAGGACTTCATGGACCTGCTGGGGTGCAGTGAGACAACTGTCCGTAACCTACTCAAAGCCCTGGAGGACGTGGGACAGATCCGGGTGGTCACCCGGCCCCGCCGGGAAGGCTCCGGCGGCACGGAGCGGTGGATCTTCTGTGGCCGGAAACTGGCCCCTCCGGAGGCCCAGGAGGTACCAGCAAAAACTGCGGGTACCCCGGGAGGGTACCCGCAGAAATTTGAGGGGGGTACCCGCAGAAACTTGCGGTTCCACATCTATAAGTAATTATAATAATACCCCCTATAGTCCCCCAAAGGGGGATGACCCTGACCTTATGAGGTCATTTGACCTCTTTTGGGACAAGTACCCCAAGAAGGTCAAAAAGAAAAAGGCGCGGGAACTATGGCAGAAGCTGCGGCCAGATGCCGCATTGGCGTCTGTCATCCTGGCTGCTTTGGAGCGTCAGAAGTGCAGTGACCGTTGGCAGCGGGATGGCGGTCAATACATACCGGACCCCACCACGTGGCTCAACGGCCGCCGGTGGGAGGACGAACTGTTTCCTGCAGAGCCGGAGCGTCCTACCCCACCGGATGATGCCAGAAGGGGGCGGTGCCTGTGAGCGAGATCAAGCAGGATGCCATTCTCTCCCAGCGGCTGCTAGACGCTCAGGTGGGCGTGCTGGGCTCCATGCTGATCGACCCGGATACCGTGCCGGAGGTGCTGAGCCGGGTGCGGGACGCGGACTTTGCGGAAGAGAAGTACCGGCTGGTATTCCAGGCCATCCAGGCCCGGTTCCGGGCTGGGCAGGCCATTGACCCTATCCTGGTCCGGGAGACTCTGGGGGGGCGGTGTGGACAGCCCATGGACCTCGATCTTGCAGGGGCTGATGGATGTCACGACCACGGCGGCTCATGTGGATGACTATGTGGACGCCCTGCGGGCTTCCGTCACGTTGTCCAACCTGCGGACCCTGGGCACCCAGCTGGCGGAAGCCGACCGCCTGGAGGACGCGCAGACACTGCTGGATCAGATGCGGGCCCAGCAGGTGAGCCGGCCAAACGTCCAGGCCATGGACATGGCGGAGGGCTTAGAGCGGTTCTTCGACCGGCACAACGGCGAGGAGAAGCCGCAATATCTCAGCTGGGGAGTTCAGGTCCTGGACGAGCGGATCTTCACGGAACCCGGGGACATGGTTGTCCTGGGCGGGTACCCGTCCGACGGAAAGACCGCTCTGGCACTGCAGTTTGCCTTCGGCATCGGCAGAAATCACCGGGTAGGGTTCTTCAGCTACGAGTCCACCCGGGACAAGCTGTTTGACCGGACAGTGAGCCGGGCGGCCATGCTGAGCTACACCAAGATCAAGCGCAACCAGCTGACGGAGGAGGATTACAGGGACCTGCTGGAGCTGCGGCCCCAACTGACGGCTCCCCAGCTGACGCTGATCGACGCCGCCGGCATGACGGTGCTGGACATCCAGGCGTACAGCCAGGCCCACCGGTTTGACGTGGTATTTGTGGACTACCTCCAGAAAATCGCCGCGCCCAGAGGCGCCCGGCAGTCCGACTTTGAGCGGGTCTCCGCCATATCCAGCAGTTTGCAGCAGTTCGGGCGGATCACGGGGACCACGGTGGTGGCGCTGAGTCAGCTGTCCCGGCCGGACCGGGACGCCAAGACCAAGAAAAATCCGCCCGCCGGTGCTGAGTGACCTGCGCTCCTCCGGCCAGATCGAGCAGGACGCCGACGTGGTGCTGTTCCTGCACCGGGAGGACTATGATGACAAGCAGTCCAACCGGATTCTGAAGATCGCCAAAAACAAAGAGGGCGAGGCCATGGACTACGTTCGGTTCCGGTTTGACGGCGATCTGCAGACCTTCTCCCGGATCGCGCCGGAGACTCCGGCACCACCGGCGGAGAAGCCCAAGCGGGAGAAGCAGCCGCCCCGGCAGGTGAGCTTCTGGGCGGACGGGGGCAGCTTCCAGGACACCCCCTGGGGGAAAGGGGGAGCCAGTTGAAGATCGGAGACATCCTGACCATCAAACCTAACTTTTACACGGAGTACATGGGGGCCAATGACCAGCCCCGACCGGCTCAGGTGGTCTACATACACCCCGAAGGTCGGTTTTATGTGGTGGAGTTCCGGAGCGACCTGGGTATTCCCTGGCGGGAGTCATTTTTCCCCTATAACCGGCGGATCGCGGACATCGTGGACCGTTCTGCGCCGTATCTGCCGAACGAAAAGGAGTTATTTACATGAGAACGATTGCGATTATGAACAACAAAGGCGGCGTCGGCAAGACCGTCACCGCCATCAACCTGGCGGACATCCTGGTACGGGATTACCGCCAGCGGGTGATCCTGGCGGATTGCGACGGGCAAATGAACCTGACCCGGTTTTATGTCCCGGACTTTGACCCGGAGACGGAGTACACCATGGTGTCCCTGCTGGAGGGAGACGGGGAGACGCTGTGGAGCGACAACCTCCTGGCGGTGAGCAAGGACCTGTGGCTGATCCCCGGGAGCCCGGAGCTGTACACAGAGGACCTGGAGGCCGTCATGGCGGGTCAGGACCAAGCCAAAACTAGTCGAGTAGCCGACTTTGTGAGCTGTGTCAGGGGAGGACGCCGAGGCGGACTTTGTGATCTTTGATTGCCCGCCGGGTTTCACCGCGGCCAGCTTGGCGGCGCTGCTGGCCAGCGACGAAGTGGTCATTCCGATGGAGTTGGATGGATTTTCGGTCACCGGCATGGTGACCATGAGGCAGCAGTTGGTGCTGCTGGAGCGGAGCGGCCTGCGGGCACCTAGAGCCACAGTACTCATCAACCGTTGGAGATCTACGGAGTTTGTGAAAGAGGTAGAGGCCCAACTGCGTTCCATGACAAACACGGGCTTACTGGTATATGAGCAGGTGATCCGGAAAAGTGAGAAAGTGCCGGAGAGCACGGTGACCGGGTCCCCGTTGGCGGTGTACAGCCCCCGGAGCGCCGCCGGCGTGGACTTCCGGCGCTGGGTCCGGGAGTTCATGGGGGAGGTGTGAGTATGTTTGACATCTCTCGATTTGCCCCGGCAGCTCAGCCCCCCTGCCAGTGAGCGGCGGACTATCGGGGCCATCACCCGCGAGATCCTGCAGCTGAAAAATGATGCTGGCAACGCCATTCTCGGCATCGGTCAGAGGCTGCTAGAGGCTAAGGCAATGCTTCCGCGTGGGGAATGGCTTCCCTGGCTGACGGAGCGGGTGGAGTTTTCCGAACGTCAGGCACAACGGTTTATGAAACTGGCCCAGGAGTGGTCAAATCCGACGGCGCTGTCGGATTTGGGCGCTACCAAAGCCTTGGCGCTGTTGGCTTTGCCGCCAGAGGAACGTCAGAAATTTTTGTCAGGAAATCACATCGTAGACGGTGAGGAGAAGTCCGTCATCGACATGACTTCCCGGGAGCTGGAAAAGGCCGTGAAGGAGCGGGACGAGGCCCTGCACGCGGCGGAGGCGGCCCGGGCGGCCGCGGAGACGGCGGATCAGAGCCGGGCCAAGATGGAAGCGGACATGACGGCTCTCAAGCAGCTGCACCAGGCGGCCCAGACTGCGGAGGCCCAGGCCCGGGAGGCTCTGGCCGAAGCCCAAGCTGAATTGAAGGCCCTGCGTGAGAAACCGGTGGAGGTTGCTGTGGAGGTAGACCAGGGTGCTCTGCAAGAGGCCCGCCGGGAAGCGGAGACCCGGATGCAGGCCAAAGTGGACAAAGCTGCGGAGGCCCAGAAAAAGGCAGAGGAGCAGCGGAAGAAAGCGGAAGAAGAGCTGGCCGCAGTCCGGCAGCAGCTGGAGGCAGCCCAGCAGACGGAACGTCAGGCCGCGATCTCGGGTGACAAGGACCTTGCCCTGTTTGAACTGCTGTTCTCCCAGGGCAACGAGGCCGTGAACAAGCTCCACGGGCTGCTGCTCAAAGTCCGAGGACGGGGAGATATCGAACTTGCCGGAAAGCTCCAGAAGGCCCTGCTGGCTCTGGCGGATGTGACGAGGAGGTGCGCGGAGGAATGACGGACCGGGCAATCGAGCTGTTGTAAGAGCAGCAGCGAAAAGTGAAGGAGCGTTCCGCACCTTGGCTGGTGGCGGAGCAGCTGAAAGATATCTGCCGCCGGGAGCCGCACAGCGCGGAAATCCTGGCGCAGGACCTGGAAAAACGCCTCCATGTCCATTACGGAGGCGGAGAAGAAAATCAAGGCTTTTTGCGGATGGGCACAGGAGCGGCGGCTTTGCCTGCGTGACGCCCGGGGAGGCTGACGCCATCCTGCGGGAGTTCTACGGTCTTGGCGCCCCTGGGGCCGCGGCTGCGGAAAGCGGCTCTCCGAAGATCCTCAATCTGGCGGATTTCCTGTGAGGTGCTGGATATGGACAAGGACTGGAAGACAATCGCGGAGAAATTGCCGGTAGAGCCTAGCGGAGACCTGGTAAACGATGTACTCAGTGATATCTATGATGGAGATGCCTTGGGAACCCCAATGCTCTTATTCCATCGTGAGCCTGTCACACTGGCGGAACCGATTGGAGCAATCATGTGCCCGGGGGACTGGGAACGGCGCCAGCGGACGGCAAAGCACCGCTGGGGCGCCTGGTGTACCTGCACCAACTGCGGAGAGGACTTCGAGGCAGGGTATTCCAACGGCGGGATCGTGCTGGAGACAGGGCCGGATGACGCAACCCGCGCCGGCTATGCGGAGCCGGGGCCGGTCTCCAACGTGTATCTGGAGGGCGAGACAGTCCTCTGCCCCAAGTGCTGGACCGCTGTTGAGGTGACACGCCGGGCGGCCCTGCGCCGGGGGCGCACCTGTCAGGTGCTTCAGGCTGAGGTGGTCAACGTAGACGCCTATACTGCCGTCTTATATTGGCTGGTCAGCCGACATTTTGACGACACCGGAGGCGATCACATCCTGTTCCTGACCCACGCCGCTCTGCTGATTGACGGTGACGGGCGGCTGCGGCGGTTTCGCGCCAAGCGGACCGGAAATGATGTGCGGGATGTGGTCTGGCTGCCGTGCAGCTCCACCCGGGACCCCATGCAGATGCCGTACTATTCCTGGGAGGCGGCCAACCACCGCAAGATCGGCGGGTGGACTGGAGGGAAGTCAAGCCACACCGGATGCTGCACATGAGCAAACCGGCGTTCCGGGAAATCTCTAAAAAGCACTGGGGAGCCGCAGATGCGGAGTGCTGGGACAGATACCGGCGTCAGCTCCCCAGTGCTGACGCCATGGACTTCGAATATTGCCGTCAGCGTATCGGCAGCAAGGCCGTAGGGCAGCCCCTGGAGATGGTGGCCGCCGGATGGGAAGATTTGCTCCCCCTGCCTGTGGTCCGGTATCTGGAGAGACGGGGAGCCGTTAAAGATGGTGTACAGATGCTGATCGACTACCGCAAGATGCTGCGGGACGCGGAGATGGCGGAAACGGAAGAGACACTTTGGCCGCGCGATTTGCTGGCCGCCCATGAGCGGATCACCCAATTCTGGGCCGACCATTTCAAGGCATCGTATCAGCTGGGATTCACCAGCACATTCATCCGGTTTCGGGAGCTGGAATGGACGGACGGAGATCTGTGCATCGTACTTCCCCGTGTGGAGGAGGACCTGGTCTCTGAAGGAAAGGTCCTGCGGCACTGTGTCGGCACCTACGGCAGTGCACACTGTTCTGGGGAACCTGTGTTTTTCGTGCGGCACCGCCGCAGGCCGGAGCGGAGCTATTATACCCTGCAGATCAATATGAACGGGACAATCCCAAAGGAAATCCAGCTCCACGGATACGGCAATGAGCGCCACGGAGACCACAAGCAGTATGCCCACAAAATCCCGCGGAAGGTCCGGGAGTTCTGCGACCGCTGGGAGCGGGAGGTCCTGACACCCTGGTTTGCGGCACAACGTACAGGGGCAGAGCGGCCAGCCAAGAAAAACAGAAAGCAGGGAGGATCGCCTGATGCGGATCATCAAAACCGGAGACCCCTGTCCACTCTGCGGCCGCCCTGTGACCGCAGAGGACCGGGAAACGTTGGACCAGTTGACGGCCATCGCGCAGATGCTGGAGCGCCTTGGCATTGACATCTCTGCGGATTCGGCGGATAAAGGAGAAAAACATGAGTGAACAAGGATACGAGCGTAAAAAGGACTTCGTCAACCACGTCCTGAGCCGCTGTGTGGCGGCCATGTATCCCAACGTGTGCCGGGTGGCTTACCACACCCAGGATAGTGACGAGGGCTTGCGGGAGACCGCCATGATCTACCTGGCCGGGGGTTACTCTCGGCGGGTGGATGTGACGGGATGGACCTGCCGGCCACGCTGGACGCCGTGTTGGCGGTGTTTAGGGAGGCGGTATGATGCGATATACCGGACATAAACGGCGTCCGAGAGTACGCTGCTGGCTGGCCGTCATTGCGTGTGTAATCATCCTGGCCCTGGCGTTGTGTATCAACGCCAGGGCGCTGGGGGTGATTGCTCTGTGAGGCGTACTATGACAACCAAATCTTTGGCACGGATTTGTGAGATGGGCCGCAGCGGAGCCTGTCTGAAGGAGATCGCGCAGGATACGGGGTATTGTATTTCCACCGTAGGCAAGTGGCTGAGACACCAAGGTATCGGTCCGCCGGGGCGAAAATATATTCCCCGGCGGATCTATACCGTCTACAAAACAAAGACCACCGAATTTTTGGTGGAGGGCAACGCCAAAAAGTGTGCGTCTTTCCTGGGAATTAAGCCGCAGGGCTTCCGGCGGGCATATACATGGAGCCATCGGGGAGCCCCGGGAAAATATACAATTTACGCAAGAGATGCAGAGAGTGAGGATGTGCCATGAGCATGACGCGGGAAGAAGCGATAGTCTATTTTGAGTCGTTGCTGAAACGCTTTGAAGAAATGCGCGAGACCGAAACATCTTACTGGGGAAAGGCACACACTGAAACGACCATAGAGGCTACACGACTTGCCCTCACCGCCCTCCGCCCCGTCAGTAAGGAGCAGGTGGAGAGGATGCAGGGGGGGGAGTGGAATTATAGCCACACAACCGAAATAGACCACTTTACTGTTGTTAAATGCTCAAAGTGTGGGCACGAAGCGTTTGCAATGGCCATTCATGTGAAAGATGGAAATTTTTGTCCAAACTGCGGCGCTCCCATGACGGACGAGGCCGTGGAGATGGTGATGGAGAGATTGAGGCACTGGATGGAGAAGAAAATTCTTGATGTGACCTGCGGTGCAAGGTCTATCTGGTTCAACAAGCAGCATCCAGCGGCGGTGTACTGTGATAAGCGCCGGGAACAGTATCATCATCTATGGAAGAATGCCGGTAACTGTACGCTGGACATCGCTCCCGATGTAATGTGCGACTTCACCGCGCTGCCTTTTCCGGACAACAGTTTCCCACTGGTAGTGTTTGACCCGCCCCACCTGACCGGCGCAAAGGAAACGGCGTGGCTTGTCAAGAAGTACGGGAAACTGGACGAAAATTGGCCCCAAATGCTTCACGATGGTTTTCGGGAGTGTATGCGGGTTTTGAAACCAGATGGTGTCCTTATTTTCAAGTGGTCAGAGTACGACATCCCGGCGGCAGAGGTCTGGAAAGCTCTTGGGCACAAGCCGCTGTTCGGACACCACAGTGGGAAACAAAGCCGAACGTTTTTGGGGCTGCTTTATGAAATTGGATAATGGGGAGGCGCTGAAAGATGGCAAGGGCGATTGATGCGGATTATTTGATGGAACGTCTCAATAAGAAGAAAGCAGGGCCAGCTAATAAGCGATATACAGAAGGGTTTAATGACTGCCTTATGAGGGTTAGGTCAATGGTACATTCTATGCCCACCCTCACCCCGCCGAACGAGTGGGTGAGCGTGGAGGAGATGGAAGATGGCGAATGAGAAAGAGCGCCGAAAATGGTATGCAGAACACGGCATCTGTGTGGCTTGCGGTCAACGAGACGCGCTTCCAAATCGCCAAAAATGCGCTGAATGTACTGAAAAGGCGACATTAAACAATATCAAATATCGCAGCCTGGAACGGGAACGCGGTTATTACCAACGCAGGAAGCAGAAGCGCGAAGAACGAATTGCCTCTGGCCTGTGCCCCAACTGTGGAAAGGCCGCAAAATATGGGCAATTATGTTATGAATGCTACCTAAAAAACTGAAAAAACACGAGGAGGAGAAAGCGGAGCGTGCGGTACGGGGCGACCCAAGACGGGTCCGTGTTGCAAACGGGAAATGTTGGTTCTGCGATAACGAGGCGCTGCCTGGGATGAAAATTTGCCAGGCCCATTATACGGCGCTTATGCACAGACCAGGATTTGCGCATAGAGGAGGTGAAAGTCACCCTTGGGCAAAAGACGAAGCGGCCAGGATAGCCGGGCTGAAAACGAAGTGGGCCAATTCCGAGAGTACTTATCAGACAAAGAGCTGTCAGAGAATACGATTAAGAGTTATGTTGCGTCGTTGAAACAGTATTTTTCGGCACACATGGCCGTTACAAAAAAGACGGCCTTGACTGGAAACGGAGTTGCAGGAGAGGGGTCTATCGGCAAAAACTGTAAACGTCCGGCTGAACGCATATAATGCGTTTTGCGATATGCAGGGATGCCCTGATTGCAAGTGTAAAACGATGCGTGTACACCAGGCGACTGCTGTCAGCAACGTCATATCAAAAGCTGATTATGAAAGGCTGTTAGGCTGCCTGAAAAAGGACAAAAACATGCGATGGTATTTCGGCATCAAACTGCTTGCAACAACCGGGGCGCGGGTCAGCGAGTATGTGCGCCTTAGAAAATCCGACTTTGACCGAGGATATGCGGAACTATGGACAAAAGGGAAGATACGGCGCATTTATATCCCAGAGCATTTCAGGGAGGAAGCCACAGAATATTATAGTGACTTAGATGGGACGTGTTTCTTGATAGAGAACCGATATGGAGGACAGATTACTACACGGGGCGTCTCTCAATCGCTTCTGAATTTTGCGGAAAGATACGGAATTGATAAAAAGGTCATGCACCCGCATTCATTCCGGCATATGTTTGCCGTGGAGTTCTTGAAGCGGAACAATAATTTATCACTCTTGGCTGATGTGATGGGGCATTCCAGCATGTCCACGACTGCAATCTACACGCGCCTGACAAAAGAACAGCAAATATTAGCCGTCAATTCGGCAGTGACATGGTAGGAGGGAAACAAGATGACACTGGAAGAGGCGATCAAGAACCGTGAGAAATGTCTAAGATATCTCGAAGCACTTGAGCAAAAGGCTAACCCACAGAATGTGGAGGCGGTCAGGTGGTCTGTCAAGGCGCTAAAATTTATGCAAAGGTCCACCCTCACCCCGCCGAACGAGCCGCTGACCATTGAGCAGTTGCGGGAGATGGATGGGGAGCCGGTGTGGTGTAAATGGTTACTCCCGGAAGATAGAGCCATTGAGCAGGGAAAGTGGTTTATCGTTATCTCCGGAGACAAGGCAGGGCTGGAGATAAAGAGGCCGGCCGAATACGGGTGTCATTTTTGCAAAATTGATGATTACGGCAAGACGTGGCTCGCCTACCGCCGCCCGCCGGAGGGAACAGAGGACGGTAATGTCTAAAAAACGGTTCGGTTCCCAAGTTTCAACGTATCTCTTTCGGACGCAATCGAGATTGCGAAGTATCATCTGAACGATCCAGATATCGCCATGCAGTCAAAAGTAATGGCAATCGAGAAGGTGGCAGAGATGGAAACACACAATAGCATCACGAAGAATGATCTTGTCGGTGCGCTCCGATGGATTTATGAACACTATGATCTTTTATCGGTTTTGTGAGGTGACGGCAATGTTTACGGTTGATGACGGCCTTTGCTTCCCGTGGGAGGGATTTGTCTGCTGCTAAGTAACAACGATTTGAATACCATCCAAGTTGCCTTAGATACTGGGATGGAGACCGTAATGACCCGAACTCTTGGAGATTTCCGCATCACGGTCTCCACATCCAGAGCCCCGCCTGTTTGGCATCCGTTTCTTATGCTTGCCCGTCTGGAGATTTGGGATGGGCACATATATTCTACAAAGTGGTGTGTCAGTGCGGAGGAGGTGCAGCAGTTTGCGGGGAGATGATCAGTCCTTGTGGTATTGTGTACGCCAGCGGGCAGGCCCGCTAGTTAAAGAGTGCAGGGCGCTGCGGCCACGGCTGAGCCGGTACGACTCCCGAGAGGACCGGCGGGACAAGAATGAGATCGTCCGCTCCAAACACACGGCGGTGTGCAGATCTCAGGTGGATCGGTTGGAGCTGCGGCTGGCGGAGTTTGGCTTTCGGGGCAGCCATTATACGATGACCTGTGACGACTTCCACCTGCCGGACAGATATGATGGGATGCGAAAGATGTTCCGGGCAGCCCGGACGCGGATGCAACGATGGCACGGCGGGCCATTCGACTGGATCGGCTGCATCGAGGGCAAGCATGGGGACCACAGGCTCCATGTACACCTGGTTCTGCGGGACGAGGACTTCTCCCCGGCAGAGGTGCGGCACCTGTGGACGGCTGGCGACGTGGATGACGAGCCGGTCCTGATGCGGGAGGGCGGCTACCGGCGGCTGGCCAAGTATTTCAACAAGGAGCGGCCGGACGGATTTGTGATACCGCTGGGCAAGCACCCGTGGAGTTGCAGCCGGGGACTGAAGGCACAGCTCCCGGAGCCGGAACGGTGGCGGGATGACAGCGGGCTGATTGAGGTTCCAGACAATGTGATTTGGTGCCGGAAGGGTGCCCATGAGAACGACTTCGGGAGCGTACTACTACGCTAGCTATATCCTGCCGGACGGGCCGCAGTTTGGAGGACGGTTCTTTATTTAGAATCTGTCGCGCGCGTGCGCGCGATCAATCTTGAAATCTAGAGGAACGATAGGCACACACAAAAGAAAGTGAGGGAGACCCGTTGCAAAGCATTCATAAACGTGATAAACTGGTCGCAAAGGATGGATGGTTGCTCTGTCCCCGGTGTGGTCGGGGAAAGGTTCTACGGCTCAATTCAGAGACCAGAGCCAGGAGCTTGACGGTGTATTGCAAGCTCTGCGGAAAAGAGTCCATCGTGAATATCGACGAGTGCCTGTGCCAATGAGCCTGTGCCACATGATCCGCAAAGGGCGGACGTGTTGGTGCAGGCTTTTTGTTTTGCCCGGAGGTGATAGCCCATGGCACAAAAGCCGTTGCGTCCATGCCGACATCCTGGGTGTACGACCCTGGTCACTGGCGGCTATTGTGATCTCCACCGCCCCAAGGACAGCCGCAGCGATGCGGCCAAGTCCTGGCACTGGATGTACCTGACTCCAGAGTGGACGGAGGACCTGCGGCCTGGACAGCTCCTTCGCGAGCCCTTTTGCCGGGAATGTGCCCGGCGCGGAGACCGGACGCCGGCCACGGAAGTGGACCACATCCAGCCGCACCGCGGAGACTGGGCAGTGTTCACGGACCGCAGCAATCTCCAGAGCCTTTGCCATTCCTGCCATAGTCGCAAGACGATGGCCGAAATGCAGCAAAAGCGAGGCGCTTTGCGTGCCCGCTGGCAGCGATGACCAGCGGAACGCTTGGGCGCACGGGCGGGGCGGGTGCGTGTGCGCGGCGTTTCCTTGCACCCCTCCCCCCGGCAAAAAAAGTTTGGGCGGAGGGGCGCAAGACCGCACGCCCCCCTTCGTGCAAGATTTTTTCCCCACGAGGATTTTCCGGGAATACATGGCGTGTCAGATTCGGACACGCCGGCCAGAAGAGGAGTGTATGGTTCGGCTGGAGTGTGGCCTGCGGGGGCGCACGGAAGTATTGCGCCTCGCATCCAGGCTGGTGCTGCAGAGAGTGTCCGCTGCGGACATCCTGTGACCACGCCTGCAGGAATACCCCGGATGCCTGCGGCTACGCCACCCCCCACGATACATGCCAATACCATGCACCGCCAAGGATCAGCAGAAAGGAGGGCCCCATCCATGGCAGGCAAACGGCAACCCACAGCACTTGTGGAAGCAAACGGACGAAAACACCTGACAGCGGCGGAGGCTGATGCTAGGCGGGACCAAAGAGGTCTATGTGGCGCCACCTGAAGCGGCGGTCCCTCCCCTTTGGCTGCCGAAGAAATTGCACAAGGAGTTTCGGGAGATCGGAGAAATTCTGTTGGCGGCCGGCCTCTACCCGAACTGGACCGGGATGTGCTGGCGCAGTACTTCCTGGCCCGGGAGCGGTGGCTCGGGCGGACAAGCTGGCATCCCAGGCCATCCGCGATAAGGATGAGAACCTGGCCCAGAAATGGGCAAGCACTCAGAACACCTACTTCCGCCAGGTCCGCCAATGTGCGGAGTCCATGGGGCTCTCCGTCACAGCTCGGTGCCGGATCGTCATCCCGACGCCCCTTCAGAATGCCGGAAAAGCCGGGCCGGAGGACGGTACCGATGAGTTCACGCGGCAGCTCCGGGCCCGGCAGGCGGCGGCGCTGGAGGCGGCGGAATGCCCACCGTGACAGCGACCGCGGAAACCATCCAGGACAAAGCGGCCAGCGAGTTCGTTTGTGACTTTGTTTCCAGGCTTCCTACCACTGACTCCGGACAGCCATTCCAGCTTTATGGATGGCAGCGGGATGCCATCATGGACTTCTACGGCACCATGGAGGATGACCTGGACACTGGGGAACGGCTGCGGAAGTACTGGTATCTCTACCTGGAGACCCCCAAGAAAAACGGCAAGAGCGAGCTGGCGGCGGCACTAGGCCTCTACCACCTGTTTGCGGATGGAGAGCTCAATGCGGAAGTTTATGTGTGCGCTGCCGATAAAGATAACGCCAGCATCGTGTACAATGCCGCGGTGTTTATGCTCACCACCGCCCCTGGACCGCCAAGATGGTGGCCCGGGGAGAGCTGAAGATCATCGAGAGCCGCAAACGCATCGAATACCGCCAGCGGGTCCGCACCGGCAACGGCGGGCACAAGTGGATCGTGGTGGGCGTGATGGCGGTCCTGTCCGCCGAGGCGTACAGCAAGCATGGCTACAAGCCCAGCTGCGTGATCTTTGACGAGCTCCATGCCCAGCCCAACCGGGATCTGTGGGACGTCATGACCGCCGGTGCCGGCTCCGGTCGGAAGCAGCCGGTGTGGATCGTGCTGACTACGGCGGGCGATGATCCGGACCGCACTTCCATCGGCTGGGAAATCCACCAGAAGGCCGTAGCCATTCGGGACGCCCGGCAGCTGCGCCGCATCCTGGACAATGGCGGAGATCCCCGGCAGGTGCTGTCCCTGCGCCACGTGGATGCCGAAGATCTTCCACAGGCCGAGGACGACCTGCTGGCTCAGGATATGCCCAACTGGCTGCCCATCCTCTACGGCCTGACCGCCATGTACGGAGACGATCCGGATGACCTGGCGGCCGTGGACATCTGGGACGAAAAGCTCTGGTTCCTGTGTAACCCGTCGCTGGGCAAGCACCTGCGCCTGCGCAACATCCGGCTGGAGGCCATGGCGGCCCGCCGGAGCGAGGCCGGTGAGAAACTTTTCCGCTGGCTGCGCCTGAACCAGTGGATCAGCGTCAAGGCGGTCAGCTGGATCTCCCTGACGCTGTACGACAAGACCCAGTGGGGTCCCAGCAAGCGGGCCGAGCGGACCGCCTGGCTGGAACAGCTGAAGGGGAAGCTCTGCTACGGCGGCGTGGATCTGTCCACCAGCAAGGACCTGACGGCTTTTTGTGCTGCTGTTCCCGCCCCAGCCGGGGCTAGAAACGGCGGTGCTGCTGCCTACATCTGGCGTCCAGGCGCCACGGCGGAGGAGGCGGAGCGGCGGGACCATGTACCCTATCGGGACTGGGCCCGGGCCGGGTTTCTGCAGCTGTGTGATGGAGACATCATCAACTACAGCGATGTGGAGGAAGCCATCCAGCAGGCCCGGGAGGACTACGACCTGCGGATGGTGGGCTTTGACCCCTATCTGAGCCGGACAATCACCCAGCGGCTGGAGCCCATCGTTCCGGTCATGGAGATCCCCAGGACCTGCGGAATATGTCTCCGGCGATGAAGGAGATGGACGATCTGATGACCCGGCACCAGCTGCTGCACGTCCACAACACCTGTTTCCGTTGGACATTTGGGAATGTCCGATGCCACGTGGACGGGAACGGGAACATCAAGCCGCTCAAGAATAAATCCATCGGCCGCATTGATCCCCCCGTGGCGGCGATCATTTCGATTGCGGTTTGGATGATTATGCGGACCAAGCACACCTATGACACGCGACATTTGAGAGGACTGGGGCTTATGACAAACGGGGAGCGCCGGGAACGGCGCGAGGCGCGGCGAGAAAGGCCGCAAATCTGCTGGGGCTGTATCTGGAGGACCTGCTGCTCCTGGCTGGAAGCGGCTGTTTTACGGCCGCCGCGGCGCTGGCTGCCGGCTGTGCTGCTGCCCTGGCCACAGCGGGCGCGTGCCTGACGATCTATGCGCTTGTGGTGGCCCGGTC
>VOFD01002751.1_pt1 | contig 49886 bp, 52 predicted proteins | sample 5384101 | NCBI WGS metagenome assembly VOFD01 (sample SAMN12384723, study PRJNA508395) | human gut metagenome | isolation source: healthy gut C | host: Homo sapiens
CGTTGGCGCGTTTTGCGCCGGTCACTGGGGGAACCTCCGGGAAGGCAGCCGCGGGCGCGGGCAGTTCTGTCCGTCCCTTTCAGCCAGGAAACCTGCCTGCTGTTGGTACGGGAGCAGATGCTCCAGATCACGAGGAATTGGTTGTACCGAAAAGCCCAGAAATAACAGGGGTCTTTTTTGTTGTGCACTCCGCGCGGCAAAAGGGCCCTTTTTGTGTCCGGGCGTACCGCCTGTACCCTTTCTGTCAGAAGATCCGCACACAAGCAAAAACAGGAAAGGAACAAACAAGAACCATGCGTAAACTCAATTGGAAAAAGACCGTGGCAGTCTCCGCCGCTCTGGCGCTCTGCGTTGGCACCCTGGCAGGCTGCGGCAGCAGCGCTTCCAGCAGCACCGCCGCTTCCAGCGAGGCAGCATCCAGCACTGCCGCCAGCGAGGTGAGCAGCGAGGAGGCTGACGAAATGGCCGCAAAGAACGTGGCAGACCTGATCGACGCCATCTATGTGCAGGAGCGCAACGAGAACACCGATGAGCAGTGCAAGGCTGCCAAGGACGCCTGGGACGCTCTGACCGACGCCCAGAAAGAGCTGGTCGAGGGGGAAGAGGCTGACCCCGATTACTTTGGCCGCGACACCGGCGATGCTTCCAAGGACGATGCCCGCAATCAGGACGACATTGGCGACAACGAGCTGCTGGTGGTCTCCTTCGGCACCTCCTTCAACGACAGCCGCGTGAAGGACATCAAGGGCATCGAGGATGCTCTGCAGGCCGCTTACCCCGATTGGTCTGTCCGCCGTGCATTCACCGCTCAGATCATCATCAACCATGTCCAGGCTCGTGACGGCGAGAAGATCGACAACATGCAGCAGGCCATGGACCGTGCCGTTGCCAACGGCGTCAAGAATCTGGTCGTCCAGCCCACCCACCTGATGCACGGTGCTGAGTACGACGAGATGATGGAAATGATCGACACCTACCGCGACAAGTTCGAATCCGTCGCTGTGGCTGAGCCCCTGCTGGTGAGGTCGGCGCTGACGCTACCGTGATCAACGAGGATAAGGAAGCTGTTGCCAAGGCTGTCACTGCCGAGGCTGTTGCCACTGCTGGTTACGACAGCGTAGAGGCTGCTGCCAAGGATGGCACTGCATTCGTCTTCATGGGCCACGGCACTTCTCACACCGCGAAAGTCAGCTACAGCCAGATGCAGACCGTCATGCAGACCCTGGGCTATGACAATGTCTTCATCGGCACTGTTGAGGGCGAGCCTGAGTCCACCTCCTGCGAGAATGTCATCGAGGCTGTCAAGGCTGCCGGTTACACCAAGGTCGTGCTCCGCCCGCTGATGGTCGTTGCCGGCGACCACGCCAACAACGATATGGCCGGTGCGGACGAGGACTCCTGGCTGAGCCAGTTTGAGGCTTCCGGTGCATTCGACTCTGTCGATTGCCAGATCGCAGGCTTGGGCGGGGTTGCTGACGTCCAGCAGCTCTACATTGCCCACACCAAGGCTGCCATCGACTCCCTGAACGGCTAAAATAGACCCGCGTTGCCCGGAAAGGGAGACCTTTTCGGGCAATTTTGTTTGTGTCCCCCTTTTCTGTTCCCCCAGTTGCGTGCTATACTATTCAAGTAATATTGTTTTTGAGGTGTAATGCAATGAAAGATACGCGTTTTGTTTCTCTGCTGGCAGTGTCCGCCCTGCTGGCTGCTTCTCTGGCTGGCTGCGGCAGCTCTGCTTCCAGCGTGGCTTCTTCCGCTTCCTCGGAGGCGGTGTCTTCCGTGGCGGAATCCGCTGTCTCCGAGGCCGCTTCCGAGAGTGCCGCTGCTTCTTCTGCACGGGCGCTGGAAGACGGCACCTATACGGCGGAGTTTGATACCGACAGCAGCATGTTCCATGTCAATGAGGCCAGCGACGGTAAGGGCACCCTGACCGTGGAAGACGGCCAGATGACCCTGCACATCAGCCTGCAGTCCAAGAAGATCGTCAACCTCTATGTCGGTATGGCGGCGGATGCCCCGGACCATGAGGCCGACTGGCTCCAGCCCACCACCGATACCGTCACCTACTCCGACGGCACCTCGGAGGAAGTCTACGGCTTTGACGTCCCGGTGGAAGCACTGGACACCGATTTCCAGCTGGCCATCCTGGGCACCAAGGGCAAGTGGTATGACCACACCGTCCGTCGCAATGTCGTCCAGGCCGCGGATGTCGACGGGCACAGGCCGCGGAGGCTGTGGTGGACAGCCCCGCGGACGGGCCGATGGCAAAATGACCGCCACCATCGTCTGGTCCAGGTGACGCTGGAGGGCGGCTCCGGGCCGTGCCACCGTGGAGAGCCCCATGAGCAGCCCTGACCGTGGCGGATGGCAAGATGACCGCCATCATCGGATTCCATCGCTCTTTCCGGCACCCGGGCCGATGGCTGGTATCTCGACGAGGCCAAAGCCGCCATGGAGGCGGGCGAGATCACCTATGCGGGCAAGTACAGTGCGCCGGACTACGAGTGCATCCTGGCTGCCCACTGCAGCCTTGCCATTGAAAACACCATGATCTACCACACCCCGGAGGTCAAGGAGCAGCTGGAACATTTCGGGGTGCCGGTGCTGGTGGAGCGCTCCAGTTATGAGAGCGGCCCCCTTGCCCGGATGGAGTGGATCAAGTTCATTGGGCTGCTGCTGGGCAGAGCCGAAGAGGCCGAGCGCGTTTTCAGCGAGAAGATCGCGCGGATCGAGCCCGTTTTGCAGCAGGAGCCCACGGGTAAGACGGTGGCGTTCTTCTCCGTCACGGGAAATAACCTCATCAACGTCCGCAAGGGCGGGGATTATGTGGCCCAGATGATCGGGATGGCCGGCGGCAGCTATGTCTTTGCCGACCTCACGGACAATGGCAACAGCCTTTCCACCATGAATCTCCCGCAGGAAACATTCTACGCCCAGGCCAGAGACGCCGATGTACTCATTTACAACAGCACCATCGAGGGCGTGGTGGATACCCGGGAGCAGCTGGTGAAAAAATGCGCCATGCTGGCCGATTTCAAAGCCGTCCAGTCCGGTGACTGCTGGTGCACTTCCAAGAGCTTTTTTCCAGCAGAGCATGGCCCTGCCGGACCTCATTTTGGATATGAACCGTGTCTTCACCGAGGGTGCCCCCGCCCCGGAGGAGCTGACCCTCTTACAGAAAATTTCCTGACCGGATGTGAAAAGGAGTACCCCATGACCACCCCTAAACGCCTCACACTAACCTACCTCGCCCTCACGGCGGGGCTTTTGGTGCTGTTTGGCATGAATCTGCTGTGGGGCAGCGTTTCGCTGACCCCGCAGTGCCGTGCTGGCGGCCCTGCTGGGCAAAGGGCAGGACGCGCTCTCCATGGGCATCATCCTGCAGCTGCGGCTCCCCCGGGCGGTCATGGTGATCCTGCTGGGGCGGCGCTCTCGGCAGCAGGCTATCTGCTCCAGACCTTTTTTGCCAACCCCATTGCGGGCCCGTTTGTCATGGGCGTTTCCAGCGGTGCCAAGCTGGCGGTGGCCCTGACGATGGTGGTGTTTTGACCACGGGCTGCTGACCGGCTCGGCCACCATCATCGCGGCGGCCTTTGCGGGCGCGATGGCTGCGATGGCCTTCGTGCTGGCGGTGGCCCGGCGGGTGCCCCGCATGAGCATCCTTGTCATCTGCGGTATGATGATCGGTTATATCTGTTCGGCTGTCACCGATATCGTGGTGGACCTTCCGCTCAGGATTCCAACATCGTCAATCTGCACAACTGGTCGCAGGGCAGCTTTTCCGGCATGACGTGGGCCAACGTGGGCGCTGCGGCACTGGTGGTGCTGCCCGCACTGGCGGCGGCATTCCTCCTCTCGAAGCCTATGGCGGCCTACCAGATGGGGGAGAGCTATACGCGAAGCGTCGGCGTACCGGTGCGGGCCTTCTCGACGGCCCTCGTGCTCCTTTCCAGCCTCCTCTCCGCCTGCGTGACGGCCTTTGCGGGGCCGATCTCCTTTGTGGGCATCGCGGTGCCCCATCTCGTCAAGCACCACTGGGCAGCGCAAAACCGCTGCATGTGCTGCCGGGGTGCTGCTTGGGCGGTGCGGCTTTCTGCCTGTTCTGCGACCTCTTGCCCGCAGTCTGTTCGCGCCCACGGAGCTGTCCATCAGCTCGGTGACGGCGGTTTTCGGTGCGCCGGTGGTCATCTGGCTGCTGGTGCGGCGCAATTCACAGCGGGAGGGCGCATGATGAACGAAAAAGCACTTTGCACTGCGCGGGAGCTTGCCATCGGCTACGGCAAGACACCGCTGCTCTCGGATATTTGCCTCGGGGTGCAGCCGGGCCAGATCCTGACCTTGATCGGGCCGAACGGCGCAGGCAAATCTACCCTCCTCAAGACGCTGGCGGCCCAGCTGGCCCCGCAGGGCGGCACAGTCCTGCTGGACGACAAAAGCCTCGCGGACTACTCCGGCCCGGAGCGCGCCCGCAAGATGGCCCTGATGGTGCCCCACACCCGCCGCACTGAGTTGACCACCTGCTTCGAGCTGGCCTCCGCGGGGCGCTACCCCTACACGGGGCGGCTGGGCGTCCTGTCGGCAGAGGACAGGCGGCAGGTTCACGCCGCGCTGGCCCTCGTGCTGGGGGGCCGAAGCGCTGGCGGGACGGGATTTCAACTGTATCAGTGACGGCCAGCGCCAGCGCGTGCTGCTGGCCCGGGCACTGTGCCAGCAGCCGGAAGTGATCCTGCTGGACGAGCCTACGTCCTTTTCCTCGACATCAAGGGCAAGGCCGAGTTTCTGGCCATCCTGAAAGCCTCGCCCGGGACAAGAAGATGGCCGTCATCCTCAGCCTCCACGAATTAGAGCTGGCGCAGAAGGTCTCCGATAAGGTCGTCTGCGTCTCGGCGGCGGGCGTCTCGGACGTTATGACGCCGGAGACAGGCGTTTGCCCGGGAAAACATCTGTAAAATTTATGCTTTGAGCGACGAGCAGTACGTTTTTCTGTACGGTGAAGCGAAAAAGCCCGCCGAGACGGGGCAGCCCCGCTTTGAGCATTACGTCCGCAGCGGTCAGAAGCTGCTGCGCTGCGGCTACACCACCGGCACCTGCGCCGCGCTGGGGGCTGCGGGCGCAGCCCGGCTCCTCCTCACCGGCCGCAAACCCGAGACAGTGGCTCTGCGCACGCCCAAGGGCATTGTGGTGGAGGTGGAGCCCATCTTCTGCCGACTGTCCGGCGAGGGGGCCGAGTGCGCCATCCGCAAAGACGGCGGCGACGATGTGGATGTGACTACGGGCCTGCCGGTCGTCGCGTCAGTGGTGCTGGAACCGGATGCCCCCGGCGTGCGCATCTTTGGCGGCGAGGGGGTGGGCCGTGTGACAAAGCCCGGTCTTGACCAGCCCGTAGGCGAAGCCGCCATCAACCACGTCCCCCGGGCCATGATAAAGGAAGCGCTGGAAAAGGAGGCCGAATCTGCCGGGTACGCGGGCGGCTTCGACGTCACCATCTCCATCGAGGGCGGGGCTGAGACAGCCAAGCGCACCTTCAACCCCCACATGGGCGTGGAAGGGGGCCTCAGCGTTCTCGGCACCAGCGGCATCGTCGAGCCGATGAGCCAGCAGGCCATCCTCGACACCATCCAGCTGGAGATGGGGCAGGCCGCACTTCGGGCAGGGACGCCCCGGCGGCTCATCCTCGCCCCGGGCAACTACGGGCTGGACTATCTCCACGAGAATCTGCCGGCCCTGAAGTGCATCCCGGTGGTCAAGACCTCGAACTTCATCGGCGATGCGCTGGATATGGCGGCGGCGTCGGGATTTGAACAGGTGGTGCTGGTGGGCCACATCGGCAAGCTGGTCAAGCTGGCGGGGGGCGTCATGAACACCCACTCCCGCACGGCGGACTGCCGCACCGAGCTGCTCTGCGCCCACGCCGCTCTCTGCGGCGCGTCCCGGGACGTCTGCGCGTCCCTGATGGGCGCCGCCACCACCGACGCCTGCATGGAGATCCTAGACAAGGCGGGGATGAGAGAGCCGGTCCTGTCCAGCCTGCTGGACGCCATCCAGCTCCACCTCGACCGCCGCGCCGCCGGGGCGTTCCGGGTGGGCGCGGTGCTCTTCTCCAACCATACGGCCCGCTGGGCGAGACAAAGACGGCAAAGGAGCTGATGCAGGAATGGAAGAACTGAAAGGTACATTGTACGGTGTCAGTGTAGGCCCCGGCGACCCGGAGCTCATGACCCTGAAGGCTGTCCGCCGCCTCGAAAAATGCCCGGTCATCGCCGCACCCCAGACCCGGAAAAGGGCCGGATGCTGGCGCTGGACATCGCCACGGTGCGCGGGAGACGCGCTGGACGGCAAGACCATCGTGCCCCTGTACTTTGCCATGAGCCGCGACCCGGCTGCGCTGGCGGCTTCGCACGAAAAAGCCGCCGCCGCGGTGCAGCAGTATCTGGATGCCGGGCAGGACGTTGCCATGCTGAACCTCGGTGATGTCTCGGTCTATGCCACCTTTGGCTATTTGCAGGAGATCTTTAGAGGCCGGGGGTTATGCCACCGCAATGGCGCAGGCGTGCCCAGCTTTTGTGCGGCGGCGGCCCGGCTGAATGTGCCGCTGACGGGCGGCATGGATACGCCGCTTACCATTGCGCCCGGCGACGGACGCGACCGCGTGCTGGCCGCACCGGGGACGAAGGTGCTGATGAAATCGGGCCGTCAGCTGCCGGAGACGCTGGCCGCACTGGCCGAAGCCGGGCTTCTGAAAAAAGTGCGATGGTCTGCAACTGCGGCCTGCCGGACGAGGAGGTCTGGCCCGACCTGTTGCCTGAACGGCCGCAGGTCCGGCGGGCTATTTTGCACCGTCTTAGTAAAGGAGTAACGGATATGGTTCATTTTGTGGGAGCGGGCCCGGGTGCGCCTGACCTCATCACCCGTCGGGGCGCGGCCCTGCTGGCCGATGCCGACTGCATCATCTACGCGGGCAGTCTGGTCAACCCGGCCCTGCTGGGTCTGGCGAAGCCCGGCTGTGCCATCTATAACAGCGCCGAGATGACGCTGGAACAGGTGCTGGACACCATCCGCGCGGATGGAAGGCCGCAGGCACCACGGTGCGCCTGCACACCGGCGACCCCTGCCTCTACGGGGCCATCCGGGAGCAGATGGACGCACTGGACGCCGACGGCATCCCCTACGATGACACCCCCGGTGTCTCCAGCTTCTGCGGCGCGGCGGCGGCCCTCTGTGCGGAGTACACCCTGCCCAATGTGAGCCAGACCGTCATCATCACCCGGATGGAGGGCCGCACCCCCGTCCCCGAGGCCGAGCAGCTGGCAAAGCTGGCCGCGCATGGGGCCACCATGGTCATCTTCCTCTCCATCGGGCTGGTGGACAAGGTCCAGCAGGCCCTCCTCGGGAGCGGCGGCTACCGCCCTCCGTACCCCTGCCGCTGTGGTCTATAAGGCCACCTGGCCCGAGCAGAAGGTGGTGCGCTGCACCGTCTCCACACTGGCCGAGGAGACCCGCAAAAACGGCATCACCAAGACCGCCCTCATCGTCGTAGGCGACTTTCTGGGCGAAAACTACGAGCGCAGCAAGCTCTATGACCCCGCCTTTACCACCGAGTTCCGGCAGGGGACGGAGGCCGGAAAATGAGCTGTGCGTATCTGGCCTTCACCGCAAAGGGCGAGGCGCTGGCCCATCGGCTGGCGGAAGCTCTGCCCGGCAGCGTGAGCCGCTGCGGCGGAGACGTGACCCTGAAAGGCTGGACGGCGGAGCATTTTGCACAGGATGAGGCCCTGATTTTTGTAGGAGCTGTGGGCATCGCAGTCCGGGCCGTCGCGCCTTATTGCAAAAGCAAGGCCAGCGACCCGGCGGTGGTGGCTGTGGACGAGGGCGGGCAGTTCGCCGTGCCCCTGTTGTCGGGCCATCTGGGGGGCGCGAATGCGCTGGCCCGGGCGCTGGCGGAGGTCTGCGGCGCGGTGCCGGTCATCACGACGGCCACCGACGTTAACGGTCTTCTTCGCCGTGGACCTCTGGGCCAAGGCCCAGAACTGCGCTGTCCTTGAGCCGGAGCGCATCAAGCGGGTCAGCGGCGCCCTGCTGGCCGGGCGGACGGTCCGGTACTGGTCGCCGTGGCCGGTGGCGGGGGAGGCCCCCGCCGGGGTGGAGCGGGCCGGGACACCCGAGGCCGCCGATTTCGCCCTCACCCTCACGCCGCAGGGCGGGGCGCTCCACCTCGTCCCCCGCATCGGGGTGCTGGGGGTGGGGTGCCGCCGGGGCACGACGGCCCAGCAGCTGGAAGAAGCCTTCGCGGCGTTCTGTGCCGCGTCCGGCCTCAGCCCGGCGGCGGTCTGCGGCGGCTGCCAGCATCGACCTGAAAAAAGATGAGCCGGGGCTTGCAGAGTTCTGCAAAGCCCACGGCTGGCCCATCACGTTCTATCCGGCCGACGAGCTGCGGGCCGTGCCGGGGCAGTTCACCCCCTCGGCCTTCGTGGCCGGTGTCACCGGCGTGGACAACGTCTGCGAGCGCGCGGCGGTAAAAGCCTCGGGCGGGACGCTCCTTCTGCCCAAAACGGCAGGCGGCGGCGTGACGCTGGCGCTGGCCGTCCGCCCCTTTGCACCCGATTGGAGGACAGAGCAATGAGTGAGAGCAAAAAGACCGTGTTCGTCGTGGGGCTTGGCCCCGGCGGCGGACAGTTTCTGACCGTGCAGGCGCAGAGCGCCTTGCAGCAGGCCGAGGTGTTGTGCGGCTATACGGTCTACATCGACCTTGTGCGCCCCCTCTACCCGGAAAAGAGTGCTACACCACCGGCATGACCCGGGAGATCGACCGCTGCCGCTGGGCGCTGGACACCGCCCGGGCGGGCCGGGACGTGGCGCTGGTCTGCTCCGGCGATGCCGGGGTCTACGGCATGGCAAGCCCCCTTCTGGAACTGGCCGAGGCGTATCCGGATGTTGATGTGGAGGTCGTCCCCGGCCTTACGGCCGCCCTCAGCGGCGGCGCTGTGCTGGGCGCGCCGCTGGCCCACGATTTCTGCGTGCTCTCGCTGTCAGACCGGCTTACCCCGTGGGAGGTCATCGAAAAGCGGCTGGCCTGCGCCGCCCAGGGCGATTTCGCGCTGGCGCTGTACAATCCCTCGTCCAAGGGCCGCCCCGACTACCTGCGCCGGGCCGTGGACATCCTGCTGGCGAACGGCAAAGCCCCGGACACCCTCTGCGGCTGGGTGCGGAACATCGGCCGGGAAGGGCAGGAAAAGCAGATCCTGCCCCTCAGCCAGCTCCGGGACACCGAGGTGGATATGTTCACCACCGTCTTTGTGGGCAACGCGGCCACCCGTGCGCTGAACGGGCGGATGGTCACACCGCGGGGGTATCGCCGATGAGAGTGGTCCTGTTCAGCGGCACCACCGAGGGGCGGGAGCTTTCCCGCCAGCTGGCGGCGCTGGGCATCGAAGTCACCGTCAGCGTGGCCACCCCGCTGGGGCAGGAAGAGCAGGGGAACACCCCCGGCGTCACCGTCCGGTGCGGGCGGCTCCTGCCCGATGAGATGGCCGCGCTCTTGGGGGATGCCGCCCTCTGCATCGACGCCACCCACCCCTACGCAGTGGAGGCGACGAAGAACATCCGGGCGGCGGCAGTCGGCGGGGGTCGGGTATCTCCGCCTCCTCCGCCCGGCCAGCCCCCTGCCGGAGGGCTGTCTTGTCTTCGGGAGCGCCGGGCAGGCGGCGAAGGCGCTGGCGCAAAAGGAAGGAAACCTTCTGCTGGCCACCGGGGCCAAAGAGCTGACTCAGTTTGCGGCCATCCCGCCCCAGCGGCTCTATCCCCGCGTCCTGCCCACGCTGGAAAGCATCGCAGCCTGTGAGGCGGCGGGCATCCCTCACCGGAACATCATTGCCATGCAGGGGCCGTTCAGCTTCGCGCTCAATCAGGCCATGATGGAGCAGTTCCATATCCGCTGGCTCGTCACCAAGGACGGCGGCGCAGCCGGAGGCTTCGACGAAAAAGCCGCCGCCGCTGCTGCCGCAGGGGCGCAGCTGGTGGTCATCCGCCGCCCGCCCGAGCAGGGCGAGACGGCAGAAGAGGTGCTGAAACGCTGCAAGGAGATGATAAGATGAACGTGACACTCATCGGCATGGGTTCCGGCCAGCCCGAGAGCCTGACCCTCCAGAGTCTGGCCGCGCTGCGGCAGGCCGACCTCATCCTGGGCGCACGGCGTCTGCTGGCAGCTCTGCCCGCCGGCTGCACCGCCAACCGCGCCGCTGCCTACCGCGCCGACGAGGTGGCGGAGCTTCTGCACACCTCCGGCGCAGAGAACGCCGTGCTGGTCTACAGCGGCGATACCGGCTTTTACTCCGGCGCAGCCGCGCTGCTGGATAAGCTTTCGGCTCTCGGCATCCGCGCCCGGGTGCTGCCGGGACTTTCCAGCATCCAGCTGCTGGCGGCGGCGCTGGGCCGTCCGTGGCAGGACTGGAACCTTGTCTCGGCCCATGGCCGCGCCTGCGACCCGGTGGCCGAGTGTATGCAGGGCAGACCCACCTTCTTCCTCACCGGCGGCAGCGAAGACCCCGCCACCCTCTGCGCCCAGCTGGCGGCAGAGGGCTTCGGGGAGGTGCAGGGCGTCGTGGGCCAGTGCCTCGGCACGCCGGAAGAGAAGCTCTTCCGGGGCAGGGGTGCAGGAGCTGGCCGCAGGCCGCTTCAACAGCCTGAGCGTCCTTCTCGTGGAGGCGGCGGAGGTGCTGCCCCGCCGCGCTCCGGGCCTGCCGGACGAAGCCTTCGAGCGGGGCGACGTTCCCATGACCAAGCAGGAGGTGCGGGCCGCTGTGCTGGCGAAGCTGGCCGTCCGCCCGGAAGACATCCTGTGGGACGTGGGGGCCGGGACGGGCAGCGTCAGCGTGGAGCTGGCATTGGCCGCGCCCCGGGGCCGGGTCTACGCAGTGGAGTGCGACCCGGAGGGCTGCGCCCTCATCCGGGCCAACCGCCAGAGATTCCTCGCCCGCAACCTGACCCTCGTGGAGGGGCTTGCCCCCGCCGCGCTGGCCGACCTGCCCGCGCCGGACGCCGTTTTCATCGGCGGCAGCAAGGGCAGCCTTGCCGCCATCGTGGACGCCGCGCTGGATAAGAACCCCGACGCCCGCATCTGCGTGTCGGCCATCGCCCTTGAGACGCTTTCGGCGGCGGTGGCCGCGCTGACGGCCCAAAGGCCGGACTGTGCAGGTGAGCCAGATCGCCGTCAGCCGGGCCAGGGCCGTGGGCGGGCTGCACCTCATGATGGCCCAAAACCCCATCTACCTCATCACAGGAGAATGACATGATACAGTTTCTGCTGGCGGCACCCCGCTCGGGCAGCGGCAAGACCACCATGACCTGCGCCCTGCTCATGGCGCTGAAGCGGCGGGGCTGTGCGCCCTGCGCCTTCAAGAGCGGGCCGGACTACATCGACCCCATGTTCCACCGGGCGGTGCTAGGGGTGGAGAGCCACAGCCTCGACCTCTTTTTCTCCCCGCCCGAAACGGTGCGCGCCCTCTACGCGAAGGGAGCCTCCGGCCACGGTGCGGCGGTGTGCGAGGGGGCCATGGGCTTCTATGACGGCCTCGGCGGCGTCAGCGACAGGGCCAGCGCGTGGCATCTGGCCGACACGCTGGACCTGCCGGTGCTGCTGGTGGTGGAGCCAAAGGGGCAGAGCCTGACGCTGGCCGCAGAGCTGCGGGGCCTCGACGGCTTCCGCACCCCCAGCCATCTTGCGGGCATCCTGCTGAACAACTGCACGGCACGGATGCACGCTCTGCTGGCCCCGATGCTGGAAAAAGAGACGGGCCTGCCGGTGCTGGGCTTTCTGCCGAAGCTCCCGGAGGCCGTCATCGGGACCCGCCATCTGGGCCTCTATACGGCGGCAGAGGTGGAGGACCTGCAAAAAAAGCTGGCCGCACTGGCCGCAGCGGCAGAGGAGCACATCGACTGGCCCCGCCTGCTGGCCCTCTGCGAAAAGGAGCCGCCCGCCCTGCCGGTGCAGCCGGAGACGCCTCCGGCCCGCGTCCGCATCGCCGTGGCGCAGGACGAGGCCTTCTGCTTTATCTACGCCGAGACGCTGGAAGCCTTCCGGGACGCCGGGGCAGAGCCGGTCTTTTTCAGCCCCTCTCCGGGACGCAAGCCTGCCGGAGAACATCGGCGGGCTGTATCTGCCCGGCGGCTACCCGGAACTTCACGCAAAAGAGTTGAGTGAAAATACCTCGCTTCTGCGCGAGATAAAAAAGAGGGTCGAAGCCGGTCTGCCCACAGTGGCCGAGTGCGGCGGCTTCCTCTATCTGGGGCAGCGACTCACCGACACCGCCGGGCAGAGCTGGCCGATGGCCGGGGTCCTGCCGGGGACGGCGCAGGACGCCGGGCGGCTCGTCCGGTTCGGCTATGCCGAGCTGGGGGCCGAAGAGGACAGTATGCTCTTCCGGGCCGGGGAGAGCTTTCCCATCCACGAATTCCACCACTGGGATTCCACCGCCAACGGCACGGCCCTCGCGGCAAAAAAGCCGGTGGGCGGCGCAGAGTGGCGGTGCGGATTTATAGACGAGCATTTCTATGCGGGCTTCCCGCATTTGTACTGGGCGGGCACGCCCCTGCCGCAGCGCTTTGCCGCTGCGGCTGAAGCATTACAGGAGAGACCATGACTGAGACAGAACTCGCCGCCCTCTGTGCGGCCATCACGCCGCCGGACGAAGCCGCCCGGGCGGCGGCACACGCCCACTGGGCCAGCCTCGCAAAACCGCTGGGCGGGCTGGGGGCACTGGAAACTGTGCTCGAAGACGCCGCCGCCCTTACCGGCAGCGCGAAGCTGGATATTTCCCGCCGCGCGGTGCTGGTGCTCTGCGCCGACAACGGCGTGGTGGCGCAGGGCGTCAGCCAGACCGACAGCAGCGTGACCCGCGCCGTGGCCGAGAATCTCGCCGCCCGCCGCACCAGCGTCTGCCGGATGGCACAGACCGCCCGGTGCGAGGTGGTGCCGGTGGATATGGGCATCGCGGGCGACCCGGTGGCGGGCGTCCTCGACTGCCGCATCGCCCCCGGCACAGCGGACTTCACCCTCGGCCCGGCTATGAGCCGGGCGCAGGCTGTGGAAGCGGTCGGACGGGGCATCCGGCTGGTGCAGGAGCAGAAGAAAGCGGGCATCGGCCTGCTGGCCACCGGGGAGATGGGCATTGGCAACACCACGACGTCCAGCGCCGTGGCCGCTGTGCTGCTGGGGCAGCCGGTGGAGCGGATGACAGGACGGGGGGCAGGCCTCTCGGATGCAGGCCTTACCCGGAAGGTCGATGCCATCCATCGCGGCATCGTCCGGAATCGTCCCGACCCCGCCGACCCGCTGGACGTGATGGCGAAGCTGGGCGGCTTCGATATTGCCGGGCTCTGCGGCGTCTTCCTCGGCGGGGCCTTGGAAAGTGTGCCGGTGCTGGCCGACGGCTTCATCAGCGGAGTGGCAGCGCTCTGCGCCGTCCGGCTCTGCCCGGCGGCGGAAAAGGCGGTCTTTGCCAGCCATTGCTCTACCGAGCCGGCCGCGAAGCTGGTGCTGGACGCTCTGAACAAAAAAGCCCTCATCACGGCGGGCCTGCATCTGGGCGAAGGCACCGGCGCGGTGGCTGCCATCCCGCTGTGGGACATGGCGCTGGCCGTCTACGATGGCTGTTATTCCTTTGAAGAGGGCGGCATCGAAGCCTACACGCCGCAGGGGGGCGCGGGATGCTGACGCTGGTGCTCGGCGGCGCGGCCAGCGGCAAGAGCGCCTACGCCGAGAGCCTTGTGCTCAAGACCGGCCTGCCCCGCTATTACCTCGCCACCATGCAGGTCTGGGATGCCGAGTGCGCCGCCCGGGTGGAAAAGCACCGGAAGATGCGGGCGCAAAAGCAGTTCGAAACGCTGGAATGCCCGCTCCACCTCGACCGTCTGGCTCTGCCCGGCCGGGGGACCGTCCTGCTGGAAGATCTCGGCAACCTCGTCGCCAATGAGCTTTACGGCCCCGGCGGGGCAGGAAAGCACACCGCAAAGGCCGTCCTGACCGGGCTGGAGCGCCTCGCCGCCGGGTGCAGCGACCTCATCGTCGTGTCGAACGAGGTCTTCAGCGGCGGGGCCGACTATGTAGGCGACACCGACCAGTATCTGCTGGCGCTGGCGCAGGTGAACAACGCCTTCGCCGCCCGGGCAGACAACGTCTGCCGGGTGGTCTGCGGCCTGCCGGTGTACTACAAGGGGGAGGAGAAGCTGTGACTGTTTTGCAGACCATCGCGGTGGCCTTTGCGATGTTTTCGGCCCTGCCGGTGCCGCAGTTCGAGTGGAACGAAGAAGAATATGCGGTACGCCATGTGTGCTTTCCCCCTCATCGGGCTGGTGTGCGGCGGGCTGTGGTGCCTCTGCGGCGTCCTGCCCCTGCCGGACATGGCCCGGGCGGCGGCGTTCTGCCTCGTGCCGGTGGCCGTCACCGGCGGCATCCATCTCGACGGCTATGCCGACACCTCGGATGCCCTCTCGAGCTACGGCGACCGCGAAAAAAAGCTCGAGATCCTGAAGGATTCTCACTGCGGTGCCTTTGCCGTCATCCGGTTGTGCAGTTATTTTGTCGCCTACTTCGGCCTCTGCGGCAGTGTGCGGTTCACCCCCCGTGTGGGGCTGTGCTGGACGCTGGCGCTTGTGCTGGAGCGGGCGCTGTCGGGCTTTGCCGTGGCGGCATTCCCGCTGGCGAAGGACACCGGCCTCGCCCATACCTTCGCCACAGCGGCCGACAAGCAGACCGTCCGCCGTTTCCTCTGCGGGGCGTCGGCCCTGCTGGTGCTGGCGCTGACGGTGCTGGGGGGTGGGCTCTGGCGGCAGCGGCGCTGGCGATGAGCCTATTACCATTTTGTGGCGAAAAAGCAGTTCGGCGGCATCACCGGCGACCTTGCCGGGTGGTTTTTGCAAAAGGCCGAGCTCTGGATGCTGGCGGCGCTGGCTGTCAGCCAGTGGGGAGGAGTGCTGTAAATGATGTTCATCACAGGGCCGCTCTACAGCGGCAAGCGCACCTTTGCGCGGAAGTTCCGGGGCAGCGTCATCGCCGATGTGCAGGACGCCGCTGCGGAGAATCCAGACCCCGGAGCAGCTCGAAACGCTGGCCCGGGAGCTGGCGGAATATGATATTGTCATCGCCACCGAGGTCGGCGGCGGTGTTGTCCCGATGGATGCTGAGGAGAGCGCGCCGGGCGGGAGGCCGCCGGACGGCTGGCCTGCCTGCTGGCAGAGCGCGCCGACTGCGTGGTGCAGATGTTCTGCGGCATCCCCACGGTATTGAAAGGAGAATTGTCCCAATGCTGATCTATCTTCTGCGTCATGGCCTGACCGAATACAACGCCCAGAAGCGCTATCAGGGCCAGCGCGACATCCCGCTCTCGGCGGAGGGCCTGCGCCAGCTGCGCCGGGCCGACATCGACCCGAAGGTGGTCTATATCACCCCGCTGCAGCGGACGGCCCAGACGGCCCGGGTGCTCTTCCCGGACGCAAAACTCGTGGTCGTCAAAGACCTGCAGGAGATGTGCTTTGGCAGCTTCGAGGGGAAGAACTACGTCGAGATGGAGCACGACGCCGACTATCAGGCGTGGGTGCAGGCCAACTGCGAGAGCAAATGCCCCGACGGTGAGCGGAAGGACGACTTCTCGAACCGCATCTGCAATGCCTTCTCTGCTCTGGTGGACAAGGCGCTGGCCGACGGCGAAGAGCTGCTGGTCATCCTGGCCCACGGCGGCACCCAGATGGCGGCGATGGAGCGGTACGCCCTGCCCAGGCGCGATTATTATGCGTGGTGCGGCCCCAACGCGGGCGGCTATGTGCTGGATGCCGCCGACTGGGCCGAGAAGCGCCAGCTCCGCCTCGTGAAGACCGTGCAGTACACGAAAGACGCGGAGGCCGGCGTATGATGACCGCCGTCTGGGCTGTGCTGGGAGGCTTCGTGCTGGACGCCATTTTCGGCGACCCGGCGTGGCTGCCCCACCCGGTGGTGTACATGGGAAAAGCCATCTCCCGGCTGGAAAAATTCCTCCGCACCCGCCTGCCCAAAACGCCTCAGGGCGAGCTGCTGGGCGGTGCGGTGGTGGCGTTCTGTCTGCCGGTGGGGACGCTGCTGTTCACGGGCCTTGTCTGCTGGGGCGCGGCGATGCTTCACCCGCTGCTGGGGCTGGCCGTCCAGATGTTCTGGTGCGGGCAGGCGCTAGCCGCAAAGGGACTGGTGCAGGAGAGCACGAAGGTCTATGCCGAGCTGAAAAAAGGCAGCTTACCCGCCGCTCGCAAGGCTGTGAGCCGCATCGTGGGCCGCGACACGGAAGCCTTGACCGCCGAGGGCGTGACCAAAGCGGCGGTGGAGACCGTGGCCGAGAACGCCAGCGACGGCGTCATTGCGCCTTTGCTTTATATGCTGCTGGGCGGGGCGCCGCTGGCCCTGACCTACAAGGCCATCAACACCATGGACAGCATGCTGGGCTACAAAAACGAAAAATATCTCTACTTTGGCCGTGCCGCCGCAAAACTGGACGATGTGGCGAACTATATCCCGAGCCGTCTGGCGGCGCTGCTCTGGATCATGGCGGCGGCGTTCACCCGCAATGACGCCAAGGGCGCGTGGCGCATCTGGCGGCGGGACCGCCGCAATCATGCCAGCCCCAACAGCGCCCAGACCGAGAGCGCCTGCGCGGGCGCGCTGGGCGTCCAGCTGGCCGGGCCGGCCTATTATTTCGGGGAATATTATCCGAAGCCCACCATCGGCGACCCGCTGCGGCCCATCGAGCCGGAGGATATTCTGCGGGCAGATCGGATGATGTATGTAGCCAGCGGGCTTGCGCTGGCGTTTGGATGTGCGATACGGGGGTTCTTGGGATGAAACAACTGGTCCACGGCGGTGACTGGATGGGCTACCGCGAACGCTTTGGCCGCGACGCGCTGGATTTTTCGGCGAACGTCAGCCCACTCGGTCTGCCCGAAGGGGGTGGCGCAGGCCATCCGGGAGGCTCTGCCTCTGGCCGACCGCTACCCCGACCCCCTCTGCCGCACCCTGCGCGCAGCGCTGAGCCGGGCTGAGGGCGTGCCGCCGGAGCAGATCCTCTGCGGCAACGGCGCGGCAGACCTCATCTTCCGGCTGGTCTGGGCCGCAAAGCCCCGCCGGGCGCTCGTGACGGCTCCCACCTTTGCCGAGTACGCCGCCGCGCTGGATACGGCGGGCTGTGAGGTAAAACGCTTTTTCCTCGAGGAAGCAGAGGACTTCGCGGTGACGGACGCCCTTGTGGACGCCGTGGACGAGAGCACCGACATGGTGTTCCTCTGCCAGCCCAACAACCCCACCGGACAGCTGGCCGCGCCCGGGCTGGTCGAAAAGCTGCTGCGCCGGTGCGAGGCGTGTGGCGCGATCCTTGCGGTGGACGAATGCTTCCTCGATTTCCTGCCCGACGCCGACCGGTGGACGGCGAAGCCTCTGCTGGAAAGTGGGAGCCTCGTCATCCTGAAAGCTTTCACCAAGCTCTACGGCATGGCCGGCGTCCGGCTGGGTTACTGCCTCTGCGGCGACGAAGCGCTTCTGGAAAAAATGCAGGCAGCGGGCCAGCCGTGGGCCGTGTCCAGTCTGGCGCAGGCGGCGGGCGTTGCGGCTTTGAAGGAGACTGCCTATGTGGATGAGGTGCGGGCGCTGATCGCGCAGCAGCGTCCGGCCATGACGGCGGGGCTGCGGGCGCTGGGCCTGCGGGTCATCGACGGAAAGGCCAACTATCTGCTCTTCCGCGCCCCTGCCGACCTGAACGAACGGCTCCGCCCGCTGGGTACACAGGTGCGCAGCTGCGCGAATTATCCGGGCCTCGGGCCGGAGTGGTACCGCACGGCGGTGCGCACGGCCCCCGAGAACGCCCGGCTGCTGGAACTTATGAAAGAGGTGCTGGGATGAGCAGGGCAAAATGCATCATGGTGCAGGGTACGATGAGCGGTGCAGGCAAAAGCCTGCTCTGCGCAGCGCTCTGCCGCATCTTTGCGCAGGACGGCCTGCGCGCCGTGCCGTTCAAGAGCCAGAACATGGCTCTGAACAGCTTCGTCACCAAGGACGGCCTCGAGATGGGCCGGGCGCAGGTGGTGCAGGCGCAGGCCGCCGGTGTCGAGCCGGACGTGCGGATGAACCCCATCCTCCTGAAGCCCAGCAGTGACGTGGGCAGTCAGGTCATCGTCAACGGCGAGGTGCGGGGCCAGATGAAAGCGTCGGAGTATTTCCGCATGAAAAAAAAGCTGGTGCCGGACATCCTGACGGCATATGATAGCCTCGCCGAGGAGGCTGACGTCATTGTCATCGAGGGCGCGGGCAGCCCGGCAGAGATCAACCTCAAGACCGACGATATCGTGAACATGGGCCTTGCAGAGCTGGTGGACGCGCCGGTGCTTCTGGCGGGAGATATCGACCGCGGCGGCGTATTCGCCCAGCTATACGGCACCGTGGAGCTGCTGGAAGAAAAAGAGCGCCGACGCATCAAGGGGCTCGTCATCAACAAATTCCGGGGCGATGTGGAGATCCTCCGCCCCGGCCTTGCGATGCTGGAAGAGAAGACTCATCTGCCGGTGGTGGGGGTCGTGCCGTACCTGAAGGTGGACATCGAGGACGAGGACTCCCTGAGCCAGCGCCTCGAGAGCGGGACGGCAAAAAGCCGCTGGACGCGGCGATCATCCGTCTGCCGCACCTGTCCAATTTTACGGACTTTATGCCGCTGGAGCAGCACCCGCTGCTGGGAGTGCGCTATGTGGCGAACGCCCACGAGCTGGGCACGCCCGACCTCATCCTGCTGCCGGGGACGAAGAACACGGTGGACGACCTGCTCTGGCTGCGGCAGTGCGGGCTGGAAAGGCGGCTCTGCTCAAGCTGGCCGCGAAAGGCACGCCGGTGCTGGGCGTCTGCGGCGGCTACCAGATGCTGGGCCAGACCCTCGACGACTCCGACGGGAGCGAGAGCGGCCGGCCGCAGACGCTGCGGGGGCTGGGTCTGCTGCCCACCCGGACGGTGTTCAGCGAGCAGAAGCGCCGCGCACAGGTCCGGGCCGTCGTCACTGCTGCCCCCTTTGCAGGCGCGGAGCTGGAAGCCTACGAGATCCACACCGGCGTGACCGAGGCTGAGGGCGAGCCGTTCGCCCGCTACCCGGACGGAGGCCGGGAAGGCTGTATGCAGGGCAATGTATTCGGCACCTACCTCCACGGTCTGTTCGACACCGGTACGCTCACCGAGGCGCTGGCGGGCTGGCTCTGCCGCCGGAAGGGCATCGACCCCTCCGACGCGGCCCTCATCCCGATGGAAGAGTACCGCCGCCAGCAGTTCGACAAGCTGGCCGACGGCGTGCGAGGGGCGCTGGATATGGACGCGGTGTATGCCGCGATGGGAATGGAGAAGCACTGAATGGAGCAGGGACTTTTGCATCTGTACTGGGGCGACGGAAAGGGAAAGACCACCGCCGCTATGGGCCTTGCGCTCCGTGCGCTGGGATCCGGGAAGCGGGTGGTCATCGTCCAGTTTTTGAAGGGCGGGAACAGCGGCGAGATCCCGCTTCTGGCCCAGCTTGGCGCGGAGATCTACCGGGGCAAGGCCGGACAGAAATTCGTCTTTCAGATGACGCCGGAGGAAAAGGCCGCGACCCGGGAACTGCAAAACCAGAACCTCGCCGCTGCCATGGCACACCCTGCCGACCTGCTGGTACTGGACGAAGCCGGGAGCGCAGAAGAGCTGGATATGGTGGACGTCGATCTATTAAAAAAGGCCGTTCTGGAGCGGCCTGCCGGATGTGAATGCGTCCTGACGGTCCACACGCCGCCCCAGTGGATGATGGACGCCGCCGACTACTCCACCGAGATGAAATGTCACCGCCACCCCTACCAGAAGGGGATAAAAGCACGAAAGGGGATAGAATATTGACGCCGCAGCATCATTTACCGCCGACATTGAGCGGACGAGCTTCCACATCATCACCGAAGAGCTGGAAATGATGGGCCTGACCCCGCCGCCCGAGCACGAAGCCGTGGTCAAGCGGGTCATCCACACCACCGCCGACTTCGACTATGCGCGGAATCTCCGCTTTACCCCCCGCGCGGTGGAGCAGGCCGTCAAGGCCCTCCACGCCGGGGCCGTCATCGTGACCGATACGAACATGGCGCTGGCCGGCATCACCAAGCCCGGTCTGGCGAAGCTGGGCGGCACGGCCTGCTGCTACATGGCTGACCCCGAGGTGGCCGCCGCCGCCAAAGAGGCTGGCACCACCCGGGCCGTCGCAGCGATGAAAAAGGCAGCGCAGGAGCATCCCGGGGCCATCCTTGCCGTCGGCAACGCGCCCACGGCTCTGCTGACGATCGCAGAACAAATCGAAAGCGGCCTGCGGCCTGCACTGGTCATCGGCGTGCCGGTGGGCTTTGTGAATGTGGTGGAGAGCAAGGAGCGGCTCTTCGCCGTCTGCGAAAAGCATGAGGTACCTGCCATCGTCGCCATGGGCCGCAAGGGCGGCAGCAACGTCGCTGCGGCCATCTGCAACGCCCTCATCTACTCCGCCGCCGAGATGCTCGACCCCTCGGCGCGGGGGTGGAAGTGAGCGATAAGTTTTGGAGAAACACAATGATACCTACAAGAAAGACCGATGAAAGCTTTTACCGGCTGTTTTCCGCATCTCACACCGTTTCAGAGCATCTGACCAAGCGGGAGGACAGCGAGCTGCGCGATAAATACGACCACAACGCGTTCTGCTATTACAGCCAGCCCTCGGCAGATGAAGTCCGGGCCGCGCTGGCTTACCAGAAAGCGCGGGGAGACACCTTCCTCAAGCTGGAAGGGTACGAGCCGCTGGCCGATGCATTCGGTATGGAGTGCGAAGAGACCCTGACGATGGTTCTGCCCCCGGAAACAGACATCCGCAGCTGGAAAACGAACCCGGACGTCTCGATCAAGGCCCCGGACGCAGACCAGCTGGAACAGCACGAACTGAAATACTACGGCCCGTTGTACGGAGATGATTTTACCGTGCGGAACAACCGGAACCTTCGGGAACAGCTGACCTACCTCGGCGCGTATCTGGGCGGGAAGCTGGTGGGTGATTGCTATATTTTCGCATCCGATGGGTATGTCTGCATGGACGGCCTGCTGGTGGACGAGGATTTCCGGCACCAGTACATCGCCATGACCCTGATGAAGCATATTGCCGAAAAGGCGCAGGAGCGCGGAGAGATCCTGTATCTTCACGCTGACTCCGAGGATACACCGAAGGAACTGTATGCGAAGATGGGATTTCAGGCCGTTGACAAGCTCTATGAATATCTCTGCACCGATTTCTCGAAACTGAAAATATGAACGAATGCGCGCCGGATACGGCGATGGGCCTCCCAATGCGGGAGGCCTTTCTGTTACACCGTCGCCAGCACGGCGAGGATGCTCTGCCAGCGTTTGTTTTCGACGGCGGGAGCACGGCGGACGGGCCGGGGCGACTGTACAGGCTGAGGCCGCTGAGCCGTCTGGGGCAGGGGAGAGAGGAAGGCGGCCTGCCACGCGGCAGCAAGCTGCATGGCCTCGGGGCAGCTCTGCAGGGTGCGGCGCTCGGCCCCGGCGAGGTAGTCGCCCAGCCAGCAGAGGATGGCTGCGATGTTCAGCTGCTCGGCGGCGCGGGTGCTCCAATAGCTCCAGTGGGCGGGACGGCCTGCGAACCGCTCCACCGTGATGAGCGCCCCTTCCCGGACAGAGGAGGGAGCGGCTGTCCCACAACCACCGGCAGTATGGGCCAGAACATCCAGAATGCGCGCCATCCGGCCGCTGTCGAGGGCGTCGTCCCGGACAAAAGCAGAGAAATCCGTCTGGGCCAGCAGACCGTCGGCGGTGGCGGGGAAGCGCCCCGTCAGCTCGCCGGAAGCGTTGTGGCAGCTCTGCCACCCCTTTCGGACGAGCTGGAAGTTCAACTTCTGGCGTCCCATCGTGGAATAGAAGACCCGGGCCTTGCCGCTGACCGGCTCCTGCCGCAGCTCGAGATAAGCGTCCGCGCCGCCGAGGTCTTGTACCTTGACACTGAGCACAAGGCGGTACTCGGGCTTCTGGCTGGACATGGCAAGATGCATCTCTTCAAAATAACGTGCGGCATCCATAGCGGTTCTCCTTCCTGTGGGCGCGGGGTGGTGTGTAGGTGTGCGGCCCTTTGTTGGTTGTAGTATATCATAAATTGCGCCAGAATACAACTATAAGTTTGCCGAAAAACCAGAAAACTTTCTATCTTTCCCACGAAACAAAACAAGATGGTTGTATGCGACAACAAAAATACGGGGCCGCTGGCAGCAGATACAACTGCACAGCGGCCCCGCAGGCTCTCTTTATAAATAAGAAGCTCAGTCGCCCAGCTCCCGTATCTCGTTCTGGATGAGTCGGCCTGCGGCCCGGGCCAGCTGGTCCATGCCCCGGATGCGGGCCATGTTCTTGCCGTAGATGCGGGAGGCGTCGGCGGCGCTGGCGTCTTCGCCCATAAAGACGGCGGAGACCCGCAGACCCTTCCGCTGCAGCGCCCGGACCTCGGCGGCGGCATCCTCCACGCCCGCGCTGCCGCCGTAGTCGCGGCCCAGCGGGTCATCAGGAGAGGGCGGGATGCGGCGGCTGTCGTTGGGGGAGGCGTCCGTCAGGAGAATGAGCAGATGCCGCGCGGCGGGGCCGGGGTCGAAGTCGATGAGGTCGCCTGCGGCCCGCAGAGCCAGACCGTCCCGGTTCCAGCCCGAGGCGAAATACTGGCAGATGCCCTGTAAGCTCTTCTCCTTGAAGCCCTTGAGCACCCGCAGGACGGTGTAGCCCCGCAGGCTGGAAAAGCAGCTCACCCGCACCGGGATGCCGCAGGCCGCGAGGCTCTGGGCGAGGATAGACCCCTGCGCCGCGATGACCTCCTGACAGTGGAGGCGGGAAGCCGAAGCATCCAGCAGCAGGTCAACGGTGAAGGACGGGTGGTTCTCTTCATCGGCACAGCGGAACACCCGGTCGTCGTCCATGACGGTGCGCCAGACCCGCTCCGGGTCGAGGTTACCGCTGCGGGCGACCCGGGCGTTGGGCTGCTGGTGGACGAGGATGCAGTTGCGTATCTGTTCGGTCAGCCGCAGCACGACGCTGCGGTGAAGCTCAAGGTTTTTCGCGTAATAGGCCCGGTTCCGCTCAGCCTGGAGCTGGGCCTGTTCGGCCAGGTGCTTTGCCTCGGGGGTAGGGGCCTGCTCCGGGCTGGGGACGCCGGAGGCAAACCAGAGGTGACAGCCCAGATGCTCCCCGGTGCAAAGCTCCTGCTCGGCCTTCCGCAGCCGTTCGGGCGGGTAGAGCGACCGGCCAAAGCAGCTTTCGATGTAGGCGCGGTCTTCCTCGGCGCGCTGGCGCAGGGTGATATGGGCCAGCCGCTTGTCGGCGTGGATGCCGCCGCCGGAGGCGTCCACCGAGCCGGAATGCTCCACCGTGACTCGGTCGGTCTTTATCATCTGGGTGGGCATGGTGCGGGTCATGAGGGACGCCAGCAGGCCGTCCAGATGGAGATGCAGCCCGGCCTTCTGATGCACCGTGCCGTTGAACAGCTCGAATTTGGCGTAGACGGCCAGCAGCGCGGCTTTCAGCTCCTCGGGGCGAGGGGGCGTTTCGGGGCTGAGGGCAGCGCCGAGACCCTTTTCGTAGGGGGTCATGACGGGCGGCGTCCGGCCCTGCACGGCCCGCCAGCGCGCGGCCTGCATGGAGTAGACCAGCTGGTTTTTCGCCATCCACTCCTGCCGCGAGAGCTTGTACTGGATGCCGAAAAAGTAGTCCGCATGGGCGCGGCGGAGGGCCGAAAGCACCGGGCGGCGGGGCAGTTCCAGCGCGTAGACCGCGCTCTCGAGGTAGAGCCAGGTCAAATCGTCCAGCATGGCCTGCCGGATGTCGCCCTCCCATGCGTCAAAGAGGCTGCGCACCAGCTCGTCGCCGTAGTATTTGTGGACCAGCCCCACGACGCAGTTCATGTAAAAATCAATGGTGCCGTCGGTGTTCCGGGCGAGGAACAGCGGCTCGAAGCCGTAGGCTCCTGCCGCCGCCCACACCTGATTGGCGGCCCGCCGCTCTTCGGCGGTGTAGCTCTGCGCTTCCATAAAAACGCCCCTTTTAGCCGAAGAGCTTTGCGGCGGTGAGCTGGGCCGGGATGCGGGCGGCAATGGCGTCCCGGATGAGGCCCTGCTCGTAGGAGTCGAAGGCTTTGTTGGTGATGCCCATGTCCAGCGCAGCCCCGGCAGCGACGCCCCGGCGCATCAGGCGCAGAGCGTCCAGCATCCCGCGCAGGTCGAGGGCTTTGGTGGAGATCTCCGCGCTGTCGCACTTTTTCTGCAAGTCGAGGAAGAGCAGGGCGAACTGCCTGACGTACTTGCTGTTCAAATCGGGGAACTGGGTGCGCAGGAGCTTTTCGAGGTTCTCTTCGGTGATGGTGGGCATCTGGATGACCACGAAACGGGAGGTCAGCGCCTCGTTCAGCTCCCGGGTGCCTGCATAGCCGTAGTTCATGGTGGCGATGAAGCGGGTCTCCTCGGCCAGCGGGATGCGGTCGTAGCCCGGCACATCAATGGCCCGGCGAAAATCCAGCACGGCGTGGAGGACGGCCAGCGCCTCGTTTTTGGCCATATTGATCTCATCCAGCACGCCGAAGCCGCCGCTCTGGGCGCAGCGGTAGACCGGGCCGGGCCGGAACTTTACCTGTCCGCCCTCGAAGGTGTCCATGCCGATGAGGGAGGCTGCATCCATGTTGACGTGGAACGAGATGTCCCACGCGGGACGCCCGAAGGCGGCGGCAAGGTTCTCTGCCAGCACGTTCTTGCCAGTGGCCTTGCCGCCCGCCAGCAGCAGGTTCTCGCCGCAGAGCAGAGCGGCCAGCGCCTGCTCCCACACCTCTCTGCCGTAGTAGACGAAAGCAGGGGCCGGGATGCGGGGACGCAGGGCCTCGGCCAGCGGGTGGGCGGTACGGTATTCTTCCACAGCCCGCAGCAGGTCGGGGGAGACCCCCTCCTGCCGCAGCGTATCCATCAGACCAGATGTTTCAGACATCTATGACATCTCCTTGCGGTTGGCAGTGCCAAACCGAAATTTCACCCTTATCATAGCACAACCCGTGCGGTTTGTGTAGTATTTTTGCAGTTAAGAACAGCAAAGAAATATTGCAGCCGAAAGTTTGGCTTGACACATCAGGTCTAGGTGCTATACTTAGCTAAAATCGTTGAAGTGTGCGGCTTTGGGAGGAATTTATGATGAAGTGCAAAAAAATCATAGCATCTTTTTTACTGATTGCTATGCTGGTTGCGCCGCTGTCAGCATACGCGGATACTGTATACTCTGATGGAGAGGTGCTGGCGAGAGGAAAACTGTATTATTCTTATCTAGAACAGGTCTTCGGGAATATTGTAAAGGAAAATGAGGGCGCTTCGGAAGTGACCCTGACGGGTGCGGTTGGCTTTTGCAATACAGATTATTTGCAGCAAAGTGAGTTCGATGCAAAGGCTCAGCAGGGAAAAATCAGCGGTCCGACTATCTATGTTGAATATAGAATAGGAAACGAAGAAACCGCCTATTATATAAGTGATTTGCTTCCGGTGGGTTCGCCGACAACGGTTCTGGCGAAGAGTAATTATACGGATGCTGTAGAAGAAATGGCAGATTCAAAGACCAGGGCAGAAATTCTGGGAAATGGTTTTGTGAAAATCGGTGGAGAATACAGGCTTCGCATCGACCTTGCAGATTATGCAGCTCAAGGCTACCCGACAACAAAAACGCAGGTGGAAGCGATTCGAGCTGCAAAGGCGGCGACCATCACGGAATCTCCGGAACGGTATTACGCGAATCTGGAAAAACTTCTGATGACAAGAGGTTCGAATACAGAAATCAATGAAGTAATCGTTTGTGTAAAAGGAATATACACAGATGATGAACTCGCTGCGATCGATTATACCGACACGGATAAGATTCAGTATTGGATGGACTACTATACCATCAACATGAACAACCAAAGACTCCGGGTGAAAAAGGCGTATTCCGTGCTGGGAGACCTGACAGTAATAGGAAATGCAGGAGAATATAACCAGATGGCCCTGATTGCAAATGGCAGGGATGTGGGGTATACGGAAATTGCTCCGGGAATGTACCGCAATGCGGAAGGCTGGACGGTGTTCCGCGTCGATTTGAATGACTACGCAGCAAAGGGTTATGTCTATTGAGCGCAGAGCAATATCATATAAAAAATCGGATGCATAAGAATTGCATCCGATTTTTATATGCTGGAATGAAACGAATTCAACAAACTCTCATCCGGGGCACGGAGATTTCACGGTTCGGAGAAATTGACAGAGCGTGTGGAATGAGATAAAATATCTTTCGTTGTGTTAAAATCAGGAAGCCGTTTTCGTAAGCATTGCACACCGCTTACAAAAACAGCTTCCAAAGAAAGGCGTAAACTATCATGCTCGAAACCATCACAGCCGTCAATCAGGCGGTCAACAGCTTCATTTGGGGCATCCCGGCGATGGTCTGCATCATTGGCGTGGGCCTGCTGCTCAGCGTGCGGACCGGCTTTTTGCAGCTCCGGAAATTCCCCTATGCCATCAAAACGACCATTGGCCGCATCTTCCGCAAAAAGGATGCCTCCGACGGCGCGATGACGCCGTTTCAGGCGGTCTGCACGGCGCTGGCTGCGACCGTCGGCACCGGCAACATCGCCGGCGTGGCGGGCGCGATCGCCATCGGCGGGCCGGGCGCGGTGTTCTGGATGTGGTGCTCGGCTCTGCTGGGGATGTGCACCAAGTTCGCCGAGGTGACGCTGGCGGTGCACTTCCGCGAGCGGAACAAGAACGGTGAGCTTGTGGGCGGCCCCATGTACTATATCAAGAACGGCCTCGGCAGCCGGTGGCAGTTCCTCGCGGTCCTCTACTCCCTGTTCGGCGTGCTGACGGTCTTCGGCACCGGCAACGCCACCCAGGTCAACACCATCGTCACAGCCATCGACTCGGCCCTGCTGGCCTACGGTAGCAGCCTGAACAGCATCCTGCCCACCCTCAACCTCATCGTGGGCATCGTGGTGGCCATGATGGTGGCAATGGTGCTGCTGGGCGGCGTCAAGCGCATCGGCAGCGTCACTGAGAAGCTGGTGCCCTTTATGGCGCTGTTCTACGTGGTGCTGGCACTGGGCGTCGTGGTCATCAACTACCGGCGCTTCCCGGCGGTGCTGGCCTCCATCGTCGGCGGTGCATTCGACCCGCAGGCCGTCACCGGCGGTGCCATCGGCAGCGTCTTTCTCAGTATGCAGAAGGGCGTCTCCCGCGGCATCTTCTCCAACGAGGCCGGCCTCGGCACAGGCTCCATCGCCCACGCCTGCGCCGACACCCACAAGCCGGTCAAGCAGGGGATGTTCGGCATCTTCGAGGTCTTCGCCGACACCATCGTCATCTGCACCCTGACCGCCATGGTCATCCTGTGCAGCGGTGTGCCGGTGGGCTATGGCAGTGCGGCAGGCGCGGAACTGACCATCTCCGGCTTCACGGCCACCTACGGCGGCTGGTCGTCCATCTTCACGGCAGTGGCGCTCTGCTGCTTCGCGTTCTCCACCATCATCGGCTGGGGCCTGTACGGCTCCCGGTGCATCGAGTTCCTGTTCCACACCGACAAGGTGGTCGGGCCGTTCCTCGTGGTCTACTCCTTCGTGTCCATTCTGGGCGCGACAGTGGACCTCGGGCTGCTGTGGAGCATCGCCGACACCTTCAACGGCCTGATGAGCATCCCGAACCTCATCGCCCTGCTTCTGCTGTCCGGCACGGTGGCAAAGCTCACGAAGGAGTTCTTCGCGGGCGAAGGGGCACAGAAATAAAGAGTTACTTAGAGCGGAACACGGCAGATGCATTTTAATGTGCATCTGCCGTGTTTTTTGTATATTGTGATAAAATACGGAGTCTGCCTTTGTGAAACAGGACGAAATATGGCTTTTGAGAGCCGAACAACTTGACAAATGGATACAGGGGGGTAGAATCGGAAACAGCAGAAACGCTCTTCTGCAAATTCTCAAAATCTGAGGAGGAAACGATATGAAAATCATGAAAAAATTGATGGCTTTGGCTCTGGCCAGCGCCCTCGCCCTGACCCTGCTCACCGGCTGCGGCGGAGGCGGTGGTGGCGGCTCTATTAAAGTAAATGGCCAGACCGTGACAATCAATAAGTCCCGTGTTCAGGACTTTGAGAATGGCTTTACTGCAAAGATGGAGACATTGGGCTACAAGAGGCTGACTTACAGTGCTGAACTGACCGATGAACTCGAAAAGGATGTAAAACAAGCAGCTAAACAATATAATGATGACAGCTATATTGCTCTGGCATGGAGAATCTATGAGGGCGACCCGAACTGGGGCGAAATCGTTCAAGATGTCACTGGTAAGTTAAAAGAGGTGGCTGACAAGAATCGTGTGGACTATTCTGATCGAAGCTATGGCTATCTTGTAATAACGAACGAGGATACCGGTGCACATGAGTTGATGGTCGTGATTTCCAACGAAGAAACACGGGCAGTTGTCTAAACGTCGAAGAATTTAAAAATCGAATACATACAGAAGTCGCCCTCCGGAATCACACCGGAGGGCGCTTTTTGCGGTCTGCAAGCTTGGGACTTTGTTCACTTTTCCTGCAAAAATGCAAAAAAGTATAAAAATTTCATGAAAATCATAAGAAATGACATTGAAAATGTTTTAACAAAGTGGTAAAGTAGAAGCAAAGAGAGTCGTGCCTGCCGCCCGGCGGGACGCAAAATTGGGAGGTTTATTACCAATGGCTGATCGTATCGTTCTGAACACCATTTCCTACCATGGCCACGGTGCCATCGAGAACATCGTGCCCGAGCTGACAGCCCGCGGCTACAAGAAGGCTTTCGTCTGCTCCGACCCCGACCTCCTCAAGTTCGGCGTCACCAAGAAGGTCACCGACCTGCTGGACGCTGCAAACTTCGCCTACACCGTCTACAGTGAGATCAAGCCCAACCCCACCATCGCCAATGTGCAGGACGGCGTGGCCGCCTTCAAGGCCGCTGAGGCAGACTGCATCGTGACCATCGGCGGCGGTTCTTCGATGGACACCGCAAAGGCCATCGGCATCATCATCAACAACCCCGAGTTCGCCGATGTGCGCTCTCTGGAGGGCGTCGCTCCCACCAAGAAGCACGCCGTCTTTACCATCGCAGTCCCCACCACCGCCGGCACTGCCGCTGAAGTCACCATCAACTACGTCATCACCGACGTGGAGAAGAAGCGCAAGTTCGTCTGCGTGGACACCAACGACATTCCGGAGATCGCCGTGGTGGACCCGGACATGATGTCCACCATGCCCAAGGGCCTCACCGCCGCCACCGGCATGGACGCGCTGACCCACGCCATCGAGGGCTACATCACCAAGGGCCACTGCGTCATCTCCGATATGTTCCATCTCGAGGCCATCAAGCTCATCAGCGAGAACCTGCGCGGCGCTGTGCAGAACACCCCCGAAGGCCGCGAGGGCATGGCTCTGGGCCAGTACATCGCCGGTATGGGCTTCTCCAACGTGGGCCTGGGCATCGTCCACTCCATGGCACACGGCCTGTCCGCCCTGTATGACACCCCCCACGGCGTGGCCTGCGCTATCCTGCTGCCCGTCGGTCTGGAGTACAACAAGACGGTCGCCGGTGAGCGCTATCGTGCCGTCGGCAAGGCTATGGGCGTGGTGGGCATCGACGAGATGAACGACGCCGAGGCAGCAGATGCCACCATCGCCGCCGTCAAGCAGCTGTCCGCTGATGTGGGCATCCCCGCAAACCTGAACGGCATCCTGAAGGAAGAGGATATCCACTTCCTCGCCGAGTCCGCATATGCCGACGCCTGCCGTCCCGGCAACCCCCGCGACACCAGCGTGGAGGAGATCATGGAGCTGTACAAGAGCCAGCTGTAAGCTGCGCCTGAGCGCTTTACCCTTATAAAATATAGGCCGCTGCTAAGTACAACCTCTCAGTCTCGCTGTCGCTCGACAGCTGTAGGGGAGCCTCTGGCGAAGAGATGAGGGCCCTCAAGGCCTCCATAGGGGGGTGGCTGCGCCAAAGGCGCAGACGGAGAGGTTGTCTTTCGGCGGCCTTTTTGCGTGAAAATTCTGCCTTCCTCTTGCGCGGGAAGCAAAAACTGCGTACAATATCCCTGTAACCATTCATATGGGAAAGGAAACAGGCAATGGAGCTGAATTTTTATACCCTCTGCGTCCTCTATCTGGTCTACTCGTTCCTCGGCTGGGTGGCCGAAACGGTGGCAGCGACGGTGAAAGGACGTGCCTTCGTCAACCGTGGCGTGGCGTCCGGCCCGTTCTGCTTCGTCTACGGCACGGCGGCTGTGCTGATGGCGGTGGGCTTTGCCGACCTGCGCTCGACGCCGGTGGCCCTCTTCCTCGGCTGTGCGGCCAACGCCACCGTGGTGGAGTGGGTGACGGCCAAGCTGCTGGAGAGGATGCACCGCCGCCGCTGGTGGGACTACTCGGATAAAAAGTTCAATCTGGACGGCTACGTCTGCCTGCAGTACTCGGTGCTCTGGGGTCTGCTGGGCATGGCCAGCGTCCTATGGGGCAACGGCCTGCTGCTGCGCCTCTGCGCCATCCTTCCGGGCTGGCTGCTGCATATGGGCGTCTGGGTCATGATGACGATCGCTGTCCTCGACCAGCTGGGTACGGCGCTGGCCGTCAACCAGTACGCCGCCAGCCACCCGAAGTTGGAACAGTTCAACCTTGAGCTGGAAAAGCACTCGGACAAGCTGCGCCAGCGGCTCATCGCCCATGTGGAAAAGCGTATCCAGAAGGCCTATCCGACTGCTGTCCGGCCCGAGCCGACGGTGCAGGCCGAGAAGGCTCTGAGCTTCGGCGACCTCGTCTGGCTCTTCGTCATCGGCGCGTTCCTCGGCGATGTGGTGGAGACGCTGTTCTGCCGGGTGACGGCGGGCGTCTGGATGAGCCGCTCGAGCCTCGTGTGGGGACCCTTCAGCGTGGTGTGGGGGCTGGCGCTGGTCATGGCGGCGGTCCTGCTGCGGGGCAGCGAGGAGCGGAGCGACCGCTCCATCTTCCTGTTCGGCTTCGTGATGGGCGGCGCGTATGAGTATATCTGCAGCGCCGTGGGTGAGCTGCTGTTCGGCGTCATCTTCTGGGACTACAGCGGCTTCAAGTTCAATCTGGGAGGCCGTGTCAACCTGCTCTACTGCTTTTTCTGGGGCATCGCGGCGGTGGTCTGGATCCGGTACGGCTACCCCCTCGTCGCAAAGCTGATGGCAAAGCTCAAAAAGCACATCCTGCCGTGGATGACGGTGGTGCTGACGGTGTTCATGGCCGTGAACATGGGGCTTTCGGCACTGGCGCTGGCCCGCTACGACGCCCGCACCAGCGGTCTCGCCCCGGCGAACCGGCTGGACGTCTTCCTCGACGAGCACTTCGACAATGCCCGGATGGAGCGGGTATACCCCAACGCAAAAAAGACGTAAAATTTGCAGGGGACTCTTTTCTCTCTGCCGGAAGTGTAGTAAAATAAGGGCAGAAATGTTCTCACGAAGAACGAAGGGAGGACCTGTATGAAATTCTTTATCGATACCGCAAATGTGGACGAGATCCGCAAGGCCAATGATATGGGCGTCATCTGCGGCGTCACCACCAACCCCAGCCTCATCGCAAAGGAGCACAAGGACTACGCCAAGACGCTGGCGGAGATCGCCTCCATCGTGGACGGCCCCATCTCCGGTGAGGTGAAGGCCACCACCACCGACGCCGAGACCATGGTGAAGGAGGGGGAGGCCATCTACGCCCTCGACCCCGCCCACATGGTCGTCAAGATCCCCATGACCGTGGAGGGCCTCAAGGCCATCAAGGCCCTGAGCGCCAAGGGCATCCCCACCAATTGCACCCTTATCTTCTCGGCCAATCAGGCCCTGCTGGCCGCACGGGCCGGCGCGGCCTACGTCAGCCCCTTCCTTGGCCGTCTTGACGACATCAGCCAGCCGGGCATCGACCTTGTCCGCACCATCAGCGAGATCTTCGCCAACTACCCGGACATCCATACGCAGATCATTGCGGCCTCTGTCCGCAACCCCATCCATATTACCGAGTTGCGCTGGCCGGTGCGGACATCGCCACCGTGCCCTACAAGGTCATCGAGCAGATGACCAGGCACCCCCTCACCGATCAGGGCATCGAGAAGTTCAAGGCGGACTATACCGCCGTCTTCGGCGCATAAGAGCAAAACAAAAAAGCGGCAGACCGTCGGGCCTGCCGCTTTTGCTGTATCCGGGATGATCAGAAGATCTTCACTTCGTCCTTGTCCATAAAGGCGGCACCCGCAAAGCCGGCTGCCTCCAGCTGGCCCAGCTGCTTGCCGAGCTTCTTGCCCTGCGGCAGGACGGTGACGTTGTACGTCTCGCGGAGGGCGGCGGCCCGGCTCAGGACGGCGGTGAAGTTGGCGTCCTTGCCGTAGAGCAGCGCGATCTTCTGCTTTGCGCCGGGGATCTGATAGCCCTGCTCCAGCAGGATGCCGCAGACGCGCTCAAAGCCGATGGAGAAGCCGACTGCCGGCACCTGCGTGCCAAGGAACTTGCCCACCATGTTGTCGTAGCGTCCGCCGCCGGCGACTGCGCCGCTGAACTGTGGGCAGGTGATCTCGAAGACCATGCCGGTGTAGTAGCCCTGACCGCGCACGAGGCTGGGGCAGTAGGCCACCTGATAGCGGCCTGCGGCCATGGCGTTGGCGGTGGCGAGGACATACTTCAGGTCGTCGGCGATGGCGGGGTCGGCGCAGCGGGAGGCCACGGCGTCCAGCGTCACCTCACCGGCGGCGATGAAGTCGGCCAGTGCGTTGACAGCGCTCTCGGGCAGCTGCTTTTCCAGCAGTTCGGCCTTCACGCCGTCGGCACCGATCTTATCCATCTTGTCGAAGGTGATGCAGACGGAGTCCAGCGTGTCGGCGGCAAAGCCCATGCTCTCCAGCATCCCGCGGAGGATGCGGCGGTCGTTGATGTTGACGGTGAAGCCGTCGAAGCCGATGTCCAGCAGGGCGCGGGTGGTCACGTCGATGAGCTCGACCTCGGCGTTGGGGCTCTCGTCGCCCAGAATGTCGATGTCGCACTGGACGAACTCGCGCAGGCGGCCCTTCTGGGGGCGCTCGGCGCGGAAGACGCGGTCGGTCTGGATGACCTTGAAGGGGTGGGGGAGCTTGTCCTTGTTGGCGGCGTAGAAGCGGCTCAGGGGCAGGGTCAGGTCATAGCGCAGGCCCATGTCGGAGAGCTCTTTCGGGTCGCCGGAGTTCAGGGCGGCGGTGAGCTTGTCGCCCCGCTTGAGCACCTTGAAGATGAGGTTCAGGTTGTCGCCGCCGTCGGACTTGTCGAGGTTCTCCATATCCTCCAGCATGGGGGTGGAGATGCGCTCGAAGCCGGATGCGCGGTAAGTCTCGAGAATTTTGCCCTGAATGTAGTCGCGCAGGGTCTGCTCGTTGGGCAGAAGGTCGCGCATACCTTTTAAGGCCTGAGTTTTCATAGTGTATGTCCTCTCTTTATAGCCCTCTCAGTCGCTGACGCGACAGCTCCCCCAAAGGGGGAGCCACTGGCGTGTCGGCAAGGCCTGCGCGGGACGCACAAGCTTACTTGAACCAGAAACGGAGTGCCCTGCGGTCAGGACACACGACAGCGCAACATGAGAGATGATTTTTATCGCAAGTCAAGAAATTAGTGCAACAGTCAAACAGCATATTTGCGATATGCAATTCAACGCTGTTGCTGTTGCATTAAAAAGTTGAATTGCTATATAATACCCTTCTAATTATAAAGAATACTGTCTTTTTGTCAATCAAAAAGGACACACTATTCCCTGAGGTGATGCACGAAATGCAGAAAACAAGACCTTGGGCCATCCTGGCGGCAGGGGCGGCGATACAGGTGCTGACCGGCCTGCCCGCCGCGTGGGGTGTGTTCCAGAAGCCGGTCATGGAGGAATACGGACTCAGTGAGCAGGGGGCGGGCTATGCGTTCGGGGTGCTCATCGCGGCCTTCGGCGTCGGATGCGTCATCGGGGGATTTTTGCAGGACAAGCGGGGGCCTCGCTTTGCGGCCCTCTGGGGGACGGGGCTGCTCTGCGGCGGATTCTTCGCGGCGGCGGCCCTCCCGGCCGGGAAGGGGAGCTTCTTTTTCGGGGTGTTCAGCATCCCGGCGGGGCTCGGCACGGCCTTCCTCTATCCGTCCATCCAGTCCTGCGCCCAGAAGTGGTACAAGGGCCGGAAGGGCCTCGCCACCGGCGTCATCGGGGGCGCAGTGGGGTTGAGCGGAGCGTTCCTGACCGTCTTCGTCCGCACGGCGCTGCGGGGCTTCGGGCCGGTGCAGGGCATCCGGGGCGCGTTCTGGGCGCTGGGGGCGCTGACCCTGCCGGTCTGCCTTGCGGGGAGCGCTCTCCTCACCGACCCTCCGCCGGAAAAGCCCCGGCCCGGCGGGCAGGGGAAAGGGGGACGCCGCACCATCCCTCGACCTCTCGCCCCGGCAGATGCTTGGCACGCGGCAGTACTGGCTCTGCGCCGGAGCGGTCTGCTTTTCCACCCCGGCGGTGCTGCTGTTCAGCCCCATCATCCTGAAGCTGGGCATGGAGCGGGGGCTGGACGAGAGCGCCGCCCTCTGGGCCGTGGTGCTGGGCAGCGTGGGCAGCGCGGCCGGGCGGCTGCTGATGCCCCTGCTCAGCGACAAAATTGGTCGGCGGCCGACCGACCTCATCCTCTTCAGCGCGTCGCTGGGGCTTTCGGTGGTGTTCTGGTCAGCCCGTGGATGGGCCGTCGTAGGGGTGTACGCAGGGCTGACCTTCTGCTACTCGGCGCTGGCGGCGGTGCTGCCAGCCCTCTCCACCGATCTGTTCGGCCTGCCCCACGCCGGGGTGAACTACGGCTTTCTGGCCCTGGGCCAGAGTGTGGGAAGCCTTTTGTTCCCCTGCATCGCTGATTTCTGGGGATTCGAGCAGGGGCGGCACATCCTCGCCATCGCGGGCGCAGCGGCGGGCTTCGCCTGCATCTGGGCCGTCACGCCGGTGCAGCCAGAGCGCCCGAAGAAGCCGAACTGAGAAACGCTCTTTCGAGGAAAAACGAAAATAACAAAAAGATTGCGAAAAATTTGTCAGAAATGACTTGCAAATTGGGCCAACGTCCTCTATAATAAAATTCTGTGCGTGGTAGTACCGGGAGAGGCGCAGAAAAGAGAGCGGCGCAGCCCGGTCAATGCAAGGCGGCAGGGGAGAGAAGCCCCGGCCGTGTGACATCAATTTGTCAAAAGGAGAGTATGATTATGACCTATTCGCAGCAAGTACAGAATATGTGCCCGATCACCAAAGGTCCTAAGCATGGTCCGGCTCCCATCCCCGAAGAGGGCGCATGGGTCAAGGCCTATGAGATCAAGGACATCAGCGGCTACACCCATGGTGTGGGCTGGTGTGCACCTCAGCAGGGCACCTGCAAGCTGTCTCTGAACATCAAGAACGGCGTCATCGAGGAAGCTCTGGTGGAGACCATCGGCTGCTCCGGCATGACCCACTCCGCTGCTATGGCAGGCGAGATCCTGCCCGGCAAGACCATTCTGGAAGCTCTGAACACCGACCTCGTCTGCGACGCCATCAACGTCGCGATGCGCGAGCTGTTCCTGCAGATCGTCTACGGCCGCTCCCAGACCGCCTTCTCCGAGGACGGCCTGCCCGTCGGCGCAGGTCTGGACGACCTGGGCAAGGGCCTGCGCTCTATGACCGGCACCATCTTCTCCACCAAGGAGAAGGGCGTCCGCTATCTGGAGCTGACCGAGGGCTATATCAATAAGCTGGCTCTCGATTCCAACGATGAGGTCATCGGCTATCAGTTCGTCAAGCTGGGCAAGATGATGGAGGACATCCGTCACGGCAAGACCCCCAACGAGGCTTACGAGAAGAACGTGGGTACCTACGGCCGCTTCAGCAAGGATCAGGGCGCTGTCAAGTACATCGACCCGCGTGAGGAATAAGAGAGGAGGAACAACTCATGGCAACTTTTGAATCTATGGATCGCCGCATGCCGAAGATCGAGGCATGCCTGAAGGCCAACGGCCTCGAGTCTCTGGACGCCTGCAACGAGATGCTCCTCGCTAAGGGCATCGACTGCGACAAGATCGTCCGCGGTGTGCAGCCCATCTGCTTTGATAACGCTGTCTGGGCCTACACTCTGGGCACCGCCATCGCTGTCAAGCGCGGCCTGACCGATGCTGCCGAGTGCGCAGCCGCCATCGGCGAAGGTCTGGAAGCTTTCACTATCCCCGGCTCTGTCGCTGAGCAGCGTCAGGTCGGTCTGGGCCACGGCAATCTGGGCGCTCGTCTGCTGAGCGAGGACACCACCTGCTTCGCTTTCCTCGCAGGCCACGAGTCCTTCGCCGCTGCTGAGGGTGCCATCGGCATCGCCCGCACCGCAAACAAGGTCCGCAAGACCCCCCTGCGCGTCATCCTGAACGGCCTGGGCAAGGACGCCGCTTACATCATCTCCCGCATCAACGGCTTCACCTATGTGCAGACCGAGTACGACATCCCCACCCAGACCCTGAAGGTCGTCAAGGAGATCCCCTTCTCCGAGGGTGAGCGCGCAGCCGTCAAGTGCTACGGCGCAAACGATGTCATGGAGGGCGTTGCCATCATGAAGAAGGAGGACGTCCAGTGCTCCATCACCGGCAACTCCACCAACCCCGTCCGCTTCCAGCATCTGGTCGCCGGCACCTATAAAAAGTGGGCCAACGAGAACGGCAAGAAGTACTTCTCCGTCGCTTCGGGCGGCGGCACGGGCCGTACCCTGCACCCCGATAACGTCGCAGCCGGCCCCGCCAGCTACGGCCTGACCGACTCGCTGGGCCGCGTCCACGGCGATGCTCAGTTTGCAGGTTCCTCTTCTGTGCCTGCGCACGTCGAGATGATGGGCCTCATCGGCATGGGCAACAACCCGATGGTCGGCGCTACTGTCGCCTGCGCTGTCGCTGCTGCACAGGCCAACGCCTGAACCACTTTCTAAGTTCGGCAGAGGGGGCTGCTTGTAAAAGGGCAGCCCCCTTTTTATGCTGATATATGTTCACACCAACAAACCACGAAGCAATCAAGGAAGGAAAAACATGAAGAAAGCTCAGATCAAGAAGAGCGTGTCTGCACTGGCTATGGCAGCGGTCATCGCAGTCAGCCTGTTCGGCTATGGCTGCGGCACGAAGTCTACCTCCGCAGGTGTGTCCGGCGATTTCACCGGCACTGCCAAGGGCTTCGGCGGCGACGTTACCGTTACCCTGACGCTGGAAGACGGCAAGATCACCGACTGCATCGCTGAGGGCAAGGATGAGACCCCCGGCATCGGTACGCTGGCACTGGAGCAGCTGCCCGCTCAGATCGCCGAGAACGGCAGCATCGCCGTGGACGGCGTGTCCGGCGCTACCATCACCTCTACCGCCATCAAGGAGGCTGCGGCAGCTGCTCTGACTGCTGCCGGCCTGAATGCTGACGACTATAAGATCGAGGTCAAGGCCGACGAGACCAAGGCCGAGGACTCCACCGTTGACGCAGATGTCGTCGTCGTCGGTGCAGGCGGCGCAGGCATGACTGCTGCCATCACCGCTGCCGCTGAGGGCAAGAGCGTCGTCATCCTCGAAAGCCAGTCCATGGTGGGCGGCAACTCCGTCCGCGCTACCGGCGGCATGAACGCCGGCAAGACCGTCTATCAGGACGAGAACGAGTTCGGCGAGTCTGCCGGCGTCGAGAAGACCCTGAAGACCGCTGCTGAAAAGTATGCTGACAACGAGACCATCACCGCTCTGGCAAAGACCGTCTCTGAGCAGTGGGCTGCCTATCAGGCCAACCCCACCGGCTACTTCGACTCTGTCGAGCTGATGGAGCTGGATACCATGATCGGCGGCAAGGGCATCAACGACCCCGAGCTGGTCGAGACCCTGTGTGCAAACTCTGCTGACGCCATCGACTGGCTGGACGAGCACGGCATCACCCTGCACAACGTCTCCAGCTTCGGCGGCGCCTCCGTCAAGCGCATCCATCGCCCTGTGAACGACGAGGGCAAGGTCGTCTCCGTCGGTTCCTACATGATCCCCCTGCTGGAGGAGAACTGCGAGAAGGCTGGCGTTCAGATCCTGCTGAACACCACCGCAACCGAGATCCTGACCGATGCCAACGGCGCTGCCGTGGGCGTCAAGGCCACCGGCGCTTCCGGTGAGACCGTCACCGTCAACGCCAAGGCAGTCGTTCTGGCTACCGGCGGCTTCGGTGCAAACCTCGACATGGTCGTCAAGTACAAGCCCGAGCTGAAGGGCTTCATGACCACCAACGCCCCCGGCATCCAGGGCCAGGGCATCGAGATGGCACAGGCCATCGGCGCTGCTACCGTGGACATGGACCAGATCCAGATCCACCCCACTGTTGAGGCCAACACCGCTGCCCTCATCACCGAGGGTCTGCGCGGCGACGGCGCGATCCTCATCAACGAGGAAGGCCAGCGCTTCATCGACGAAGTCGGCACCCGCGACGTCGTCTCTGCTGCTGAGATCGCTCAGACTGGCAGCTACAGCTGGCTGGTCGTCGATCAGGCGATGGCCGACAACTCCAGCGTCATCCAGGGCTACATCAAGAAGGGCTACACCGTCACCGGCGCTACCTACGAGGAGCTGGGCAAGGCCATGGGCGTCGATGAGGCTGCTCTCGCTGAGACCATGAACAACTGGAACGGCTATGTGGAGGCAAAGAACGACCCCGACTTTGGCCGTACCAGCTTCGCCAACCCCCTGAACACCGCTCCCTACTATGCCATCAAGGTCACTGCAGGCGTCCACCACACCATGGGCGGTCTGAAGATCAACCCCAACACCGAGGTGCTGAACGAGAAGGGCGAGGTCATCCCCGGCCTGTTCGCAGCAGGTGAGGTGACTGGCGGCGTCCACGGTGCAAACCGTCTGGGCGGCAACGCTGTTGCTGACTTCACCGTCTTTGGCCGCATTGCCGGTGCTGCTGCCAGCGACTACGCTGCATGAGCACCCGCAAGCAGCCTCGACCGGCAAAAGGCGCAAAACGCCTGAGCTGGAAGGCGAACCTCCTCTTCGCAGCCGTCGTTTTGACGGCCGCAGCCCTGCTGGTCTGGCTGCTGCGTCCGCGCAGCAAGGCGGAACCGCTGGCAGCAGTCGTGGACTTCGGCGACGGCATCACTGAGGTGCTGCCGCTGGATAAGGACTACGATTACCTGTACGAGGTGGGCGGCTATGTCGTTCATTTACAGGTAAAAGACGGCACGGTCGCGTTTCAGGACAGCCAGTGTCCGGACCATGTCTGTGAGCAGTTTGGCTGGCTGAGCGAGGAGGGTGCATGGGCGGCCTGCGTCCCTGCCGGGGTGTATGTGAAGCTGGCTCCGCTGAGCGAGGCCGACACAGCATCCTGACCGGTCAAAAGGAATGAAGACACCCGCAAGACTCTGCAAAGAGCCTTGCAGGTGTCTTTTTTTGCGCAAAAATGACCGGATATTTTGTAAATAATGGGTGAAATGAAATTTGGACGCTTGTGTATTTCAGAAAAATGCGATACACTACCAATAACGGATTTTTCGTGCAAAGGGGATCGTATGCCCTTTTGCATACCATAGGAGGAAAAGCATGATCTGGAAAAAGAAAAAGGATGCAGCAAACCAGTCCGCTGGGGAGGCGTCGGAGGCAAAGACCTCGTCCGGCGCAGCCGCATTCGCCAAGAAAAACTGGAAATGGCTTGCCCCGCTGGCTGTCGTGCTGGTAGTGGCCGTCGTGCTGGTCGTGGGCGGCGGCAGCAGGGGCGCTGCGAGCCGTGATGTGACCTACACCGAGACGACCCCCACCCGTCAGGATGTCTCCAACTCCCTGAGCGGCACCGGCACCCTGAACCCGGCCAATACTTATACCGTCAAGTCGCTGGTGGACGGCAAGATCCTCACCAGCAATATTGAGGAGGGCGACAAGGTGGGGGAGGGCGATGTGCTCTACACCATCGACAGCTCGGACGCTTCCACCAATCTGGAAAAGGCCAGCATCGCCCTGCAGCAGGCCCAGCGCAGCTACGACAAGACCGTAGACCGCCAGTTCGTCCACGCTGAGGTGGACGGTACCGTCAGCAGCCTCAAGGTCGCAAAGGGCGACCAAGTGACCAGCGGCCAGGAGGTGGCGGTCATCCGCGACAGCTCCAAGATGCTGCTGAACCTGCTGTTCCCGGCAGCCGACGCCGCCAACTTCTCGGTGGGCCAGAGCGCCGACGTGGTGCTGGACGGCACCTTTGAGACGCTGAAGGGCACCGTCACCGCCGTCACCGGCACCGACGAGCTGAGCACCGGCAACCTGCTGGTGCGCACCGTCACCATCCGCGTCAACAATGCAGGCGGTCTGACCACCGCACAGGCAGCGACTGCCAACGTCAACGGTGTCAGCTCCATCGCCTCCGCGACCTTTGCCTATCAGGCAGAGCGCACCCTGACCGCTCCCGCTGCCGGTACGGTCTCCTCCATCAATGTGCAGGAGGGCGACGACGTCACCAAGGGCGACATCCTCATCGAGCTGACCGGCGACGATCTGACCGAATCCATCCAGTCTGCTTCCGAGTCCCTGCGCAGCGCCGAGATCTCGATGCAGAACCAGCAGGACAATATGTCCAACTACATCATCACCTCGCCCATCAGCGGCACCATCATCGAGAAGGACGCACAGCAGGGCGAGGCCCTCACCTCCGGCAGCACCCTCTGCGTCATCTATGACCTGAACTATCTGGAAATGGTCATCAACGTGGACGAGCTGCAGATCAGCTCCCTCTCCGTGGGCCAGAAGGTCCAGCTGACCGCCGACGCCGTCACCGACAAGACCTATGTGGGCACCGTGACCCGCGTGTCCATGAAGGGCAGCTCCAGCGGCGGCACCACCACCTACCCCATCACCATCCGCATCGATGAGACCGACGGCCTGCGCCCCGGCATGAACGCCAACGCAGAGATCGTCGTGGCAGAGGCCAGCAACGCCCTCGTTGTGCCCAACGCCGCTGTCATCCGCGGCGGCTATGTGCTGGTGACGAAAAAATCGCCCAGCGCGGCCAATGCGGTGGAAGACATGGACGCACCGGAGGGCTATGTCTACGTCAAGGTGGAGACCGGCGTCAGCGACGACAGCTACACGATCAAGAGCGGTCTGCAGGAGGACGACACGGTGGCCTACGACACCAGCTCTGTGTCGGATGACTATTACAGCGACAGTATCTGGTAAGGAGGTGCCCCATGAGCGCTCTGATCGAATTTGAGCAGGTGTGCAAGTATTATCAGATGGGCGATACGCTGGTAAAGGCCGCCGACCACATCACGATGAAGATCGAGAAGGGGGAGTTCGTGGCCATCGTGGGCCAGTCCGGTTCCGGCAAGTCTACCGGCATGAACATCATCGGCTGTCTGGATGTCCCCACCCACGGCGTCTACCGGCTCAATGGCCGGGATGTGGGCAGGATGAACCGGGACGAGCTGGCGGATGTCCGCAACGAGATGCTGGGCTTCATCTTCCAGCAGTATAACCTTCTGCCCCGGCTGAACCTTCTGGAAAACGTGGAGGTGCCGCTGGTCTACGCCAACATCTCCCGCGCCGAGCGCCACAAGCTGGCCAGGGATGTGCTGGAAAAGGTGGGTCTGGGCGACAAGCTCAAGAACCTGCCCAACCAGCTCTCCGGCGGCCAGCAGCAGCGCGTTTCCATCGCACGGGCTCTGGTGCGCAACCCGGCGGTCATCCTTGCCGACGAACCCACCGGCGCTCTGGACTCCCACACCGGCCGCGAGGTCATCGGGATGCTTCAGCAGCTCCACAGAGAGGGCCATACCGTGGTGCTCATTACCCACGACAATTCCATCGCCGTGCAGGCGGAGCGTATCATCCGTCTGGAGGACGGACAGGTGGTGTATGACGGCGACGCCCACGCGCCTGAGGCCATCGTGCAGCCCACTCTGTCCGGCGAAGCGGCACAGGAGGCAAGCAAATGGTATTAGAGACTTTCCGCCAGGCACTGCAGAACGTCTGGAGCAATAAGCTGCGCACGTTTCTGACCATGCTGGGCATCATCATCGGCGTCATGGCGGTCATCGTCATCGTCGGTCTGGGCAACGGCATGACCAGAAGCATGCGGGACAGCTTTTCCGCAATGGGAACCAACACCCTCTCCATCCAGATATGGGGCTATGGTTCCCGCACCGCGACGGTGGATGATCTGTACGACATCGTCAAAAAGAACCCCGAACTGCTTTCCTCCATCTCGCCGCAGCTGGATTTCAGCGACAACACCCCCAAGGTGGGCACGACGCAATACCGTTACGGTACGGTGTACGGCGTGGATGAGAACTACATCGAGTCGAAGGGCTACACCCTCGCCAAGGGCCGGAACATCCAGTATATGGACATCACAGACAACAAGCAGATCTGCGTCATCGGCGATTACATCAACCGCACGGCCTACGGCGGCAATGCGGTGGGCCAGACCATCAAGCTCGGCGCGTACAAGTTCCGCATCGTGGGCGTGCTGAAGGCCAAGATCTCCAATCCCGACCAGCAGGAGGGCAGCGACGACGATGCCGTCTACCTGCCCTACACCACGGCCATGCGCCTTTCCAACGAAAGCTCGCCGGACTCCTACTCCGCCATCATGGTGGACGAGGGTCAGGCCAACGAGGCCAAGGCTGCGGTGGAGCAGGGACTGTATGACATCTTCAAGAGCGACAGTGCTTACTATGTCTACAGCGCCAGCGAGTGGCTGGAAGAGATGAACAAGATGATCAACATGGTCATCGTCATCCTCACCGGCATCGCCAGCATCTCGCTGCTGGTGGGCGGCATCGGCATCATGAACATCATGCTGGTGTCTGTCACCGAGCGCACCCGCGAGATCGGCATCCGCAAGGCAATGGGCGCGAAGGAAAGGACCATTCTGGCCCAGTTCGTCACCGAGGCAGCTACCACTTCGGCTCTCGGCGGCACGCTGGGCATCATCCTCGGCTATATCGTGTCGGCCATCGCCAATCAGGTGCTTCCCATGTTCACCGATGGCATGGACGTCACGGTCAGCCCGTCCTTCAACTCCATCGCGGCGGCCTTCGGCATCTCGGTGTTCATCGGTGTGCTGTTCGGCTATCTGCCCGCAAAGCGTGCAGCGCGGCTCAATCCCATCGACGCGCTGCGGTATGATTGATCTCCCCGGAATGCGAAAGGCTCTCCCTTTGGGAGAGCTGTCACCGAAGGTGACTGAGAGGGCAAGGATGCTTGCCTTGGTCAGGCGGCTTGCCCTCTCCGTCTCGCATTCGCTCGCCACCTCTCCCAAAGGGAGAGGCTTCGCGCTGATTTCTATAGCAGTTTGCGCTTTTAATGCACAAGCAACATCCGCAAACTGCATATCGCAAATATGCTATTTTGATAGGCACTATTTCTAAAAATTGCGATACAAGGAGTAACCACCATGAAAAAACGTCTTCTCGCATTTCTGCTGGCGGTCAGCATCGCAGTGTCGATGCTGGTGATGCCGGTGTCGGCTGCGGGCAATAACACCGCCGTCCAGTTTGCCATCACGCTGGGTGCTATGGATGCGGACCAGTCCGGCGCACTGGATGCAGCCGTGACCCGCGGCGCATTCGCCAGAATGCTGACCTCCTACTCTACCTTTCGGGAGAGCGTCTCTTCCCAGGGGGCAGTGGGTACCCTCTACACCGACCTGCCCGGCACCTCGGCATGGGCGCCCTATGTCCGCATCGCCGTGCAGCAGGGCTGGATGAATGGCTACACCGACGGCAGCTTCCGTCCGAACAATGCCGTCACGCTGGAAGAAGCCTGCACCGCCGTCCTCAAGCTGATGGGCTATAAGATGACCGACCTGAGCGGCGCGTTCCCAACGCCCAGCTCAACAAGGCCAGCGAGATCGGCCTGCGCAGCGGTCTTGACCGCCGTCAGGGCGAGGCGATGAACTACGAGGACTGCGCCATCCTGCTCTACAATGCCCTCACCGCCAACAACGCCAGCGGCTCGGCCTACGGCACGACCCTGGGCTTTACGGTGAGCGACGGTCAGGTGGACGGCTCCACCGTCCTGCTCAGCAGCCTGCAGGGTCCCTTTGTCGCCTCGGAGAGCACAGTGCTGCCCTTCGTCCCTGCCAGCGTCTACCGCAACGATAAGGTCTCCGGCTCCGCAGAGCTGAACAAATACGACGTCTACTACTACAGCGAGAGCCTCAAGACCCTGTGGGTCTATACCCGCCGTGCCGCAGGCCGCATCACCGAGGTGTCTCCCACGGCCAGCGCTCCCGCTTCCATTACGGTGGCAGGCACGTCCTACACGCTGGGCAGCACGGCCATTGCTTCCCAGGTGTCCTCCCTCAACGGCGGCGGTGTCGGCCAGGTGGTCACGCTGCTGCTGGGCATGAACAATGTGGCCGCAGGCATCATCACCGGTGAGGAGGCTGATGAGGTCTTTTACGGCGTGGTGCAGTCGGCTTCCCGCAACCTCATCGACGAGGACAACAGCGCCGATGTGCTCCAGACCGTCAAGGTCATGTGCACGGATGGCATCGCCCGCACCGTGAATGTGGACAAAAGCCTGAACTTTCCCACCGGCTGGCTGGTGGAGGTGAAGGTCAACGCCGACGGCGAGAGCGTGGAGAAGATCTCGGAGTGCTCCGTCAATGGCGTCGTGAACGAGAACGCCACCGCACTGGGCGATATGGCCCTTGCAGACGACGTGCAGATACTGGATACGAGTACAGGGGGTGTGGCTGGGACGGTTCGTCCCAGCCGCCTATCGGGGGTAAACTTAAAGGCTTCCGATGTCCGCTACTACACTACCAATCCGCAGGGGCAGATCGACAAGCTCATCCTGAACGATGTGACCGGTGACTTGTGGTACTACGGTGTGCTGGACGATGTGAAAAATGTCGCCGCCAACTACAGCACCCTTCTCAGCGCCATCAAGGCTCAGCCGGGCGACGGCACCATTGATACCGATGCAGTCGTCAGTCAGGTGAAGAGCATCATGGTACCCACCACCACAGAGATCCTGTGGGGCGTTATCTCCGGCGACATCCTTAGCACCGCGTGGGAACGCCTGACCAGCAATACCGGCGCACTTCTGGGCCTCGGCTTCCAGCAGATCGCCAAGATCACCGGCACTCCCGTCAGCCAGATATTCAACTTCATCGGCAGCGGTGCGACTTATATCGGCTACGTCAGCGGCCAGCAGGTCAGTCTGAGCACTTCCATCAAGTATCCTGTTCTGGCCGGCGGCATCGCGGTCTGCCAGGAGACGACCGGCTCTGTCCGCAACATGGTGCAGCTGATGCCCATGAAGATCGACAAGGTGGGTGCGGCCAGCGTCCTTTCCTCCAAGGGCGAAAGGGTTGAAATGGCCGATGATACGCAGGTCTACCTGTGGTACAAGGGCCAGTATTACTACACCAAGCTCACTTCCGTCAACTCCGATGATTACTACCTTACCGGCTGGTACGACAACTTGGCTGCGCTGCTGGCAAAAAGGTGCGTATCATCGTCGCCGTCAAGAAAGACTGATGACGGACTACTACAGCCGCCCCGCGCGGCTTGCCCGGCAGCTGCGCCAGCTGCTTTTCCCGAGGCGGTGTCCCTGCTGCCGCGAGGTATTGGGGACGCTGCTGCGCTGTGAGGCGTGTATGACCCGTCTGGAGGAGCTGCGCCGCAGCCCGACTATGCGGCTGGCCCGGGCCAGCCACTATCTGGGCAGGCTGGAAGGGGCCGCCGCGCCCTACCGGTACGAGGGCGTCGTCCGCAGCGCCATCCTCCGCGCCAAATACGAAGGGCGAAAGCTGGACGGCGGTGGAGCTTGGCGTGGAGATGACGGCCCGGCTGTTCGGCGCAAAGGTCGAGATGCACTTTGCCGAGCCGGTGCCCGGCCCTGTGGCGGGCGCTGCGGTCGGGTATGACTGCATCATCCCGGTGCCTGCCAGCAGCCGTCGGCGCGGCTACAACGTGCCAGAACGGATGGCCCAGCCGCTGTCTCATGCACTGGGGCTTCCGCTGCTGCCGAAGGCGCTCTGCCGCGCCCGGGCCGGACGCCATCAGGCAGGACTCTCGCTGGACGAGCGTCTGGTGAATGTGGCAGGCGCGTTTCGTGCGCAGGAGCCGGAGCTTGTGGAAGGGAAGCGGGTGCTGCTGGTGGATGACGTCATCACTACCGGTGCGACAGCCGCAGCCTGTGCGCAGGCACTGTTGGATGCGGGCGCCCACAGCGTCTTTGCCGTGGCACTGGCTGCGTCAGGCGGAGAAATGGACGCAACATCGAATGCTTCCGAAGCATGAGCGAAAAATCCAGAAAAAATCCAAGAAAATAGCAAAAAGCGCTTGACAAAACGGCCTGCAGCGGGTATACTAATGGAGCTGTGAGCGATGAGCCACAACAAATATCCGGGTGTAGCGCAGTTTTGGTAGCGCGCTTGAATGGGGTTCAAGAGGCCGTGAGTTCGATTCTCGCCACTCGGACCAAACAAAAATAATCCGAACTTGTTTCCGATAGGAGATGGGTTCGGATTATTTGTTTTCTTCGGAAAATTTAACGCAGGTGTCCGTGGAAGATGAAATCCGAAATCATAGATTGACCGACATAAGCTACGACATGATTTCAGGAGGAAACGAACATGAAGTACGATGCAAGAGCTTGCCATTTCAACATGGACACCGGGTGCGTGGAGCTGCTGCTCCGGGATGGGAGAATGATCTCCATCGACTGCACCGGGGTCGAGAATGCACTGGATGTGACTATGGCACAGAGGTCGGAGTTGGATTATCTCATCTACAATGACCCACTGGGCTATGCAGATTTGATCTTGAACGGTGATTTAGAAGAGTATTTAGGAACAGTGATATCTGTTCATGGATTTGGAGATTGAAAAAAGGGTGCCACTTTGCTGGCTTGCAAAGTGGCACCCTTTTTTCTGTCAAGTAAGGATTGCGAGAAAAAATTAACAATCAACTTAAAGATAAACGCACAGCCTAAAAATATTAACGAATTGTAAAGAATATTTTGAATTTGACAAAGCACCTGAATGGTGATATATTGTTAAATGAAAGTAGCACTCTGACACGACGAGTTTATGCCAAATGTACTTGAACGCCAGCAGGATATTCTATCAATAATTTCAGAATTAGACATCTCGCCTACGATGTACTCTAATGCAGTTGAAAAGTATAAGGCAATCACGGCTTATCTTGAAAGCTATGGAATAGAGGCAGAAATGTATCCGCAGGGTTCTTTCGCATTTGGAACTGTAGTTAGACCGACTAGCAAGAGCACGGATGCGAATTATGATTTGGACTTTATCTGTCAGATCAAAGGCGACAGGAGTAGTCACACGCCTAGTGAATTAAGAAAAATTCTTCTTGACGCACTAAAAGCCAGTGGAATATATGAAGGAAAACTAGAAATTTGGGATGAGTGCTTCACAATCGAGTATGCTGATGTGGGAAAGATCGGCTTTACAATTGATATTGTTCCTGCAACAGATGAGAGTGAGGAGAAAAAACAGTCGCTTTTGGCTAAAAAGCTCTTACCCGAATTTGATAAATACAGCTGTTGCAATTCCAAAACATAATGGAAACCATAATTACACATGGATTACTAATAACCCTAGAGGTTTTCGACAGTGATTTGATGAAATTAACAAACCGTTTTTGGAGGCGGGACGAAATAATTACAGGAATGAATTGTTCAAAAGACATTCGAGATTCTACGCTTCTGTTGAGGAAATCCCACATGCACTAGACAGATCGGCACTTCAACGGGTTATTCAACTTCTGAAATATCATCGAAATGTATACTACGATAAACTGCCGGGTGGCGATGATATTAAACCGATTTCTGCAATCATAAATGTTTTGGTTACAGAAATTTCTAAAGCATACAATCCAGACTGTTCTGTTTTTGAATTATTAGAGTATGTCCTTAAAGAACTTGAGATTTACGCACAGCATCTGGCGAAGAATCAAAAAGAATTCGTAGCATTATACGGAGCCAGAAATGTAATCTCACATAATAATGGGGTTTGGTATATTGCAAATCCAGCAAATCCTGAGGATAACTTAGCGAATAGGTGGAATGAAAACCCTCGAATTCCTAAAACCTTTTTATGTGGATAAAAGTTGTAACAAGTGATTTGATTGATTCGTTGCAGCAGGATGATAAACATTTTAGAACTACTCTTGATAATGGGTTTGGCTCAAAAGCTGTTACTGCGGCATTAGGGGAAAAATATATGACGACAGAAGCTCCCAGACTGATTATTAAAGAATCGGCTCCTAGCCATACTGTAAAATATGATTTTTTCTCAAGCAGTTGCGCTGCAACAAGTCCAAAGCCTTTTGCAGTGTTATAAAGAATTAAAAGTTGTGACAGTTGAAGCTTCGCAAATTAAACTTTCTGGAAATATTGAGATAAACAGAGAGTGGAATGACGTTCGACTTAATAAGGACTATTCAATAACAATTATTATTCCGATTGAGTCAAATCAAGTACCATATGTTATTGATGCAGGTAATCAGATTGATTCTTCGTATCCACATCGTTATAAAGATGGAGGCTTGTGTCTTGAAATTGATACTGTAATAAAACTGAAATTCTTGAATGGCATGACATTGTCTGAATGGATGCTTAATTATGTAGAAACTTACTTTTTTTCATATGAGTATTTCAAACGCTATGGAGTGTTTCCATTTGGAGAAAGAGTCCATGGAATAATCGGCCTGCTCGATTACTATGGAGAAAAGCTAAATGAGACAGATTTGACTAAAACATATTATCTTATGCGTTATATAGCCACGAAGCCATATAGAGGTCATTTTAAGTGCCTCTGCGGTTCTCAGAAACATCTTAGGGATTGCCATGGAAAGTACGTGATAGCCTACTATAATAACTTTGACGCATATGAATTTTTAAAGCAGGATTTATCTTTGATTGAATACACACTCTATAAAGTGCGGAAAGGCAAAGAATGAGTAGCAAAGAAATTCAAGTTAGACAAAATCAAGAACTTCAATTAAAAATACAGTATGCGGCCCGTGAATGTTATAACACAGCTGAAAAATTGAATTACTGGGTATGGGGACTGTGTATACTTTCGTTTGTGATCGGCTTTCTTCCCAATGAGTCAGGCTCAGTCCTTTTGAGTGTTGGCTCTATATTGTATGATGTCTTGGCATTTTTATTGAATATTGCTCTTGTTAAAAAGAATTCTAATGCTGCTATGTTGAGAAAGCATTTTGATGATTGTGTTCTTAAAATTGGATGTGAAGAATGCTCTACTTCAAGAGAAACATTTGAACTGGTAGAAAAAAATATGCGCGAAACACCCTCAAAAATTTGCTACTCAAATAAAAAACAGTGGAAATGATTCGCCTCCGGGTGTTAAAGATTGGTATTCATTTTCAAAAAAGTATGAGGGATCTGAGGCTCAGTTTGAATGTCAGCGAATGAATGCTTGGTGGGATAGCAAACTGAGCCAATGGAGGCTTGGATTAGCAATTACTTCGACAGTGATTCTTATGGGAGCGGTGTTTTATCTTGCCCCAATTAAGGGAATCTGGACAATAATAGTATGTTTGGTAGGCATAATGTTAAAGCTTATTGAACGAGCAAGAGAATATATTTTGTATTATCAACTCTCATATAAGATTTCAGGTGTAATGGAAATTATACGACTAAATCAACCTCCGGACGAGAAAGCGTTAGTGGTACTTCAAGATTTGATTAATCAGAGACGATCTACCAGTGTATTTGGTGTGAATTTTGTTTATGAAAAACTAGCAAAACCGCTGACAGATTTA
>VOFD01002620.1_pt1 | contig 49517 bp, 67 predicted proteins | sample 5384101 | NCBI WGS metagenome assembly VOFD01 (sample SAMN12384723, study PRJNA508395) | human gut metagenome | isolation source: healthy gut C | host: Homo sapiens
GTGCTTGGACTCAACACTTACTCGCGCACAGACTTCCTTCTGGATGCGGAAGATCACATTTTCTGTCTGGAGGCGAACACACTTCCGGGCATGACGCCGACCAGTCTGCTGCCGCAGGAGGCAAAGGTGACCGGCGTGGATTTCAACCAGCTCTGTGAGAAGCTGATCGAGAGTTCCATGCGCAAGTACAAGAATTAAGAATGAAGTCTGAAATGGGAGCCATTATGAAAAAATATGACATTGGAGCATATCGCGCAGGCGTGCGGCGGTACATACATCGGGGAAGAGTGCGACCGCAAAAAGGAGATTCAGGGGGCGGTGATTGACAGCCGTCTGGTCGGGGAGGGATATCTGTTTATTCCCATCCGCGGAGCGCGCGTCGACGGACATGATTTCATTCCGGCGGTTTTTGAAAAGGGAGCGCTTGCCGTGCTCTCCGAGCAGCGGCTCGAGCATCCGGCAGGACCGTATATTCTGGTTGACTCTACGGAGGAAGCCATGAAGAAGATCGCGGCGTTCTACCGCCGCTCACTCGACATCAAAGTCGTGGGGATCACAGGAAGCGTTGGAAAGACCAGCACAAAAGAGATGATTGCGTCGGTGCTCTCCGAGAAATACCGCGTGTTAAAGACCGAGGGGAATCTGAACAATGAGATTGGACTTCCGCTGACGATCTTTAAGATCCGGGAGGAACATCAGGTGGCGGTGCTCGAGATGGGAATCTCTGAGTTCGGTGAGATGCACCGTCTTGCAGAGATGGCACAGCCGGATATCTGCGTCATTACCAATATCGGCTTATGTCATTTGGAGAACCTCATCACAAGAGACGGCATTTTAAAGGCGAAGACGGAGAGCTTTGAGCATCTGGCACCGGACGGGATCGCCGTATTAAACGGGGATGACGATAAGCTCTGTGACAAAAAGATGGTGAATGGCAGACCGGCGGTGTTCTATGGAATCGGACAGGAAGCAAAGACGGCAGAGACAGAGACCGGCAGCAAACGGCTCGCGGAAAAGGAAGTGTACGCGACCGATGTGGAGGCGATCGGCCTTGAGGGAACGAAGGCGGTCATTCACACGCCGGAGCAGCAGTTTGAGGTGGTGATCCCGATTGCTGGTGAGCACAATGTATACAACGCGCTTGCAGCAGTCTGCGTGGCAAGACGGCTGGGACTTGATGCGGAGGAGATGAAGCTTGGAATTGAGCATGCGCACACGATTGGCGGGCGGAGTAATCTGATCCGGAAAAACGGCATCACAATTATCGACGACTGCTACAATGCGAATCCGGTGTCCATGATGGCTTCCATAGACGTGCTGTCCCAGGCGAAGGGACGAAAGATTGCCGTGCTCGGCGATATGGGAGAACTCGGCAGTGAGGAAAAGAAGCTGCACGGAATGGTCGGCACACACTTTGCGGGGAAGAAGATCGATGCGCTGTTTGTGACCGGAACACTTGCAGGGGAGATTGCGGAGGAGGCGCGGCGTGTAGCGCCGGAGACCAGGGTCTATGCGGAACCGGACAAAGAGGCGCTGGAGGAGGCGCTGCTGGAGTACCGCAGACCGGGGGATACCATTCTGGTAAAGGCGTCCCATTTTATGGGATTTTCGGAGATTGTGAAAAAATTGGAACAGCCACAGTGAATAAGGAAGGTACACATGAAAAAGAATATCATACTGATTGGAATGCCCGGTGTCGGAAAGAGTACCGTTGGCGTGGTTCTTGCAAAAGTGATGGGATACCAGTTCATTGATGCCGATCTGGTGATACAGGAAAAGGAAGGAAAGCTTCTGCGTGAGATTATCGCTGAAGTCGGACCGGAGGGATTCCTTAAGGTGGAGAACCGCATCAACAGCGGGATCGAGGCGGAACATGCCATTATTGCAACCGGCGGGAGCGTGGTGTACGGAGCGGAAGCGATGGAACATCTTGGCCGGATCGGTACGGTGGTTTATCTGAAACTTCCGTACCGGGAATTAGAGCGCAGGCTCTCGGACATCAAGGGGAGAGGTGTTGTCTTAAGAGACGGACAGACACTTCATGATCTCTATGAAGAACGTGTGCCTTTGTACGAGAAATATGCGGATGTGATTGTGGATGAACATCATTTGAACGTGGAACAGACGATTGAGAAAATTATGGAATTGAAGGAACGCTTTCAATGAAGAAACAAACGTTTACAAAACAGGCAGTCTGGCAGGCAGCTGCGGTAGGAGTCCTGGCGGTCGGCGGAGTCCTTTTTTGCCTTTCCGGGCAGATTGGAATCGGACAGACATACCGGCAGGTGCGCGTGGATGACCGCATCATCGGGTATGCGCCAGAGAACACTGATATGGATGACATCGTCCGTCAGGCGAGACAGGAACTGACGCAAAAGACCGGGGAGAGAATCAGCGGCGAAGTCGTATGGAGCAGTGAGGAGTGTAGAAAACCGTTCCAGAAGTTGTTGTCGGAGAATGAATTAAAAGAAGCCGTAGAGAACATACTAAGTGAGAAAAATGCAGAGGAAAAGCAGCGCGTCTATACAGTGGCGATCGATGAATACCGCGCCAACTTTGCGACGATGGACGAGGTGGAGTCTTTTCTGGAAAAAGTGAAGGCTTCTGCGGATGAGGCGGATGAATACGGGGCGGTCATTGCGGATCAGGGCTCCCATGTGAGCGGAATTCTGACAGCGTCTCTTGCCAGAAGGGACGCAGGGGCTGCAGCGGATGAAAAAGCGCCGGAGGAGACACAGGCTTCTCTGCCGCAGGCAGGAATCAGCGCCTATGTGATCTGTACGCTGGAGGAGGCATTTGCAGATCCAAAAGCCACGTATGAGACAGGCATCCTTGATATGGAATTTGTGGAGCGGGTGAATGTGTTCGAGAACTATGTCGATGCCGATCAGATTGCAGATGTGGATGAACAGGTTGCCGAAGTAACAAAAGAGAAAGAATCGAATAAAATATATGTAGTGGAGAGCGGAGACTGTCTCTCCGTGATTGCGATGGATCATGATACGACAGTGTCGTCGATCGTGGCGTTAAACGGGCTGGACAGCGCGGATGCGATGATAAGGGACGGTCAGGAACTCATCATTGCGGTGCCGGAGCCGGATCTGCAGCTTCGGGTAACAAAAGGAGAGGTCTATGAGGAGGACTACATGGAAGAGCCGATCATCATAGACAACGATTCCTGGTATACGACAAAAGAGGTTGTACAGCAGGAGGGAACGACGGGACACCGGGAGCGCAATGACGTTGTGGTCTATGAGAACGGTGTGGAAACAAGCCGCGAGATGATACATCAGAACGTTATGGTGGCGTCACAGGCGGCAGTCATTGAGCGCGGTACCATCATTCCGCCGACCTATATCAAACCGATTTCCGGAGGAAGATATACGTCAGGATTCGGCAGACGCTGGGGACGTATTCACAAGGGCGTTGACTGGGCATGCCCGATCGGGACGACGGTGTACGCATCCTGTGCCGGAACGGTAATCTCTGCGTCCTATAATGGCGGCTACGGCAATAACGTGGTCATCAGCCATGCGGATGGCAGACTGACGAGATATGCACACAACAGTAAGCTTCTGGTGAAGGCTGGACAGCATGTTGAGCAGGGAGAGCCGATCGCGTTAAGTGGAAGTACGGGACGTTCTACAGGACCGCATGTTCATTTTGAGATCTATATCAACGGTTCAGCAGTGGATCCGCTCAAATACATCAGCAACTGATGGGAAGAGGACACAGACTGGAAATAGTTGTATGCTGTACAAATGGATGAAATTTATGGTATAATGTACACTATATGGTTGATGAACGAAGAACTTAAGAATTACTTGACAAAATCATGTAAGCGCTAGTATAATTACGTGTTTGTATAAAGCGTTCATAGAGGTGTGATATGGAACAGTATGTGATCAAAGGTGGAAATCCGCTGGTAGGAGAAGTGGAAATCGGAGGCGCTAAGAATGCGGCGCTTGCGATTTTATCTGCTGCAGTTATGACGGATGAGACCGTTACAATAGAAAATGTACCTAATGTCAGAGATACCAACGTTTTACTCAATGCCATCGAGGAGATTGGAGCGCGGGTAGAGCGGCTGGATGCTCACACGGTAAGGATCAATGGATCTTTTATCCGGGATTTTAATGTTGACAATGAATTTATCCGAAAAATACGTGCATCTTATTATCTGATCGGCGCACTGCTCGGCAAATATAAGCGGGCGGAAGTGGCGCTTCCGGGCGGATGCAACATCGGCGGACGGCCGATCGATCTGCATATGAAGGGCTTTAGGGCTCTGGGCGCAGAGGTGGATATCAAGTATGGTCTGGTGCGGGCTTATGCAGAAAAGTTAACCGGCACCCACATTTATCTGGATAAGGTGTCTGTCGGGGCAACCATCAATATTATGATGGCGGCGTCCATGGCAGAGGGCAAGACAATTATCGAGAATGCGGCGAAGGAGCCGCATGTGGTTGACGTTGCCAACTTCCTGAACAGCATGGGAGCCAATATCCGCGGCGCCGGTACGGACGTGATCCGGATTGTCGGAGTGGAGAAGCTGCATGCGACAGAGTATTCGATTATTCCGAATCAGATCGAGGCAGGCACCTTTATGCTGGCGGCAGCGGCGACCAAGGGTGACGTTACCGTGAAAAATGTGATCCCGAAACATCTGGAAGCGATCAGCGCAAAGCTGCTTGAGATTGGATGCGAGGTGGAGGAGTTCGACGACGCTGTGCGCGTGGTGGCATCGAAGCCGCTGCGTCATACACAGGTGACGACACTTCCTTACCCGGGTTTCCCGACGGATATGCAGCCGCAGATGACAGTTGTGCTGGGAGTGGCCCAGGGAACGAGTACCGTGACGGAGAGCATTTTCGAGAACCGTTTTAAGTATGTGGATGAATTGACACGCATGGGTGCAAGCATCAAGGTGGAGAGCAACATCGCTATTATCAGCGGTGTGGACCAGTACACCGGTGCCAGAGTCAATGCGCCGGATTTAAGAGCCGGAGCGGCGCTTGTGATTGCCGGACTTGGCGCAGAGGGCATTACTGTTGTGGACGATATTTATTACATTGAGCGCGGCTACGAGGCATTTGATCAGAAGCTGTCACTGCTTGGGGCATTGATCGAGAAAGTTTCCGACGAAAAAGAAATACAGAAGTTTACACTGAAAGTATCATAGAATGGAAGTTTTGAACCATCAGGTCTGCTGCGGGAGGGGATCCCGCAGCAGACATTTTTTATTTCATAGGAAATACTGCGGAACGTTAATACAAGAAAGCAGAACCTTCCTATGAAATAAAAAAACGTTCTTTTGACATGATAGCGCGGAAGACAGACTTGGAGGATAACAATGGAAGCACAGGAAATACAACAGAAAGTGTTACATACTATGAGAGGAGAACTGGCACTGCTTGTTGCAGTGCTGATTAACAGCTTCGGGGTGGTGCTGATGCTGCAATGTCAACACAATTTTTGACAAAAAATTTTTTTGCATAAGAAATAGGCCTGATTATTCAGGCTAGGCCTGATTATTCAGGCTTTTTCTTATGCAACTATACTATATTCTTATATATTTCCATTACTCTTGCATAATAGATTTGCAAAAACTTATTTAAACCGGCTATTTTGGCTTGTTTCTTACTTGTTTCCTTCGTTCTCTTTTTTTAATTATAAAATCATAGACACGAGTATCTGTTTTGGGCGGATGGGATTTCAGACTTTTCATAACCTCATAACCGGTTTTCCTTAATGCACTGTTTCCGCGTTTGCTTATTCTACGTTTGGTGCCGGTATATTGTCCTGATTGATAAGGCGGAGCATCAATTCCCGCATAAGCAACTAATGCTTTGCCATTATGGAAACGTCGAACGTCTCCAATGTCAGCTATAAACCTTACACATAACTTTTCACCCATGCCTCCCATTTGGCGTATCGTTTGATATTCTGGTAAAGTCTTTGCAAGATTTTGCATTTGTGATAATATTTGTTCTAGAGCATAACCTAATTGGCTTACTTGCTCTGTTGCTACTTCCATACAGAGTGGTTGAAGGGAACTCTGTTGGTAGTGTAGGGATACCGTCTTCCGCCAAGTGAAAAAGCTCGTCTGCCTTTTCTGATTGGAAACGGTATCCTTTTTCTTTACACCATTGCTTATAATTCTCTCGAAAAATTTCTTTTCCCATGCTTTTTATCATATCAACATGATAGAATTCTTTTGCAAAATCCACATATTTCACTTTTGAGAATTGAACACTGCTTGCTGTATCCAGCGCTTCTTTGAAACCAGGAAGCATCTCATCCATCAAATGTATTACATTCTGTTTAGCAGCAATCAAAAGCTTTATGTATGTCTGATACTGCTTGGATAATAGACTTAATTCTGTGTAGCAGCTTGGATGAAATTTATATGGTTTCAGTTCACTCCAGTATGCCAAACCGTACTTTGCTAATTTTTTTGCATCAAGCGGATCTGTTTTTGCGCCATGCAGCATAATGCGTGAAAATTGTCGTATAATATATGCATTTTCAACACATACAAAAGCCTTTTTGATACAGAAATTGTGCAACCGGAAGATGATAATGCCCTGTTGATTCCATTACAATACGAATTGCTCCATCAAGTGATCCGATGTAATCAGCTAACATTGACATTTCTTCTACGGTATGCAAAACTTCAAACGATTCCTTAATAATCGTATTAGGATGTATCATGGCACAGACAGTGCTTTTCCCTTTTGATACATCGATTCCTACACTTACTATTTGTTTCATGCAAATCCTCCTTTTCTCCGCCAGACTTATTACCATTCAGACTTGTTCGTTACACGGATGTATTTAATCCAACCTGTTTAAACGAATGCTTATAATAAGAGGCGGAATAAACTCTAAAAAACGGGAGCTATGTCCCACCGCACTAGCCTTATCCGCCTTTTTTATTATAATAAAAATAAGCATGCGGATACATACATAATGTATCTACATGCTTATAGTACAAGCAGCACTAGCCGTGCTGCTAGGAAGTCCTAAAATTGTCTGCAGGTTGCGGACACGCCGCGTGGAATGTTCCAAACTTGGAAAGACACAGCTCATCCAGGATGCCGGACGCGGCATGGTTAGAAATACCGGATTTTACGATCAGAATCGTCGCTGCCGGTTGCATTTAGAACGATGCGTTTCGCTAACTTCCCAGCCTACAGCTTTATCTTCTGCCGGCTATCGCAGGCACCGGATGCTTTTGGACACGACATCGACGGTTTAGAGAACCGCCTGAATATGCAGATCGCCCGCAGTTGACAGATCAATACAGGAACCGTCGTCTAACTGCACGATCGGTCTGGAAAGCTGCTTGTCGTTGAGCATGACAATGTTGGCACTACGACCATCACTTAAGAGGATGCGGTGGTTCTGGTAGGTGCCGGCGATCCGGTTGAGGAATGCGAGAACACATTTGGTATCGTATTTCTGCAGACCGTCACGCTCAAAGTTGGCGATAACCTGAAAAGCGCACAGGGGAGCACGGTAAGAGCTGGCGGTCGTCATGGCATCATAAACATCCGCGATCGCAACAACGCGTGCATAAGGATCAATATCGTTCGTCGTAAGACCGCTTGGATAGCCGGTGCCGTCACAGCGCTCATGATGAGAGTGCGGCGAGCTTGATGTGTGCATCCAGCGGAAGCGGCTTTAACAGTTCGTAACCGTACTGGGTGTGCAGCCTGACCTGCGCGAACTCTTCGTCGGTGTATTTGCCCGGTTTGTTGAGAAGCTCTGTTGGAATCTTGAGCTTGCCGATGTCGTGAAGCAGTCCGGCGAGCGTCAGCATGTCTAAAGTGGCGTCGTCTGCCTTGATCCATTTTCCGATCTGCCGACAGATCAGCGAGACATTCAGGGAATGTACATAGACGCTGTCGTCTGAGGAATGCATGTTATGTAACATATTAAACAATTCCAGAGAAGTCTTGCAGGACTGGAACAATTCGACGACCTTCGACAGGAGCGCTGATGTGTCTAACGGCTTGCCCTCGTTCACGTAGCCCTCACACGGATCTGACTGAGCACGATCGTGTGATCCACCTGGAAAGACTGAAACTTCTGCGAAGTCTTGATTTTCTGCGAATAGGACTTGGGAGCCGCCTGCTTTTCTTCCCCGTCCACAATGCAGGCCGACTTGATATTATAAAAGGAAAGGCGCAGGATCGACTGCTTCGTAAGTTCTTTTTTTCCTTTTTCAAGAACCACCTGTCCGCTGGGGGTAGTGATGTCTTTTGCAAGAACCATGCCCTCTTTTAAATTGTACAGTGCCAATTCTTTCATTTGCTTACCCCTTCTACCTATATTTACTACAACTACTTTCAGTATAGAAGTTTGAAAAAGAAAGTCAATAAAAAGCTTGACATAGCGGAGAAAGGGGTGTAATGTATCAGACGTAGATTTGAAAATTCAATATTGTGTGTAAATTTTCTTATTCAGAGTGATGGAGATACATAGGATCTGTGAAGTCACGGCAACCCCTCTACGGAAGGTGCCAACCTGAGCGAGCAAATACTGTTATGGATGAGCGCTGTCAGAAGCGATATCCGCGATAGTTCGAACAATAAGAGGATTTGATTATCTATACGTCACTTCCACTTGTTTTTCGCAAGTGGTTTTTTTGTGTCATTTTACATGATGAGAAAGGGAGTAATAAGGAATGGAAAAGAGATTATTTACATCTGAGTCCGTCACAGAAGGACACCCGGACAAAGTCTGCGATGCAATTTCCGACGCGATTCTGGATGCGTGCATGGCAGAGGATCCGATGAGCCGTGTGGCTTGTGAGACGGCAAGCTGTACCGGATTTGTGCTGGTAACAGGAGAGATTACCACAAAGGCAAAGCTGGATATTCCGGCGATCGTGAGACAGACAGTCAACGAGATCGGTTACAACGATGCGAAGACCGGATTTGACGGAAATACATGTGCAGTTATGGTAGCGCTCGATCAGCAGTCACCGGATATTGCCATGGGTGTAGACAAGGCACTCGAGGCAAAAAGAGGCGGGTTAAAGGATGAGCTGGATACCGGTGCAGGAGATCAGGGTATGATGTTCGGTTATGCGACAAACGAGACACCGGAGCTTATGCCGTATCCGATTTCCCTCGCACACAAGCTGGCATTACAGCTGACCAGGGTGCGCAAGGACGGCACACTTTCCTATCTGAGACCGGACGGAAAAACACAGGTTTCCGTTGAGTATGATGAGAATGGAAAGCCGCTTCGTCTGGAAGCTGTCGTACTGTCCACACAGCATGATGATGATGTTAGACAGGAGCAGATCCATGAGGATATCAAGAAATACGTGTTTGATCCGATCCTGCCGAAGGAACTGGTAGATGCACAGACAAAGTTCTTCATCAACCCGACCGGACGTTTTGTTATCGGCGGACCGCACGGAGATGCAGGTCTGACTGGACGTAAGATTATCGTAGACACCTACGGCGGATATGCACGTCACGGCGGCGGCGCTTTTTCCGGTAAGGACTGCACCAAGGTAGACGCTCCGCGGCTTACGCGGCACGTTATGTTGCAAAAAATATTGTTGCAGCAGGTCTTGCAGATAAATGTGAGATTCAGCTTTCCTATGCGATCGGTGTTGCTCATCCGACATCGGTTATGGTAGACACCTTCGGAACCGGAAAGCTTTCTGACGAGAAACTGGTGGAAATCATTCGTGAAAACTTCGATCTCCGTCCGGCAGGAATCATCAAGATGCTGGATTTAAGAAGACCGATTTACCGCCAGACAGCGGCATACGGACATTTTGGACGCGCCGATCTGAACCTTCCGTGGGAGGCAGTCGATAAGGTGGAGACATTAAAGAAATATTTGTAGAGTTTTATGAAAAGTTTAGACAATTTTACATAAAATAAATAGGTTTTTGGATGTTTCGTGTTATAATGGGTCATAGAATTACAGTTCTATGACCCGTTTTTTTGCGGGAATTTGCGGGGTGGACAAAGCAGGCATGAAGTTCAAAAATAAAATTATCATTTCATTTTGTATTATCATATTTATCCCCATTCTTCTGGCAGTGGCGGTGCTTTTCGGATTCCAGAAGATCCAGCTGAAGTCGATTGAACAGACATACGGCGTGGAGAGTGACGATTACAGTTATTTTTCCAATTCCATGCAGCTGCTCAGCCGTTTTACGCGCGAATCCTTTGAGACGCTTCTGGATCTTTCAAAGCAGGATCCGGATAAGCTGGAGAATAAGGCGTTTCTGGAGCAGATGAATGACACTCTGCGAGAGAAGTATTCGTATCTTGTCGTGCGCAGGGGAGACGAGCTGATCTATGTGGGAGATGATAAGGAGGCGTCGCTGCTGACGGATCTGCCGGCCTACGGAGGGAAGAGTCCGGGGCAGACACCGGCATCTATGTCGACGGAGACAAACAGGCGCTGATCAAGCAGATTGATTTTGTGTATACGGACGGAAGCCAGGGAAGCGTTTTTATTATCACGATCCTTGAGGAGACCGTGCCGGAGTTGAAGAGCCTGATGGCGGATGTGGTGATCTCGATTGTCCTGATCTTAATCCTGACGGCATGCATGCTGACGGTATGGATTTATACGAGTTTTATCAACCCGATCAAGAAGCTGCAGGTGGCGGCGCAGAACATTAAGGACGGTAATCTGGATTTTACGGTGGATGTGGAGACGAATGACGAGATCGGGGAGCTCTGCCGCAATTTCGAGGAGATGCGGCAGCGGCTGAAGGATAGCGCAGAGGAAAAGCTTTCCGGTGAGCGTGAGAACAAGGCGCTGATCAGTAATATCGCCCATGATTTAAAGACGCCGATCACAGCCGTGAAGGGGTATGCGGAGGGTCTCATCGACGGTGTGGCGGATACGCCGGAAAAGCGTGACAAGTACATCCGGACGATTTATAATAAGGCGAATGAGATGGATACGCTCATCAATGAGCTGACCTTGTATGCGAAGATCGATACCAACCGCATTCCGTACAATTTTGCGAAGCTGAATGTGGCGGAGTATTTCAATGACTGCATTGAGGAGATCGGACTCGATCTCGAGGCGAAAAACATCGGACTGGCATATTTTAATTATGCGGACGAGGATGTCCAGATTATTGCGGATCCAGAGCAGCTAAAGCGCGTGGTTAACAATATCGTGGGGAATTCGGTCAAATATCTCGATAAGCAGAAGGGATTTATCAATATCCGGATCAAGGATGTCGGTGATTTTATCCAGGTCGAGATTGAGGATAACGGCAGAGGAATTGCCGCGCGCGATCTGCCTTACATTTTTTTGACCGGTTTTACCGTGCGGATGCGTCGCGCAATTCTGCGACGGGAGGCAGCGGTATCGGATTATCGATTGTGAAGAAGATTATTGAAGACCACGGCGGTAAGATCTGGGCGACAAGCAAGGAGTCCATCGGAACCGTGATGTATTTTGTATTACGAAAATATCAGGAGGTGCCATATGAGCAGAGTATTGATCATTGAGGATGAGGTGGAGATTGCAGACCTTGAGAAGGATTATCTGGAACTCAGCGGATTTGAGGTGGAGATAGAGAATGACGGAACCGTCGGACTGAAACGGGCGTTGACGGAAGATTTTGATATGTACATCCTGGATCTGATGCTTCCGGGCATTGACGGTTTTGAGATCTGCAAGCAGATCCGGGAGGAGAAAAACACGCCGATTCTGATGGTGTCGGCGAAGAAGGATGACATCGATAAAATCCGCGGTCTTGGACTGGGAGCGGATGACTATATTACCAAGCCATTTTCGCCGAGCGAGCTGGTGGCGCGCGTGAAGGCACATCTGGCGCGCTATGAGCGGCTGATCGGCAGCAATACGCCTGAGAATGATACGATCGAGATCCGTGGAATCCGCATCGATAAGACGGCGAGACGTGTCTGGGTCAACGGCGAGGAGAAGCAGTTCACGACAAAGGAGTTTGACCTACTGACATTTCTTGCGGAGAATCCGAATCATGTATTTACGAAGGAAGAACTGTTCCGCCAGATCTGGGATATGGAATCCATCGGCGACATTGCGACGGTGACGGTACACATCAAAAAAGATCCGCGAAAAGATCGAGATGAACACCAACAAACCGCAGTACATAGAAACAATCTGGGGAGTAGGGTACAGATTTAAGCTGTAGAGCTTAAATCGTAAGGATGTAAAGGTGTGCAAGGCAGGCGCTCCACAGCGAAGCTGTACTGAAATGAGCGCCTGCGCTGCGAAGCAGCAACAATCTGGGGAGTAGGGTACAGATTTAAGCTGTAGAGCTTAAATCGTAAGGATGTGTAAAGGTGTGCAAGGCAGGCGCTCCACAGCGAAGCTGTACCGGAATGAGCGCCTGCGCTGCGAAGCAGCAACAATCTGGGGAGTAGGGTACAGATTTAAGCTGTAGAGCTTAAATCGTAAGGATGTAAAGGCGTGCAAGGCAGGCGCTCCACAGCGAAGCTGTACTGAAATGAGCGCCTGCGCTGCGAAGCAGCAACAATCTGGGGAGTAGGGTACCGGTTTAAGCTGTAATTTATAATTTGGAAGGAGTGCAGGAAAATGAAAAAGTATGTAAAACCAGAAGTTGTGGAGACAAAAGATTATGCGGAGGGCGTGTATCTGGCGAGCGGCGGTTCGACAGATAATTCGTCGGGACCGGAAGAAACTGCCTGTCGATTTGGCAGAAAGGAAGCAAATGCGGGTTCGGACACCTGCCAGGAGTGCTCTAAGAGCGGCGGGCAGAGAAATACGCCGCTTCCGGGCGAGGAGTCTGCGCGCGAAGCAGATTTTACCGGATGTATCGACGGCAGACCGGTAAAGAGATCATAGGCAGTAGGATGACAGAGCGGGCGAAGGAGAGCACAGATGAGTGGGAAAAAAATTGCAATCATATACAAAAGTCTGACAGGGAATACCAGGCAGGTGGCAGAAGCAATACGGGATGCGCTTGGCGGTGAAGAGATTGTATACTTCGGTGAGCCGAAGCCGGACATTGTGGCGGATCTTTATTTTGTAGGATCCTGGACGGACAAGGGAAGCTGTGATGGAACGGTTGGTGAGTATTTGAAGCAGCTGGAAGGAAAAAAACTGGCGGTTTTCGGCACTGCCGGTTATGGTGGCTCCAGAGAATACTATCAGAAGCTGGCGTGCCGGGTAACGGAGTGCGTTCCGGATACCAGTGAGGTGCTCGGAAGCTTTTACTGCCAGGGGAAAATGCCGATCGGAGTGAGAAACCGCTATGTGGCGATGCTGCGGGAGCACCCAGAAGATCAGAAGCTGAATGCGAGCGTAAAAAATTTTGACGAGGCGCTTTCACATCCGGATGAGAAAGATTTTGCGGATGCACGCCAGTGGGCACAGACTATGGTGGATGCGGTTTAGAATATGGAGATCAGAATTTTATTTGAAGATGAGCAGATCATTGTCTGTGAAAAGCCGGCAGGCGTGGCAGTACAGACGAAAAGGCTCGGACAGGCGGATATGGAGAGCCTGCTCAAAAACAGGCGGGCGGGGAAGGGCGAGCCGCCGTACATCGGAGTGGTGCACCGGCTGGATCAGCCGGTATGCGGCGTGATGGTGTTCGCAAAGACGAAGGAGTCGGCGGCCGCACTTGGCAGGCAGATTGCGTCGGGCAAGGCGGACAAGTTTTACTACGCCGTGACAGACGGAGTGCCGGAAGCCGGAAAGGGGCAGCTTACAGATTATCTTCTGCGTGACGGCAGAACCAATACGTCTGCGGTTGTGGAAAGCAGTACACCGGGAGCAAAGCGGGCGGAGCTTTCCTACGAGATTTTGGAGCAGAAAAACGGGCGCGCCGTTCTTCGGATTCATCTGGGAACCGGCAGACATCATCAGATCCGCGCGCAGCTGGCACATGCAGGGATGCCGATTGTGGGAGACCGGAAGTACAATTTTAAAGAGAATATGAAGCCGTCGGGGGAACCGCTCTGCCTCTGTTCGTACAAAATCGGGTTCAGACACCCGAAAACACGCAGAAATCTTGCGTTTGAAATTGACAACCCTTTCCATTTATCATAAAATCATTAGTTGTGCAGGAGCTGCACACAGACAACCTTGAAGCTGCTTGCAACGGCAGTAAGAGCTATGAAAAGGAGATAGATGATGGCAAAGGACAACAAGAAATTAGTAGAAGCGATCACATCGATGGATGTTGATTTCGCACAATGGTACACGGACGTGGTAAAAAAGGCGGAGCTGATCGATTATTCCGCGGTAAAGGGATGTATGATCATCCGTCCGGCAGGCTATGCGATCTGGGAGAATATCCAGAAAGAGCTTGACCGCAGATTCAAAGAGACCGGCGTGGAGAATGTATACATGCCGCTTTTTATTCCGGAGAGCCTGCTCGAAAAAAGAGAAGGATCACGTGGAGGGATTTGCACCGGAGGTTGCATGGGTAACCTACGGCGGATTGAACCCGCTGCCGGAGCGTCTCTGTGTCAGACCTACATCTGAGACGCTGTTCTGCGATTTTTATAAAAATATTATTCACTCCTACCGTGACCTTCCGAAGGTATACAATCAGTGGTGCTCGGTGGTACGCTGGGAGAAGGAGACGAGACCGTTCCTCCGTTCCAGGGAATTCCTGTGGCAGGAGGGACACACCGCGCATGCGACCGCAGAGGAAGCCGAGCAGCGCACGATCCAGATGTTGAATCTGTACGCGGATTTCTGCGAGGAGGTACTGGCAATGCCGGTCATCCGCGGACGCAAGACCGAGAAGGAGAAGTTTGCGGGCGCGGAGGCTACCTATACGATTGAGGCGCTGATGCATGACGGAAAGGCACTGCAGTCCGGTACCAGCCACAACTTTGGCGACGGATTCGCAAAGGCGTTCGGTGTCCAGTATACCGATAAAGATAATAAGCTTCAGTATGTACATCAGACTTCCTGGGGCATGACCACCCGACTGATCGGAGCGATCATCATGGTACACGGCGATGATTCGGGTCTGGTTCTGCCGCCGAGAATTGCACCGGTACAGGCGATATTCCGATCCAGCAGTACAAAGACGGCGTCATGGATGCTGCAAAGAGCGTCTGCGAGCGCCTTGGAAAAGTATGCCGCGCGAAGCTGGATGACTCGGACAAGAGCCCGGGCTGGAAGTTCTCCGAGCAGGAGATGCGCGGAATTCCGGTTCGTATCGAACTTGGACCAAAAGACATCGAGGCAGGCAAGTGCGTAGTAGTGCGCAGAGACACCAGAGAGAAGATCGAGGTCGCACTGGAGGATCTGGAGCAGAAGATTCCGGAGATTTTAGAGACCATCCAGAAAGAGATGTTCGAGCGTGCAAAGGCACACCGCGACGCACATATCTGGGATGCCCACAATTATGAAGAATTAAAGGACATCGCGGCAAACAAACCGGGATTTATCCGCGGTATGTGGTGCGAGGATCAGGCGTGCGAGGACAAGATCAAAGAGGAACTTGCCGTGACATCCCGCTGTATTCCGTTCCATGATCAGGAGCAGATTTCCGGAACCTGCGTATGCTGCGGCAGACCGGCACACAAGCTGGTATACTGGGGCAAGGCATATTAAGGAGAAGTGCGTGGATAAAAATGCAAAGATCAGCCTGCCTGCGAAGGTCGCGAGGATTCTGAATACCTTAGGCGAGCACGGATATGAAGCGTATGCGGTCGGAGGCTGCGTGCGCGACTCCCTGCTCGGGAGAATGCCGCAGGACTGGGACATTACGACCTCGGCGCGACCGGAGCAGGTCAAGGCTCTTTTCCGGCACACGATTGATACCGGGATCCAGCATGGGACGGTGACGGTCATGCTGGATCATGAGGGATTCGAGGTCACAACCTACCGGATTGACGGAGAATACGAGGATGCGAGGCACCCGAAGGAAGTGGCGTTTACCGCGAATCTTCTGGAGGATCTGAAACGCCGCGATTTTACGATCAATGCGATGGCCTACAATGAAGTGACCGGACTGGTGGATGCCTTTGACGGAATCGGCGATCTGGAGAGAGGCGTGATCCGTTGCGTGGGAAATGCCATGGAGCGCTTTTCGGAGGACGCCCTTCGCATGCTCCGGGCGGTTCGTTTTGCAGCGCAGCTTGGCTTTTCGATTGAACGGGAGACACAGGAAGCCATTGCCGGACTGGCGGGCAATATAAAAAGGTCAGTGCGGAACGGATTCAGGTCGAACTGGTAAAGCTTTTTGACTTCGCCGAATCCGGGAGAGCTGAAAGTGGCGTATCGCACGGGGCTTACGGCTGTTTTTCTGCCGGAGTTTGACATGATGATGGAGACACCGCAGAACAATCCGCATCACTGTTACAGTGTGGGAGAGCATACGCTAAAGGCGATTGAAGCAGTGCCGGCGGATAAGGTGCTCCGGCTTACGATGCTGCTGCATGACATTGCAAAGCCTGCCTGCAAGACGACGGACAAAAAAGGAGTGGATCATTTTTACGGACATCCGGTGCGCGGAAGCGAGATGGCGCGTGGGATTCTGCGCCGGCTGAAGTTCGACAACGATACCACCGACCGGGTGTGCCGGCTGGTGCACTGGCACGACGATAATCCGGAGCTTTCTGGGAAGGCGGTCCGCAGGGCGATGCACAGGATCGGCGTGGAACAGTACCCGGCATTGTTTGCGGTCAAGCGTGCGGATATTCTGGCGCAGAGCGGGTACCGGCGCGCGGAAAAGCTGGCGTATGTGGACGCATATGAACAGATGTACCGGGAGTGCATGGAGAAAAAAAGAGTGTCTTACGATCCGGCAACTGGCAGTTTCCGGTCAGGATCTGATTGCAGCCGGAATGCAGCCGGGAAAGCAGATCGGGGAGATGCTGAATGAACTGCTGGAACGGGTACTGGAAGATCCCGGGCTGAATACGAAGGAACAATTATTAAAAATTGTGACAGGAAAGATTTCTGATCAAAACAGGTCATGAAATAAAAACCCCTCACATATGATGAAGAGACACGGCAGAGCAGCCGCAGATCAATCATATGGAGGGGTTTTCGTGTATAATCGACCGGAGCAGGTATTGGAGCAGTACGACCTGGAAGTGAGAGCGGTTTCCAAAGGGCGTGAAAGTTATATTTGTGATACAACACAGGGACAGTTACTTTTAAAAGAATACAAAGGCTCGGCGGAGCGGGCGGAGTTTCTCTCTGCCATACTCGGGCATCTGGGTGGACAGGGACTCTTAACGGAGCGGGTCGTGCGGACGAAGGAGGACGCCCCGATTGCTGTCGCGGAGGATGAGACAAAGTATATGGTATTGACGGCTGTTTCGGGGAGCGAGTGTGACACCAGAAACCGGGCGGACATGATCGCGGGGGCGGAGAAACTTGCAATGCTGCACAACGCGGCGGGAACTTATTCGGAGACGGTTCCGGAGTTTGTCTGCAACGACCCGAATGAACTGCAGGAACTGTATGAGAAACATAACAGGGAACTGGTCAAAGTCCGGAATTACATACGATCCAAGAAGAAAAAGAATGATTTTGAAGTGCTTTTTACGGGCAGTATGAGCGCTTTATGGAAAAAGCAAGGCAGGTGGCACAGGAACTTTCTGCAATGGGACAGGGCGGGCAGAGCACAGGATTTTGCCATGGCGACTATAACCAGCACAATATTGTATTTTCCAAAAACGGGATCGGTATTGTCCATTTTGAGTGCTTTTCCTACCAGATACAGGTCAGCGATCTGGCGAACTACATGCGGAAAATGCTGGAAAAAAACAACTGGAACACCGGACTTGGCATGGATCTCATCTGTGCGTATGACCGTGTGCGCCGGCTGACTGCCGTGGCACTGAACTATCTGTATCTGTATATGGCATATCCGGAAAAATTCTGGAAAATTGCGAACCGCTACTATAACACACACAAGGCATGGGTGTCTGGACGCAATATTGAAAAGCTGGAAAAATTCATACGGCAGGAGGATGAGCGGGAACGATTCCTGGAAATGATGCGCCATTTCACCTTGCAGCCGCCCGCGTCCTGAGATAAAAGTTCCGCTGAGTTGTTTAATATGATATAATGAATCTTGACAGATTCATATTAGAAGTTCCGGTGGAACTTCGGATGCGCAGAAAGCAGCGCAAAAAAGATGATATAATCAATCTGGCGGTACTTTTGCCGTAGAATTGTGTACACGATAAAGGAGCAGATATACTTGAAGAAGAAAATAGTTCGATGGATCCTGCCAGTCTGCATGATGCTGTTACTGGCAGGATGCGGAAAAAGTAGCAATACAGTTGTGACAGGAACTTACTATAATCCGTCAAAGGATGCGGAAAACACAGCACAGACCGTCGGGACGGCGGCGGATGCGAACGACGTGCTGGATGCGATGGAACAGGGGACGGAGCAGGAAGGCACGTCGATCGGAGCAGACCTGTTTTTAATCACCAACAATGATATGCAGGCGGAGTGTCTGATTTTAACACAGTTGAACTCCGGCAAGCAGTATATGTATAATTACACGATTGCTACCCGGTTCCTTGACAAATATGGCAGCCGGATGCCGGTGTCTGGATTTGACGCGGGTCGCATTATCCGTGTCGGGGAAAAAAGATAAGCAGGGCAGGCTTGTGGAAGCGCAGATCTCCGATCTGGCGTGGGAATACCCGGATGTGACCAGATACAGTGTAGATGAGGAGCACGGTGCATTTAAGATTGCGGATACAAATTATTCGTATGATGAGGATCTGTTTGTGGTTTCGGACGGAAGTCCCCTCCAGCTTTCAGATCTGACGGCACTGGATACGCTTCGGGTGGTCGGAATTGACAAGAAAATCTATTCCATCTCGGTGACCACCGGGCACGGTTCGTTAAAGCTGGTCAATACCAGTGTCTTTGATGGAAGTTACATTCAGGTGGGAAGCAAGGTGTTTGCCCAGATTACCGGAGAGATGACGATTGAGATTCCTGAGGGAACATACACGGCAGCTGTCGCGAATAACGGATACGGCGGAAGTACGGAGATTACGATCACGAGAGGTCAGGAGACGGTTCTGGATCTTGAGACGTTAAAGGGCGAGGGACCGAAGTACGGAAGCATTCTCTTCGCAGTCAATGTTGAGGGCGCATGGCTTCAGGTAGACGGGCAGCTGGTGGATTACAGCCAGCCGGTGGAACTACAGTATGGAGTGCATACGCTCACCGTGACGGCGGACGGTTATGATACATACAGCAAAAAGCTGTTTGTGAATTCACCGGAGGCAACGATCGCCATCGGAATGACAGGAGAATCGGGAAGCTCGTCGACTACGACCGGAAGTGAGACGCAGTCATCGGAGGCAGACAGCAGTACATCCACAGGAGAGAGCGCAGACGGACAGGCGGGAAGTCTCGCGGGAAGCCTGGCAGGAAGCCACTCGGACAGCAGTTCCACGGGTTCGTCTTCCAGTTCATCTTCGGGTTCGTCGTCCACATCGACGGGAACATCGGACACGACGAGTGACGCTGCGCTGGATGCCATCGTAAACGAGATTCTGGATGATGATGGGGAGAGTACAAAGGCAGCAACAGTTCTTCATCAGATTATCTTTCAACGCTGACGGAACTTCTTAAGGCTATTAAGGGAAGTTGAGAGAATTGTATCACTTTTTCATGGGAATAGTACTTGAAAAAGTGATACAGGAAAGATAAGATAGGCTTAGAAAAAAAGAGCAGGAGGAATCAGAGATGGGATATAGAGAAACATATGAGTCATGGCTGAACAATCCATATTTTGACGAGGCGACCAGAGCGGAGCTTCAGGCGATCGCCGGGAATGAGAAGGAGATTGAAGAGCGCTTTTACATGGATCTGGAGTTCGGTACTGCCGGACTGCGCGGCGTGATCGGAGCGGGAACCAATCGCATGAATATCTACACGGTGCGCAAAGCGACACAGGGACTGGCAAATTATATCTGCAAAGTGGGAGCACAGGCAAAAGGTGTTGCCATCGCGTATGATTCCAGACATATGTCCCCGGAGTTCGCCGACGAGGCGGCGCTTTGTCTTGCAGCGAACGGCATTAAGGCATATGTATTTGAATCGTTAAGACCGACGCCGGAGCTTTCCTATGCGGTGCGCAAGCTTGGGTGTACGGCGGGCATCAACATCACGGCAAGCCATAACCCGCCGGAGTACAACGGCTACAAGGTATACTGGGAGGACGGCGCTCAGTTCACACCGCCGCATGACACGGGAATTATGGATGAAGTGAGAAACGTGACGGATTATGCTTCTGTGAAGACGATGCCGCTTGAAAAGGCAAAGGCAGATGGTCTGTATCAGACGATCGGCGCGGATATTGACGATCCGTATATTGCGGAGCTGAAAAAACTGGTGCTTCATCAGGACTGCATTGACAAAGTTGCATCCGAGTTAAAGATTGTATACACACCGCTTCACGGAACCGGCAACCTTCCGGTACGCCGTGTGCTCAAAGAGCTTGGATTCACGAATGTCTACGTTGTGCCGGAGCAGGAACTGCCGGACGGCGATTTCCCGACGGTAAGCTATCCGAATCCGGAGGCGGCAGAGGCATTTGCATTAGGACTTGCACTGGGTAAAAAAGTAGATGCCGACCTGATTCTTGCGACAGATCCGGACGCGGATCGTCTGGGTGTTTATGTGAAGGATGCACAGACCGGAGAATACCACAGCCTGACCGGAAATATGTCCGGATGCCTGATTGGCGACTATGTGATCGGACAGCGCAAGGAGCTCTTCGGACTGCCGGAGGACGGCGCATTTATCCGTTCGATCGTATCCACGAATATGGCGGACGCGATTGCGGCATACTACGGAATAGATCTGATCGAAGTGCTGACCGGATTTAAGTTTATCGGACAGAAGATCTTAGAGTTCGAGGAGACGGGAAAGGGCACATACCTCTTTGGTATGGAGGAGAGCTACGGCTGCCTGCCGGGAACTTACGCGAGAGATAAAGACGCGGTCGCAGCATCGATGATGCTGTGTGAGGCGGCGGCTTACTATAAGACGAAGAACATGACACTCTGGGATGCAATGCTTGCCATGTATAAGCGTTATGGCTACTACAAGGATGATGTGACTTCCATCACATTAAAGGGAATCGAAGGACTGGCGAAGATCCAGGAGATTATGAATACGCTCCGTGAAAATGCTCCGGCAGAGATCGGTGGATACAAAGTGACGGCGGTGCGGGATTATAAGCTGGACACCATCACGGATACGGCAGCGGGTGCAGTGCGGCCGACAGGTCTGCCGAAGTCGAATGTTCTTTATTACGAGATGACCGACGGGGCATGGGTGTGCGTCAGACCGTCCGGAACCGAACCGAAAGTCAAATTTTATCTCGGCGTAAAGGGGACATCGCTCGCGGATGCGGACGCAAAATCAGAAGCGCTCTCAAAAGCGGTTCACGCATTGATCGACACCATGATGTAAACGCTTCCCAAACGTAAAAAGCTCGGAAAATCCCCATATTTTGGGGATTTTTCTTGACAAAGAAAGAAAAAACAAGTATAAATATGAAGTAGGTATTTTGAGAACCTCGAATATTATTTATATTGAAAATCCAGAGGAGGAATTTTTAACATGAACAAAGCAGAGTTAGTTGCAGCAATGGCTGAGAAGACTGAGTTAAGCAAGAAGGACGCAGAGGCAGCATTAAAGGCATTTACAGATGTTGTTGCTGAGGAATTAAAGAAGGGCGAGAAGATCCAGTTAGTAGGATTCGGTACATTTGAGGTATCTGAGAGAGCAGAGAGAACAGGAAGAAATCCGCAGACTGGTAAAGAGATGACAATCGCAGCTTCCAAGGCTCCGAAGTTCAAGGCTGGTAAGGCTTTAAAGGATATGATCAACGCCTAAGCCCCAGATAACCCAAAAAAATTTTTAGCCTTGAAAAACCCAAAATGTACAAAACTTACTGATAATAGCTGGGTTATTGATTGGTTAATTGGAGATTAAATAGCAATATATAAGACCGTAGCCGTAATGGTTGCGGTCTTATTGTTGCTTTTTGGGATTGTATTCAACAAAATGGTTTAATTTACGTCTTTGTCCTCTACAATATAGACAAGGCTCTCTATTGCGTTTCTGAAACATTAACCTCGTTTTTGGTGACATAGGATATTTATGCTTTGTGTTTTTTTCTTGCATGTCCACCAGAATTTTTGGCTTGACTCATCAGAAACTTCATCCGGAGTTACTGGTAGTAAATAATTATCTATTTCATCGAGTTCATCTAATAATTCGGGATGATTATGAGCAAATGAGTTAAAACCAGCAAGTATCTTGGTCCCTCTGCAATATGGACATTTGGTAACTCCATTAACCATATCATTTATGTTAGCACCGTATATACCATTGCATTTTGCGCATTTCCATTTTATCCAAAGATTTGATGTGTAAAAGGTATCATAAGGAGTCCGTTCATTATCAGAACTCCATAATTCAACATACTCTGGATATATAGCTGCAAAACATTCCTCTTTTATATTGCGTCCTACCTTATAGCATTCAGGACACTTTCCACTACCCATGTGCCTCAAGGCAAATGTAGCTTCCCACGTGTGGTCACAATCCTTACAGACCCATTTTACAGACTCTTTTCCGTTAGGAAAGGCTTTAAATATATCAATTTCATTACTTGGATCATATTCTTCAATAAGCTCTGGATGCACGTCCCCAAAACTCTCGCCTTTGCGAACCTTTGTATGAGAACAGTATGGGCATCCCTTTGTTGGGGTGTTGTGTGATTGTGTCATTGCTCCCAAGGTAGATTCAAAGGTTTCGCCGCAAATGAGACATTTCCAATGATAATAAGTATAGTTAATAGCTTTTGCACCTTTGATGGAATCCAATTTGACATGGTTTAGATCATTTCTGTACATTGCCGCAAGGTCTGGATATTCTTCGGAATATGGCTTTTTTCTAAATAGTTTGTTACTACATTTTGGACAGTCAACAAATACATGCTTGCCATTTCTTAATTTAGTTCTATTGGCAATAGGTGAATCCCATTCATTACCACATTTCTTACACTTAAAATGAGCTTCAATCTTTGAATTAGGTGCTAAAGAGCATATATCAACACCGCTGCGTTCATTCGTTTCAAAATCGTAAATAGAAGTCAATTCGGGACATATAGTAAAGATATCGTTCTTACCAAGTATTATGGCATTCTGTTTTCCAGTACAAAATGGACATCCATCAGCTCTGCCATTGAATCCTTTAATGCTTTCTTCCCATTCATATCCGCATGCTTTATCTCTCCAATGGACAGAATTATAGGAATTGGCAGAAGTAAGGTTGATGTCTATCCCTTTGTTTCTCTTAAAATCCCAATATTTTACTAACTTAGGTATAGAAGCTACCGGAGTAATACGGTCTACACTATGTAAATAGCATTGATGACAACCTCTAAATGTATAAGAACCCTTCTTTCCATCTATGCGCGAAGCCAAAGGAGCAGACCACTCATATCCGCAATCTGGACATTTCCAGTTTATTGGAATATCTGAATTTCTAAGAGGAATGGAATATATGTCAATATTCTTGTTTTTGTCGAAATTAAAATATCTCCTGGAGTCTGGAATAAGGGTAAAAACATCGGTGTAGTCTTTTTTTTGTTACAAGTTGCAATTCACAACATTTACATTTGCCGGTACCTCTGGTTTGGCTTCGAATTTCCGTAATCCAATCATATCCGCAGTTTTTGCATATAAAATGAGCTTTTTGGGTAGAGTTTGACTTTGTTTTGCGTGGATCAAGTGGGTTATTATCATCCCAAAAGCGATAGATGGATTCTACTTCATTACAGAATGGGACGTTGACCTTTTGACGTTTGACAGTGTTGTAATGGGGACATCCGGCGACAATATAGCCACCGCTTCCGTCTTTTTTACCTGTGACTTAAGCATCGCGGACCATTTTCTGCCGCACTCCCGGCAGTACAGATTAACAGATATAGACGAATCAATTCCCTGTGTATGGATCAAGTCAAAATCGTTATCCTCATCAAGCATGTCAGAAAGTTATTACAATAGTCAATGCATCATTGACACCTTTCATAATAACTTTATTCGATTCATGACATGGGCATTTGCCGGAACTTCTGTATCTTGCTTTTACAGAAGAAGTCCAGGAATACCCACAATCCGTACACTTCCAATATCTTGGCTCTTCAAGATGGACAGATACTTTGTCTGGCTCATCTGTATTTAATCCAAAATAGCACATTTTAAGCATGTGAGGTATATCAGATACTTTCTTTCCCATTTTAATCCTCTAGTTTGAATAATCCCTCAATAACATTGCTTCTTGATTTGGAAATCTTTTTGATGTCAGTTGTAGCAGTAATAATATCATTTTCAAGTGAGTCGGCTTTAATTATTTCATCCGTCTGTCTTATAGCACCTTCTTTTGCTAATAATTCATTAGCAATTTCGGGGGTAAACATAGGTTTCAACAACAGATTTATAGGCTTTCAGTTCTTTTTCCAGTTCCTGTATTCGTTTTTTATTTTCGGAGTTCAATTCTTTTAATGCGGAAACTGTATCCTCTAATTTTTTGCGGGCAATCACTTCGGTATCATATTTTCTTGATAGTGTATTGTATCGTTCAAAGGTCTGTGCAGCTGAATCAGCAATCATCTTATAGTAATTATCCCTGTCTGTAATAGCTTTGATCAGTGTATCTCTTGAACGGTTTGTATTTACTAATAGCGCTGCGTCGATCGTTTGATAAGATACAGATGTAACATAGTGTTCATCAACTACAGTAGCTTTTAGTTCTTCAATATATTTCATGGCAATAGGAGTGCGCCTTAAAGTGGTTGCAGGATAATCCGGATACCCATTTGCATTGATATATTTAACTATTTCAGAAGCCTTTAATTTTTTAATATTTCCCCGGCATTCATCATTAAAAAATTTCTTAATTAAGTCTAATAAGACATCATCCTCAATTTGTTTGGGTCTAGCCATTATTTTCTCCTTCATGAACATATTTTTCCAGCAGGTAAGCTTTGTAAGAATAATTGCTCGAATTTAGTTTTAGTATTGCCTCGTTTATGTTTTCAGTGTTACCTTTTCCTTCCATTACGGACTGCACGGCAAGAAACAGTGTTTTGCTGTCTTCTTCGATATGGCGTTTGTAAATATCATCGCTGGAAAAGTAGGAAGTGCCTTGTTTCCTGTAATAAACACATTCTGGACAATATCCAATTTCTCCATTAGGACCAGAAACATTTATACAGTCTGAAATAGAGCCGTTTTGGTATTGTGATGAATAACATATGCCGCCGTCTGATAACAGCTTAAATTCATCCGCAGGAGGGAGGTTGTCAGCATGTGATAATTTGTATTCAACATCTCCGCAGATGCATTTTCTGTATTGCCTATAGGTCTGGCACTCAATAAACTGAGTGACATTTGAATAATAGTGGCTTGCCATTTCAATATTCGTGTGTCCTCCAAGAAGCATAGCAGTAACAGGAGTGGCACCTTCCTGCATAAGATTGATAAATGCTATATGTTATTCTCATGATTCACCTCCCCGTTATCATATACAATGGTATAGCCGTATTTTTCATGAACGATTTCCTTGAAAAAATACTTGAGAATAGTGTTCATATTCATGTATGTAAGAAAACGGCTATCAGAGTGCTTATGCTGTCCCCATTTCCTGTAATGGGGATCCGTTACAAACAGAGTGTCTATAGCTGTGTGTTCGTATTTATCTGTTTCAATTATATAGTTTTCAATTATTTTTCCTAAATAATCAGGAATAGGAATCGGTTGCGTATGGTACGCATCTGATATTTTGTAGGATAATTCGCCGCCGGCTCCTCCTTTGAGCAGATTCCTTCGAAGCTTAAGGTGATATCTTCCATCTGAATTTTTATATATGCAATCTCTTTCTGTTAATAGAAATTCTCTGGGACGAAGCGGGATAACAGCAGTAAGTATCCACCAAATATATAAAGGATAATAAAAGAATCGGTGTTCTGGGGATATATCAGAGTTCCAATAATCTTTTATGATGTCATCAAACTCAAAGTATGAGTCAAAATCAGCAAGTTCCCGCTGGTTAAAGCCTTTTTGTGAGCCATATTTAATATCCGCATAGAAATCAAGGGCAGATATCAGTCGTTCCATTGCTTCCGCATTATCATCTGTTACAAGCAGTGATAAAAAATCTGAAATTCGATTGACAGAATATAGTCTTAAATCAGACATTTCACCACAGACTTCTTCATAGCCTTTGTTAAGCAAGTGTTTAATATCAAGCAGAGTGTTCTCGATGCTTATAAGCTCATTCTTGCCAAAGATGGATATACAGTATACCTTTGCATAGTCTGTAAAATCCTCAAATGAAAGATGAAAGACAAGTTCATACTTTCTGTATGAGAACCTGTTGAAATCAAAATACAGACCAATATTTGCGTATTCATTGGTTGTATACCATTTGCTATCATCAAAGGTGCAGTTATCTTTTATGACACCGGCGCGCTGAAACTCATGAAAACGATCTTTGGCAGAAGGTACAGATAAGGAATCAAGTTCTATGAAGTTAAGATTTGATAAAAACAGGTTTTCTGCAAGCGTTACATTCATTAAGTATTCTCCTTTATTAGCTTTTCATAATCCATAAATATTTCTTCTCCGTAATTTTCTCTTATTGCGCAGAGCATTTCATCCATCTTGGGCGCAATAACATCCAAAAAGAATATTTTTATATTTTGCCTTTTCAAGAGTATCTTTCGTGGAAGAATAGAGATTTCTGATGCGGTTGTATTCTTCTATGAGGAGGAAAAGTGTAGAACGTGTGCTGATTTCATATTTGCATCCAATACAGTTTCGTTTAGTTGCATACGGACACAGCTTTTCTAACGCTGACATAAGGCATAAGCATTCGCTTTGTTTTGAGAAGGCTTTCGCCAGATCCTATTCGGTGAAGGACTGATAGAATATCAGTTTTTTTCTGTAATAAGGCTATAAATCGTTCCTTTGCAAACTGCATTCCTCTATCTACGGTATTCACAACAGTTTCTATTTCCTTTGGACTTAAATCAACTAGCTTGATAATGTTTGTCTGGTTTCTTGGAGATAAATCATCAAACTTTTCTCCTACAGCCATTTTGAGCAGCATAGAGGACATGAAAGAGAACACTCCTCGTTCTAACAGTTCAAATGCCACAAATTCAGGTGTCAGTTTGTTGAATTTGGCATCTTTAAGGTATTCGAAAGTTGTAGCAGCAATATGACCGTAAGAACCCTTGTGGCTTCGTACATAGGCTGCAAGATAATATCCTTTCACATGGTATCCACGATCGTCAGCAGGGATATTTTCATCAGCAACCATATAAATGTCCTGCAGGAAGGATTTAGTAGCCGAGCGGGATCTGAAATCATTATTTAGAAATAATCCACCGATTTCTTCGCCCATATATCTGTTTATTTCTTGATATGTGCTTACCTTTCTTACAATGGGCGCATCCGGTGTGCCTGCTTGGTTTCTGTGAGCCTGTGCAAGCGCAAATAGTTTTCCTATAAGGGTTTCGCAGGATGTGGGAATATCAAAGCTTATAGGGATTACATCACTCGAAGAAGCTGTTTTGTTGGGGGTAAGCGGAAGCCAGTTCATGCGTTTGGTAATGGATAATAGAACATATCTTGCGTCATTATCGCTAAATTCGTCATTTTTAATCTTTTCAATTACTTCCTCGGAAGAATAAGGAAGTATAGGATGATAAATCCTCTCCATATCTGTCATTCGAAGTGGACGAATAAAGTGAAGTGCAAGATAAAGCCATGTATCTGTATAATTTTTTGATTCAGCGGCTTTCCGAAACATCTCATTATTTTCAATGTAATCTTCCGAAAAGAGATAATACAAAAGGCTAATATAATCATCAAAATCATATGCCTCGTTTTGAATATCCATCGTGTAGCGTTTGTTTAACACATAATCTTTTTGATATGCAGTCTTGTGATTGAGTTTGAGCCAGGCAATAAAAAATGTAAAAAATATCACCATGAGCTTTTATGAGTTCAAAGGTAGCATTTGATAAAAGTTCTTCCATTTCATTATCGCTATAGAAAAACAGTTCTTTATTTAGCCGGTAGAGCATAAAGTCAACAATATAGTGCGTTGTTTCTTCGTCTACTTGGGTTTCGGATTGGAAGATATTATATAATTTATAGGTTTCAGGAAACTTTTCCTTGAAATACTCATATATAGAAACATCCTTGTTCCCAAGGAAGGGTGTTAGCTTATCCGTAAAAAGCTCTATTTGTTCGTCAGAGAGTATTATTTTACCGTTTTTTTTACGGATAGTTTCTCTGAACCATTCATTGTCTATAAAGAATGTGATTATGCAGTCGATAGGCTTATCTGTATTTAATTCATTGATAAAATCTTTAAATTCCTTCATTATATTTCTTCTTGGCAGCCCAAAGAGTGTAATCAAAGGTTTCATTAGTGATCTTTGAAAACTGCTTTTCAAGTTCTCCTTTATTATTGATGTAGGTTAATGCGCTTTCGGGAGATGTGTCTCCTCTAAAAGCCATAAGAATACCAGGTTCGTTGATGCCAGATAACACAAGTTGAACCGTAAACCAGTGTCTGAACACATGAGGAGAAAGTGAGTGTTCCATAAGGGTTTGTCCATAAAGAACAAGTTCGTCATCATTACTGTTTAGATATATAGGAATCATTTCTTCCTTGATGACTTCCCTAAATTTGTTGTAATAACTGTCATAAGTAATGGCTCTTCCCTGTCCGTTTACTGAAAATGCACCGTAGTCAGCCTCATAAGGTTTATTTTCCATATATGCCATATAGATCTCATAGGCGTCCTTGTATGCAGAAAGAAAAATATCAGGAACCTTTGCTATGCGTTCTTTTTTGATATTGCCAACAGATAACAGATCACTGCGAAGATTTAGTTCATCTCTAAGATCTATGGATACTCCGCAAAGTTTTCCATTGACTTCCCTTATTCTTATTCCTGCGCCAAGAGGAGAATCTATGCGTCTTACATTACAGGCTTCCGATGGGCGAAGTCCCGCAAAAGCCTGATGCATAACAAGTCCTAAAAGCTCTGTATGGTTAATTGCAATATGGTCAAAAAAGAAGCGTAAAAGCCTTGTTTGGAATATCTCGAAAGATGGGCTCTTTGGAGGAAGGAATATATTTCACATCAAACTGTGGAATCATCTTCTTAATTGCTTTTCCGTATTTATCTCTTACAGTAATATATCTGTATAAATCAGCACTCTTAATTTTGCAGCCGGAAGATTTATCATTTGTGAGATTGATATAGAAATCAAGAACCGCTTTTATGCATTTTTCTACGGTCCCTTTTCCTCTGTGAACATACTCGTCATCATCAGGAAGTTCATGCATTCCATAGGCATTAAGAAAATTCCTGCCAATATCAATCGTGAGATCGGAAAGAGAAGATATTCCTATTGTAAAAAATGCATAGTTTAGAAATTTATTGATAAAAATGAATCGATTATTTCCATCTTCATTAAATTTTTTTTTACCTTTTTATTTGGATTTTCAACATACCTGTGAAAGTCAGTAAATGTCCGGGTGCCATCTGCATGATTAAGGACAATAAACTGCTTCGTAACGATGAGATTGTTGCCATAGACAAAGGAATGCCTATAGATTGAGAATCGTTCTGCCTTTTTCATATAGCTCTCCTAGAAATAAAAACAAAGACAGAAAAAAGAGTTGCCAAACAGCCGAATGTGTGTTAAAATATATCAAGTAAAAAGAGCAACAAAAACTAGAGCATCTAAATCCGAAACCGCCAAGTAAAAAGGAAAAGGTGCTTTTTTTCTGTCTAAAATTATTTGGACTATTATACCACAGGGAACAAGTGTTTGCAAACAGAATTTGCCGGCATTATAGGAGGTTGATATTATGAGATTAGATAAGTATTTAAAAATTTCCAGATTGATTAAACGCCGCACGGTCGCTAACGAAGCTTGTGACGCCGGTCGCGTCATGATAAACGATAAGGTCGCAAAGGCATCTGCTGATGTGAAAATTGGAGATGTAATAGAAATTGCGTTTGGACAGAAATCTGTAAAAATAAGAGTCCTGGATATTCAGGACACTACAAAGAAGAATGAAGCAAAGGATTTATTTGAATATATTTCTTAAACTTACCAATATTGGTTTTGCTATTATTTTTTAAAATGTACAAAACTCCAAGGCATTTGATTTGTATTTTATCTGGTTTTGTACATTTTGAAATGAACGTACAAAACTAAATAAATCCAGAAAACATAAGACTTTCAGAAGTTTTTATAAAATGTATAATAAAATTAGGTTATCCCCCAGGCCCCAGGTAACCCGAAAAAAAATTTTGAGAATTTCTTAAAAAAATGTACAAAACTTCGTTTTAATCTATCTAATAGGGAATGGGTTACGAGAAACCGAAAAATTGATAAGCAAACAATAAGTCCCGTAGTCAAAGCGATTATGGGACTTATTATTTTACTTATTAGATTTGTAGTCAATAAAGTGATTTAATTTGCGACGTTGACCTCTGCAATATAAGCAAGGCTCCCAACCAAAAATGTACAAAACCCCAAGGGCATGTGATTTGTATTTTATCTGGTTTTGTACATTTTGAAATGAACGTACAAAACTAAATAAGTCCAGAAAACATAAGACTTTCAGGAGCTTTTATAAAATGTAAAATAAATTTAGGTTATTGATATAGAGATAGCAGAGTGGATTTTGCGGTTGCAGAATCCACTTTTTTGCTTTCAGGGAAAAGGAGCCTTTGGAAGCAGGAACGCTCCGCAGGCATAAGGAGAAGAAGATGAGACTGGATAAATTTTTAAAAGTGTCCCGGCTGATCAAGAGACGCACAGTGGCGAATGAAGCTTGTGACGCCGGCCGTGTGATGGTCAACGGTAAACCGGCGAAGGCTTCCGTGAATGTAAAAGTCGGCGACATTATTGAGATCGGTTTTGGAACGAAGACCGTGAAAGTCCGCGTGCTGGATCTGCAGGATACGACGAAAAAGGAAGAAGCCAAGGATTTGTTTGAATATGTATCATAATATGAAAAACCTCCCATATACTTTCTAATAGAAAAGGAAAGCGGGAGGTTTTTTATGGAAGAAAAGAATTATAATAATACGGCAAAATCACATAAGGTCCTGCTGGTAAACCGGGGAAACGGCGCATTTTCCGGTGTTGTGGATGTGCTGTCTTTTGATGTGGTGGAGATTCTGCTCGAGACGGAACTGGGGATGCTGCTCATCAAGGGACAGGATCTGCACGTGAACCGACTGAGCCTGGAAAAGGGGAAGTGGATATTGAAGGACGGATTGATTCCCTGACCTATTCGGATGTCAAAACGGCGGGAAAACAGGCAGAATCTCTTCTGGGAAGGCTGTTCCGGTAGATGGCGGTAAGCACATCAATCTATCAGGAACTGCTGTTTCTCGGGAGCTCTGTGCTGGTAGGAATGGGACTTTTCTTCCTCTATGATATCCTGCGCATTTTCGGTCTGATTCTTCCGCACGGAAATATCTGGATCGGCGTGGAGGATTTTCTGTACTGGATCATTTTTACAGGCGTGGTCTTTGTCCTTTTATACCGGGAAAATGACGGCATGGTGCGCGGGTTTGCGTTTGGCGGTCTGCTGGTCGGAATGGCGTGTTATTATCTGCTGCTCAGCCGCCTGATCGTGCACTGTCAGGTGTGGATCTGGAAAAAAATACTGGGAATTATTGGAAAAGTGCTGGGATTTTTCGTGCGTCCGGTGTGGAAAACCTTGAAAAAAGTTGGGGCATTTTGTGGAAAACGATTGAAAAAAGTTTGTGAGAGCGGTTAAAATAGGTTTATGTAAACTGTAAGTTGCTACATAGATGCAGGAAATGAGGGACAGGAATGGCAGCAAAGAAGAGAAAATCAAATCGGAATAACAGGGCGGGCAAGATCTGTATCAGCATGATTCTGGTTGTATTTGCAGCGGCAATGTCTGTCCAGATTGTAAAAGCTTATCAGAAAGATCAGGAGTACGCCAGAAAGCAGGAACAGCTGGAGGTGCAGCTTCAGGATGAGACGGCAAGGCAGGAGGAACTTCAGAATTACCAGTCCTATACACAGTCCCAGGAGTATGTGGAGGATATTGCGAAGAGCAAACTGGGACTAGCCTATGACAATGAGATTATATTTAAGGAAGAACCTTAAGAACATAAGAATGACAGAAAAAAGGAGCCTTACCCGGAGAGATCATCCCGGATAAGGCTTCTTTTTGGCTGTTAAAGTGTAATCTGATCGATCGCGTCGAGTTCTTCTGGCGTAAAGGAAGTATGTCCGACAATGGCGATATTGTCGAGAATCTGTTCGGGCGGGAAGCACCAATCAGCACGCTGGTCACGTCACCGTCCTTTAAGATCCAGCTTAATGCCATCTCCGCGAGCGTCTGTCCACGCTTTTTGGCAAGCTCATTGAGAGCGCGGATCTGTGAGAGACGCTCCGGCGTAAGTGCGGTCTCCTTGAGGAAACGTCCGTCGGTCGCGATGCGGCTGTCAGCCGGAATACCGTTTAAATAGCGGTCGGTGAGCATGCCCTGTGCCAGCGGTGAAAAGGCGATAATGCCTCTTTGCAGCCTTCTGGCAGTATCTTTCAAACCGTTTTTCTCGATCGTGCGGTCAAAGATGGAGTAGCGGTTCTGGTTGATGATAAACGGGCACTTCAAGTCGTTTAGAATCGCACATGCACGTTCCAGTGTCGGACCGTCATAGTTGGACAGACCGACATAGAGTGCCTTTCCGCTTTTTGACAATGGAATCGAGAGCGCCCATCGTCTCTTCGAGCGGTGTCTCAGGATCCATGCGGTGATGATAAAAAATATCCACATAATCCAGCCCCAGGCGCTTTAAGCTGGCGTCCAGGCTTGCGATGAGGTACTTGCGGCTGCCCCAGTTGCCGTAAGGTCCCGGCCACATATCGTAGCCGGCTTTGGTGCTGATTAGAAGCTCGTCCCGGTACGCAGAAAAGTCGTCCCGCAGGATTTGTCCCAGGTTGCGCTCTGCGCTGCCGTAAGCGGGACCGTAATTGTTCGCAAGATCAAAATGCGTGATACCGTTATCAAAAGCGGTGCGGCACATTGCCTTCATGTTGTCATAATGTCCGGTGTCCCCAAAATTGTGCCAGAAACCGAGAGAAACCATTGGAAGCTTTAAACCGCTGGCGCCGCAGCGATTGTACTGCATGGTATCATAGCGGCTTTCTTTTGCCATATAACCCATAAGAAAATCTCCTTTCATATCATGGTGGCTATGCTTTTGCGTACATTATAACACCGGCATGAAAAAATGTGGTAGAGGAATATTTCTGGATGAACTTCCTAAAAGGCACGAAGCGCTTCAAAGTCCATGAAACAGACAATGGAACCGATATTTTGGCGAAAAGTTTTTCAAAGGGGTCCTTCCTTTGACAAAGATTTTCCGGGAACAACCCTATAATCGATGTCACCCGCGAAAAACACCGGGACAGACCGGAGGCGGGAATGGAGGTAGGCGATGAAAAAAATGAATGCAAGACAAATGATGCTCTGTATGGCGGGAAGTGTAATGTGCAGTGTGGGCGTGATGGGGTGTTACCCTCTGGTACCGGCGTATTTTGCGGCGCTGTATCTGGAGCGGGTCAGCGGGCCGGTGCTGCTCGGTATGATGTACATAGGAATGTTTGTGTTTATGCCGACGGCGGCAGCAGTAAAGTATGCGGTGGCGCTTGTCGTGGTGATGGGAGCAATCCGGCTCGTGGAATGGGCCAACGAGGGGTGCCCCTCCTATATGGCGGGCAGTATGGCAGCAATTATTACCATGATCCTGTCGGTGGCGGGGGGCTTCTTGAATGGAAGGATCAGCCCGGAATTCTGGCGGCGGCGCTGGAGGGTGCGTTTATATTGGGAGCCGTGATTCTTTTTAACCGTGCCCTGCATATGATATTGCACTGGGGAAGAAAGGCGGGGGTGCCGGAGCGGCCGGATGGAGGAAGAGAGGAGCGGCTGATGGGGTATGCGGAATCGTTTCAGGGCTTGTCCCAGGTTTTTCACAGTATGAGTGCCGCACATCAGAACGGTGACGCGGAGGAACTGGGACAGATACAGAACGAGCTGACTGGAAAGATCTGCGCGTCGTGTGACGCGTGTGCAGTCTGCTGGGAGAGAGATCCTGCACCCTTATACGGCGCGCTGTCGGGGATCCTTTCCGCGATCTGGAACGGAGAGACTCCCGGGGAGGAGAAAAGCAGGAGCTTGCACAGTATTGCAGGCACAGCAGCGATATGGTGGAGGAGGCGGTGCGCGTCTTTGAGCGCGTCAGCTTAAACCGGGCATGGTACCAGAGACTGGTGGAGAACCGGGAGGTGATAGCGGAACAGCTGGATGCGATGGCGTATATCATGCAGGACTGCGCCAGGGAGGAAAAAATTCTGGACGTGGGGGAACACCATGTCCTCTCGGAGATTCAATACCGTGCGAAGGAGCAGGGGATTGTGGTGGAAGAACTGCACCTGATCGAGGCGGTGGACGGAAGGATCCGGATTGACGCAGTGCTAAAAAGCCGGCTGGGAGGCTGTGTCGCGGTGAAGACATTTCTGGCGCTCTCCGGCGCCGTGCTTGGAAAAAAGCTCCGGACAACCGCGGATGCGCGGACGTTTATTGCAAAGGAGCCGTTCCGGTTCCTGATCTACGAGGACACCGCATACCGGAGCGTGCAGGGAATTGCGCGGGTGAAGAAGGATGAGGCAAAAATTTCCGGCGACAACTTTTCTTTTCTGGAACTCGAGCGAGGGAAATGCTGCTTGGACTGTCGGACGGCATGGGCTCCGGGAGCAGCGCCTGCAAGGAGAGTGAGATGGTGCTGGATCTTGTGGAACGTTTTCTGGAAGCCGGATTTTCCCTGGAGACGGCGATACGCATGATGAATTCGGCGATGGTGATGAAAGGGGAAAACGATATCTACTCCACGGTAGATCTCTGCATGGTGAATCTGTACAGCGGTATGGCACGCCTGTACAAGGTGGGAGCGGCGGCAACCTTTATCAGGAGGGAGGACGAGGTGGAGTGCATTGCATCGGAAAATCTGCCGGTGGGGGCGCGTGCGCAGCTGGATGCAAAACCGCGGGAGATCCAGCTAAGTGACGGTGATTTTATTGTCATGGTGACGGATGGTGTGTTAGAATACTTACATGTTCCGAAGCCGGAGGAGACGATGAGGGAAATGATTCTCAGTATCAAAACCAACAATCCGGGAATTCTGGCAAAAAAGATTATGGACAGAGTGATGCTTTTTACCGGCGGACGCGCGCAGGACGATATGACGGTGCTTGCGGCGTGCATCTGGAAAAAGGCATAGAATAGAATGTGAAACGATAGAGGAAATGCGATGCAGAAGAAAGGAATGGAACAGGAGGGGCTTGTTAAATCCGGGGATGTGGTGCTTGCGGGCGTCTCCGGGGGAGCGGACTCGGTATGTCTGCTGCTTATGCTGCTTGAGTACCGGAAGCACTGCGATTTTTTTCCTGGAGGCGGTGCACGTGGAACACGGGATCCGGGGAGATGCCAGCAGGAGAGACGCCGCGTTTGTTAAAAGGCTTTGCGAAAAGCGGGGCGTTTGCTGCAGGATTTATCCGGTGGATGTCCCGGCGTATGCAAAGGGACACGGCCTCGGCGTTGAGGAGGCGGCGAGGAAGCTCCGCTATGAGTGCTTCAGGGAGGCAGCAGAGGACTATGACGGCAGACCGGTGAAGATCGCGCTCGCGCATCATGCGGATGATAATGCGGAGACCATGCTGTTCCGGCTGATCCGGGGGAGCGGACTCCACGGACTCTACGGTATGCGCCCGGCGCGCAGGCTTGCGGAGGGCGTCACGGTGATCCGGCCGCTGCTTGGAATGGGAGAGCGGAGATCGAGGCGTATCTTAAGACGCAGGGACAGCCTTACTGCCGGGATGCGACCAATGAGGATACCGACTACAGCAGAAACCGGATTCGCCATAAGGTGATGCCGGAATTAAAAGCGGTGAATACGGGGGCGGTGCATCATATGATGCAGAGCGCACAGATGTTAATGGAATTGTCGGATTACCTGGAGGAAGAGACGCGCCGGGCGACGGAGCGTGTGTGCCGTGACACCCCGGATGCCTGTGTGATCGATGCGGTTCTTTTTTTCAGAATATCCCGCACTTTTAATCCGGGAAGTACTGCTTGTGACGCTGCAAAAGTGGCGGGCAGCAGCCGTGACATCGGAAGTGTGCATGTAGAAGAACTGTGCACACTGTATACAAGACAGGTCGGCCGTGTGATCTGCCTGCCCTACGGCGTGCGTGCGGAGCGTGTGTATGAGGGAATCCGGCTGTACAGGGAAGAGCCGGCGGCTGATATGGAACGGGAGAGCATTGAGGTTACCGGGGAGATGCTTTCGCGCGCAGAAAAGGAAGAGGTGGTGCTTGCGCTGCCGGATGGCAGGCTGCACCTGCGGATACGTGATTTTTCGGGGAATATGCAGGAAATCCCGAAAAAAACATATACGAAATGGTTCGATTATGGTAAAATAAAATCTGGTCTGCGGCTGCGCAGAAGAGAGAGCGGCGATTACCTGAAGATAGATGCTGCCGGACATACCAAGAAGCTGAAGGAATATTTTGTCAATGAGAAGATTCCGGCGGCGAGAGACGCTATATGGCTTCTGGCAACGGGGTCCGAGATCCTGTGGGTGGCAGGCGGGCGCATCGGCGCCGGCTGCAAAGTCGGAGAGAATACAGAAAAGATATTAGAAGTACGGTTAAGCGGAGGAAACGATTGTGAAGATCAAGAAAATTAACGTTCATCTCACAGAGGAACAGATTGAGCAGAGAGTAAGAGAATTGGGAGCCGAGATCAGCAAGGTGTACGGAGATGAGCCGGTATGCCTGATCTGTATTTTGAAGGGATCGGTATTTTTTACCTGCGAACTGGAAAGCGTATTACTTCACCGGTTGAGATAGAGTTTATGTCGGTATCCAGCTATGGATCAGGCACAAGTTCCAGCGGTGTGGTGCGCATCGTAAATGATCTTGGAACCAGTATTGAAGGCAAGAATGTGCTGGTAATTGAGGACATCATCGATTCCGGCAGAACTTTAAGCTATTTGCTGGAGAATTTGAAGACAAGAAATCCGAAGACACTCAGACTGTGTACGCTTCTGGATAAGCCGGACCGGAGAGTGGTGGATGTCAATGTGGATTATGTGGGATTTGTCATTCCGGATGAATTTGTGGTAGGATACGGTCTCGACTATGACCAGAAGTACCGCAATCTGCCTTATATCGGATTTGTTGAGATAGAGGAATAAAGGAGAAATCGATTGAATAGTAAGAGAAGCAGTTACAGAGGATTTGGCATCTATCTGCTCCTGATACTTGCCATCATAGGTATCTGGTATTGGATGGACGGAAACACGTCAACCAACAGTTACACGCGGGCACAGTTTGAGACTGCGGTTGCAGATGGAAATGTTGCACAGCTGAAGATTGTACCGAACCGCGGCGAGGTGCCGACCGGTAATGTATACATTACATTTAAGGACTCCTCGACACAGGTTCTGGCGGTAAACGATGTAAATGATATAGAAGACTATCTGCGCGATCAGCAGTTTACGTCTTACACCGTGGAGAATCCGCCGGAGCAGAGCTGGATCGTGACGATACTTCCGTATCTGATTATTTTTGCGGCGATGTTCATTTTCTTCATGATTATGACCAATCAGGCGGCTGCCAATTCCGGCGGCGGCGGTAAGATGATGAACTTCGGCAAGAGCCGCGCAAAGCTCATGACAGATGACCCGGCAAAGCGGGTGACATTTGCCAATGTGGCAGGTCTGAAAGAGGAAAAGGAAGAGCTTGAGGAGATCGTGGATTTCCTGCGTGCCCCGAAGAAGTATACCAGGCTTGGCGCGCGTATTCCAAAGGGTGTTCTGGACCTCCGGGAACCGGTAAGACACTTCTGGCAAAGGCGATTGCCGGTGAGGCAGGCGTGCCGTTCTTTAGTATTTCCGGTTCGGATTTTGTGGAGATGTTTGTTGGCGTCGGCGCTTCGCGTGTCCGTGATCTGTTTGAGGAAGCCAAGAAAAATGCGCCGTGTATCGTGTTTATCGATGAGATCGATGCTGTCGCAAGACGGCGTGGTACCGGTATGGGCGGCGGCCACGATGAGCGCGAGCAGACATTGAACCAGATGCTCGTTGAGATGGACGGATTCGGTGTCAATGAGGGAATTATCGTTATGGCGGCCACCAACCGGGTGGATATTTTGGATCCGGCGATCATGCGTCCGGGACGTTTCGACCGGAAGGTGCATGTGGGACGTCCGGATGTCGGCGGAAGAGAGGAGATTCTTTCTGTTCATGCGAAGAACAAGCCGCTCGGGGATGATGTCGACTTAAAACAGATCGCACAGACGACTGCGGGCTTTACCGGCGCGGATCTTGAGAATCTTCTGAATGAGGCGGCTATTATCGCAGCGAAGGAAGACCGTGCGTATATTACACAGACGGACATCAAGAAGGCGTTTGTGAAGGTGGGAATCGGCGCGGAGAAAAAGAGCCGCGTGATCTCTGAGAAGGAAAAGCGTATCACCGCATTCCACGAATCCGGTCATGCGATTCTGTTCCATCTGCTTCCGGATGTCGGTCCGGTCTATTCCGTATCGATCATTCCGACGGGAGCGGGAGCTGCCGGTTACACGATGCCGCTGCCGGAGCGTGACGACATGTTCAACACGAAAGGCAAGATGCTGCAGGATATTATCGTATCTCTGGGAGGACGTGTGGCGGAGGAACTTGTATTTGATGACATCACGACAGGGGCATCTCAGGACATCAAGCAGGTGACCCGGATGGCAAAGGATATGGTCACAAAATACGGAATGTCAGAGAACATTGGTCTGATCTGCTACGACAATGACGACGATGAGGTATTTATCGGCAGAGACCTGGCGCACACGAGAGGCTATGGAGAGGGCGTTGCGACCACCATTGACCTGGAAGTGAAGCGGATCATTGACGAATGTTATGAAAAAGCGAAGCAGATGATTGCGGAGCACCGCGACGTGCTGGATGCCTGCGCGAATCTTCTGCTGGAGAAGGAAAAAATCAGCCAGCAGGAGTTTGAGGCATTGTTTGAGCAGTAATTGTGCATAACGGCAATGAAAAAAGAAAAACCGGGCAGAAGGTACTATACAAAATGAATAAAAACGTGTGCACAAAATTGTGAAGTTTGTGCACACTTATCTGGCGGGGCATGCTATTATAATAACCGTAAAAACCCCCAATACATTATATATAGTTTTTGCTATACCCCATAGTAAAAATACCTTCTCCTAAAAAGACAGCAGTTCGACAGGCTGTCTTTTTTTTACCTTCTAACTAAAAATATTTGAAATGGGATATGTTTTATTATAAGAATATCGGAGAAAATGAAGTTTCAGAATGCAACCGGGGCGGCAATTCTTTGAAGCAAAATCCGAGGATTTCTTCCGTGCCGCGTCGGACATCGGGTTCTGTGTCTTTCCACGTTTGGACAGTCCCCGGGGTGTGTCCGGCAAAACCGCAGACAATGAGCGGACTTTCTGGTGCCCCTAGTGGCACCGCTTCGCAGACAATATAAAACCGCGCGAACCGAACTCGTTATCATCTGCTATTGAAAACAGGGCAGATGACAACTCAGACAGCGGCTTCGCGCGGTTATGTTTTACTCAGTGGTGCCAACAAGGGGCACACACAAAAAGTCCTTAAATTGTCTGCGGTTTGCGGACACACCACGTGGAATGTTCCAAACTTGGAAAAACACAGATGATCAGGGATGTCCGACGCGGCATGGTTAGAAATACCGGATTTTGTGATTAGAATTGCCCTTAAGTAATCGGTCGCTGCATCCAGACAGTCACAGATGTGGATCAGGTCGATGGCGTCCCGGTACGGCGAGGCGGTATTGTCAAAACTGAGCGGATAACCGCGGGTACCGTCGTAGGAGCGGTGATGTCCGAGCGCCACCGGCTGGTAGCTTAAAAAGTCCGGATCGGACGACAGATAGTCGGAGCCCTTCTGCGGATGTGTCTGAATAATGTTGAATTCGTAGTCGTTTAACTTGCGGTGCTGCGTGTTGATGATCGGGATCATGCCGTTTTTCCCAATATCGTGGAACAAAGCTGCGGGAACGATATAGTCCAGTACTTCCGCGGGGGAGGCATAGACATTTCCCTCCAGATAGGAGGACGGAATCCGCAAAAGCTCCGGCCGTGCGGCTAAAATATGTTTTCCGATCGCTTCTGCGAGATAGGAAACCATAACGGAGTGTGTGAATGTCGTGAGATGTCTGGTTACGACCAGATCTACGATAAAGTTCATTTTTCCATACGGTTCTGGAAAGTCCCAAGGATCAGCGGGTGAAACGCCACCAGCTGGACGCCGTTGTTTAACGTGTAGGAATTGAGACTGGCAGGCTGATTCATCAGATAGCTGGTAATCAGATTGCGGTAGCGCCGGTAAGTTGCCTGCTTAAACTCTTCCTTGAAATGCGTATGCCCCAGCACGTCGATCAGGTTGAGCGGCAGATTGGTATAAAAAGCAAGCAGGTCAGGCGAGGAAACCTGACCGATGGTCTGCATCTTGTGGACATAATAATCGTCCAGGATCTGCCAGGCAGCTTCCCAGGTGATTGTACCATTGCGTGCCTGCACATAGTGGTAATTAAATACTGTGAATACAGGGCACTCATAGATGGAACCATGCTCGTGCAATATCTCGGAGTAATAGATCTGCGTCATATTCTCCAGAGAGGACAGGATCGCGGATGGTGCAATAACACGTTCAACGTTAAGAACAGCGCCGTACGCGCGGAAATCGTTGATTGCACAGTCACAGAGCTGCGGAATCCGTGGATTGGTGGTATCGTACTGACAGAATTTGGGCATGGTACGGATCTGACAGAGCTCCTCCCAGAGCCGGTAAGCGGTCTCAATGTCTAAGATGCCAAGACCCGGCGCCACCCGGATCAGATTGTAATAGGCAATAAAAATATAGTCGCGGCTTGTAGCCGATTCAAAGAATTCAATCTGATCGCGGTAAGAGAGCACTTTGGTGTAGAAATATATAGTCTTATCGCGAGAGGTGGGCTCTCCGGTTCGTGAGAGCTCCATGTATGAAAAGCCGGCGCAGATATAGAGAAAAAGCAGGCTTTCCGTATCGCTGCGGTCTTCATAATGTGGAAGCAGAATATCAATAATGCGGATCAGCAGAGCCGGTTCGGTATAGTTACTGTAGTAAAAATCACGGCAAAAAGAAAGTAAAAGATCATATCCCTCATCGGACAGAAGAGCAGGATTGCTGCTTAGCGGATAGAGATACTGTTCAAGCAGTATCTGATTGTCCGCACAGCGTTGCTGCTGGTCGTCTGCACATGCGCGAAGTGTTGCCAGCCATTCCTCACGGCTGGCAGGCTCCAGAAGGTGATCTTCCCAGGCGAGACTGTGCATGAAGTTGTCATAGTAAGTATCAAAAAAGTAACGGATATCCGTGTTGCTGATCATGTATTCCTCCGCCTGCGCATTTAAATATGTGTGAAAACCACCCAATTTGTCCATAAGCGCAAATATAATAATATTATAACAAATAGATCATAAATGTATATAGTAATTTGGATATGCAGGTGGTCAAAAACGTGCATCAACGGCTAAAAAAGAATTAAGAAAATTTAGAAATTCTTTATTTGCCCCTGCCTGTGAGGAGGAATACAATAAAGGTGCGGACGGTAAGATCCGTTGCCGCAAGAATGGAACAGGGAGGCAGCCATGTCGAACACGACAAAACTTGCACTGGAGGCATCACTTAAAAAGCTTTTGCTTAAGAAGCCGGTGGATAAGATTACGATCAACGATCTGACGGAGGACTGTGGGATCAGCCGCATGGCGTTTTACTATCACTTCAAGGATATTTACGACCTGATTGAGTGGGCGTGCCTGGAGGACGGAAAGCGTGCGCTTGCGGATAAGAAGACGTACAGTACGTGGAGTGAAGGACTGGAGCAGATCTTTGAGGCGGTATTGGAGAACAAGCCGTTTATTTTGAATGTTTATCACTCGGTCAGCCAGAAGAAGATCGAGAGCTATCTCTATAAGCTGACCTATGATCTGCTCGCAGATGTGGTAGAGGAAGAATGCCGCGATGCGGCTGTCAGCGGGGGAGGACAAGGCACTGATTGCGGAGTTCTACAAATACGGCTTTGTAGGTATGATGCTGCACTGGATCGACGGCGGTATGAAGGCGGATTACAGAGAGCTTGTGCAGCGGCTGAGTACGATGCTGCACGGCAGTATCTTAAATGCCGCCCGGAATTTTGAACAGAAGCAATCCGCAAGCTTAGCAAAAGAGACGGAATGATAAGTTTTTTATCATTTTGATCTTTTTGTAAATTGTGTCATTCATCTGGGCAGACTAAGATAAGGACACAAAGAATTTACAGCATAAGTGGAAAGGTGGTAGTTACGATGGGAAAAGGAAAACATATAGGACTTGGCGTGGCTGCGCTGGCAGCCGGAGCGGGTGTGGCGGCACTGGCGGCAGGCAGCCATAAGAACAGCAGCGAGCGTGCGCAGAAGAAAGCAATCGAGGAGAAGGCGAGAGCGGAATACCGCAATACCGAGCGCGGCAAGCATGAGAAGAACAGCAAGGGTATTTACTATACCAACGGTAATTACGAGGCTTTTGCGAGACCGAGAAAGCCGGAGGGTGTGGATGAGAAGAGCGCCTATATTGTCGGCAGCGGACTGGCCTCTCTGGCAGCAGCCTGCTTCCTGGTGAGAGACGGTCAGATGGAAGGTTCCCACATTCACATTCTTGAGGCAATGGACATCGCGGGAGGCGCCTGCGACGGTATCAATGATCCGACCAGAGGATATGTGATGCGCGGCGGACGTGAGATGGAGAACCATTTTGAGTGTCTGTGGGATCTGTTCCGCAGCATTCCGTCGATTGAGACGCCGGGCGTCTCCGTTCTGGACGAGTTTTACTGGCTCAACAAGGAAGACCCGAACTATTCCCTGTGCCGTGCCACAGAGGAGCGCGGCAAGGATGCGCACACAGACGGCAAGTTCAACCTGAGCCAGAAGGGCTGCATGGAGATCATGAAGCTCTTCATGACAACGGACGAGGATCTGTACGACAAGACGATCGAGGATGTATTCGACGACGAGGTATTCAATTCTACGTTTTGGCTGTACTGGCGCACGATGTTTGCTTTTGAGAACTGGCACAGTGCACTGGAGATGAAGCTCTATTTCCAGCGTTTCATCCATCACATCGCGGGACTGCCGGATTTCAGCGCTTTGAAGTTCACGAAGTACAATCAGTATGAGTCGCTGATTCTGCCGATGCAGAGATACCTTGAGGAAGCCGGTGTTGACTTCCAGTTTAACACCGAGGTAACGAATGTCATTTTCGACATCAAAGATGACAAGAAGGTTGCCAAGGCGCTCGAGTGCAAGGTCAACGGTGTGGAGAAAGGTATTGTGCTTACGGAGAATGATCTCGTGTTCGTGACAAACGGAAGCTGTACCGAGGGTACGATTTACGGTGATCAGAACCATGCGCCGAACGGGGACGCGGAAGTGCGCACGAGCGGCTGCTGGAGCCTGTGGAAGAATATTGCAAAGCAGGATCCGTCTTTTGGACATCCGGAGAAGTTCTGCTCGGATGTGGCGAAGACGAACTGGGAGTCTGCAACCGTGACCACGTTGGACGACAAGATCATTCCGTACATCACGAATATCTGCAAGCGTGATCCGAGAAGCGGAAAAGTTGTGACCGGAGGTATCGTAAGCTGTAAGGATTCCAGCTGGCTGCTCAGCTGGACCATCAACCGCCAGGGACAGTTCAAGAATCAGAAGAAGGACGAGGTGTGTGTATGGGTATACAGCCTCTTTACCGATGTCCCGGGCGACTACGTGAAGAAGCCGATGAAGGAATGCACCGGTAAGGAAATCACAGCGGAATGGCTGTATCATCTGGGCGTTCCGGTGGAAGAGATCCCGGATCTGGCAGAGAACAGCGCCGTATGTGTTCCGACCATGATGCCGTATATTACAGCATTCTTTATGCCGAGAACCAAGGGCGACCGCCCGGACGTCATCCCGGATGGCTGTGTGAACTTTGCGTTCCTCGGACAGTTCGCGGACACACCGCGTGATACGGTCTTCACGACGGAATATTCGGTCAGAACCGCAATGGAGGCGGTATACGGACTGCTCGGTGTAGACAGAGGCGTTCCTGAGGTATGGGGAAGTGTCTATGATGTCAGAGAGCTGCTCGACAGCAGTGTGAAGCTGATGGATGGAAAGTCTCCGCTTGAGATCGAACTGCCGGGACCGCTCAATGTATTAAAAAGCCGCTGCTTCGTGTGGTCAAAGGGAACCGTCGTGGAGAAGCTGCTCCGGGATCATGATGTGATCAAGGAGGGCATGTTATAGGGAATCCTGATGTGTAGAAAACTCTGATTTTCTGAATGAACGGCAACGCCCGGAAAGCCTTTGGTTTTCCGGGCATTTATTGAAAATAGGTGACACTTTTTAAATTTATAACTTGCATATCTGCTTAGGCTGTGATATAATTTACCTCTGTCAGGACACATTGACAAATGGGCAGATTCCCGAGTGGCCAAAGGGGACAGACTGTAAATCTGCTGCAAATTGCTTCGGTGGTTCGAATCCACCTCTGCCCATGAATTGTTGAAAGAACCATTGCCGTAAGGCAGTGGTTCTTTTTTGCTTTTCACAAAGTTCAACGCGCCTTCATGACTGGTTTACCGGTACCGATCTTTACAAAAAAGAATCTGGAATCCTATGTGAGAAAAGAAGGTATGCAGATGAAAACCAAGGTCAGTATCGTCGCCACTGTGACGCTTCTTATGGCGATCGGATTTATCTGTATAAAAAAATGTGCCCATCGGACGGATTGTTTTATCCGTTGTGTGGGTATGTCATGTGATCTACTTTTTTTTGCTTTGTAAAGACACTTCCGGAAGAAAAACAGGAAGCGGGGGAATCGAATATGAAGAATAAACGCAGCCTGCATTTTTGTAATCCTGCTGGTGGCGCATATGATCCAGCACAGAATGTCTGGCACTGCATCATAATACATGCAGGAGAGGAGTGCTTATAAAAACCAGATTTTCTCGTTTGTGGAGGAGATACTGGTCGCGCCTGCATCCAAAAGGGCGAGGATGTCTTCCTTTTCGGAGACCAGCCCGCCGGCAATGACCGGTGTGGAGGTGGACTGACAGACTTTGGCGATGACCTTGGGCATCAGTGCCGGCAGGATTTCGATCAGATCCGGACGGGAGGATTTGACCTGACGGTCGATGTTCTCATATGCCATGGAGTCAATCAGAAACAGCCGGAGGATTGTAAAGAGCCCCAGTTCCTTGGCACGTTTGATAAGTGTGGGTTTGGTTGTGATAATACCGTCGGCATTCGTGTATTTTTGAAGAAAGTCGACTGCCACTTCTTTGGAACTCAGTCCGTTGATGAGATCCAGATGGACGATCGCAAGCTTTCCGGCGGATTTGACGGTCTCCACGATGTCACTGATGGTGACGATGTCACCGTATAAGATAAAGATAATGCGGCTGTCGCTGGTCAGGCATCTGGAAAGGCCTTCGTCGTCTTTGACCGCGGCAATGATGGGAGAATCTTCTAAGGCTTCTTTAAATAATTTCTTCATGACAATCTCCTGTGTTCGGTGAATTAATAAGGTCATCATGCCGATCGCATGATGACCTTATTATATAATAAAGTGAGATTCTTTAAAAGCGCTTATTTTGCAGGAACGTTTCTGGCTGCAATGATGTCGACGCCGGTTCCGGCAACATCGGATAAGACCACATCGCCGATCTTGAGCGGTGCATTGACGGTGACATCCTTTAAGGCGTTGACACAGTCGAAAATCCTGCCTTTCGGAATGTCGGAGGCTGTTTTCACGTTTGCCATCGGGTAGATGCCTCCCTTCACCCGGACCGTCGATGTTACGATGCGGGTCGGATTCGTGACTTCTTTTCTGGCGTAGGCGTCGCCTCTCGGACAGGTATTGCCGGTGACGGCGGTGACGGTAGATCCGTCCATGGTAACTGTGATGGTGCACCCGAGCGGGCAGCCGATACAGGTCAATTCTCTTGTGCTCATGATGATTCCTCCATTCTATTTATGAATTTTCTTCAATGCGGATTGTGATTCTGGACAGATCCGGGAATTCAGCAAGTTTTTTCTTGTCGAGAATTACCTGCTCCATCTCGCCGGGAGCCATAACCGGACGTTTGCGCTTGCTGATTAAGGTGTCATCAAAGTAAGTCGCAATCGAGCAGTTCTTGTATACCGCGCCCACACGGAAGCGGACGGTTAAAGTGTCGTCCATCTCGGTCGGACGGACATATTTCGGAACGGTGTAGCGCACGCCGTCCACCGGGAAAATCTCGACGGATGCGGCATCTTTGCTGGAGCCGTTTTGGATATAAGCGGCGGCATTTTTCCCGGCTGCGGTTGCTTCCTGGGAAACATAGTCCACAAGGTCATGTACATGAAGGACATTTCCACAGGCGAACACGCCGTCGATGCTGGTCTCTAAGCTGTCATTGACAATTGGACCGGAGGTGACAGGATTGATGGCAACGCCTGCGCTGCGGCTAAGCTCGTTCTCCGGGATCAGTCCGCAGGAGAGAAGCAGGGTGTCGCAGGTGTAGCGCTCCTCGGTTCCCGGAATCGGTTTGCGGTCCGGACCGACTTCTGCAATTGTGACAGCTTCGACACGGTTTTTGCCCTCAATGTCGATGACAGTGTGACTGAGCTTCAACGGGATGCCGAAATCATCCAGACACTGTACAATGTTTCGCTTCAGGCCGCCGGAGTAAGGCATCAGTTCGGCAACCACCTTGACCTTCGCGCCTTCCAGCGTCATGCGGCGTGCCATGATCAGACCAATGTCGCCGGAACCTAAGATGACAACTTCGCGGCCCGGCATATAGCCTTCCATGTTGACCAGACGCTGTGCCGTACCTGCGGAAAAAATACCGGCCGGACGATAGCCCGGAATATTTAAGGCACCTCTGGAACGCTCGCGGCAGCCCATGGCGAGAATGACCGCTTTGCGTGGATCTCAAACATGCCGTCCTCGCGGTTCATGGCGGTTACTTTTTTGTGATTACGTTTCGGACGGGGCATCGGCAGCAATGTCCATGACCATGGTATTTAATTTGTACTCGATGCCGCGCTCTGCCACCTGCTCGATGAAGCGGGAAGCGTATTCCGGTCCGGTCAGCTCCTCCTTGAAGGTATGTAAGCCGAAACCGTTGTGGATGCACTGATTTAAGATGCCGCCGAGCTCTTTGTCGCGCTCGAGAATCAGGATGCGGTCGATGCCGTGGTTCTTTTTGGCGGAAACAGCTGCCGCAAGACCGGCGGGACCTCCGCCGACGATGACTAAATCATAGTTTTTCATAGTAGAATCCCCCTTTAAATCTCTTTGTTGATGCCGATGACGATGTTGCCGCCGACGCCGTTTTTGGTAATGTCAAACATACCATTGGTACTTCGCGCTCCAGGATTTCCATGGTGCGCGGCGAGCAGAAACCTGCCTGGCAGCGTCCCATGCCGGCTCTGGTGCGGCGTTTTACCCCGTCGAGAGAGCGGGCACCGAGCGGACGGTGAATGGCGTCCATGATCTCGCCCTCACTGATCATCTCGCAGCGGCAGATGATGTTGCCGTATTCCGGATGCTCTTTGATCAGCTGATTGCGCTCCTCCATGGAAAGCGTCTCTGGTCTTAAGATGCCTTTGCGTGTGGAGATGAAATCTGTTTTTTCCGTAAGAGAAAGAAGATCGGCGGCGATGCCTGCGGCCATCTCTCCGATTGCCGGTGCGGAGGAGAGACCAGGGGACTCGATGCCGGCCGCGTTGATAAAACCTTTCGCGTCTTCCACTTCCCCGATGATGAAATCGTCGCCGTCTTCGTGTGCGCGTAGACCTGCAAATGAGGTGATAACCTGGCGCATCGGAACATTTTTGACACTCAATGCGGCAGTCTTTGCGAGGGAATCCAGCCCGTCCTGTGTGGTGTTGACTGCTTCCTTATTCGTGACATCCACTGCGGTCGGACCGACTAAGAGGTTGCCGTGTACGGTAGGAGTGACAAGCACGCCTTTTCCCATTTTGGATGGAAGCTGGAAAATCGTGTGTGATACGTGTGTTCCGGCCTCTTTGTCGAGCAGGCAGTATTCGCCTTTGCGGGCGGTAATATGAAGCTTGTGCTCACTTACCATATTGTTGAATTCGTCAGCGTGAACGCCGGCGGCATTGATGATAACCTTCGCCTCGAAGGTTTCCGGTGTGTCTGTATCGGTGTGGATGGTCTCTAACGTGTAACCGCCGTCTTTTTTCTGGATGGAGGTGACTTTGGTATTTAAGAAAAAAGGAAACACCGTTGGTGTATGCGTTTTCTGCAAATGCCATGGTCATGTGGAACGGGCAGACAATGCCGCCGGTCGGGGCATACAGACCGCAGGTGACGTCGTCACTTAAATTCGGCTCCAGCTGAAGCAGCTCATCGCGTTCTAAGATGCGCAGCCCCGGTACGCCGTTTCTCTCACCTTTTTCTAAAAGGGCGTCAAGACCGCTGCAGTCTTGATCTTTGGTACATACGACGAGGGAACCGTTTCTCTTAAACGGAATGTCGAGGTCTTTTGAGAGGGCATCCATCATCTCGTTGCCGCGGACATTTAACTTTGCCTTTAAGGAACCCGGGGCTGCGTCGAAGCCTGCGTGGATGATTGCACTGTTGGCTTTGGAGGTGCCGTCACAGACATCCTCTTCACGCTCGATGACACAGACGTTTGCCTGGTATCTGGATAATTCTCTTGCGATTGCACTGCCGATGACTCCGGCACCGATAATTGCTACATCATACATAATACATTCTCCTTTTCTTTGAAATACAAAAAGAGCAAGGCAAACAAAAACGATCTCATCGTCTCTGCTCTTACCTTGCTCATGTCTCTCGGTAATTCTTATGAACTTAACTATATTATAACACGAAATGAACAGGATGCAAGACCTGATTGAAAAAAACAGACATTGCATCTGGCTTTGCAAGAAAGTGCCCCATATCATCACGAATTAGGGTATAATGTGAATAAGCAATGAGCAGTGCAGACAGGAGAAGTGGCGCGTTCTGTGCTGGCACAGAGAACGCGCCGCTGCGAGTGGCTGATAGTGCGAATGCACGTCAGCGTGAAAAAAGCGAAGCGTTTTCACGCGGCACTGCGAAACCGAGGTGGACGAATTTGCTCCATATGAACGCGCCAGCGAGCCGGGGAAACCGGAGGTTTACCGGGCTTTTGCCGGAACGTAAGATGTAGTACGAGTGCCTGATAGTGCGAATGCCCGACAGCGTG
>VOFD01001180.1_pt1 | contig 49509 bp, 49 predicted proteins | sample 5384101 | NCBI WGS metagenome assembly VOFD01 (sample SAMN12384723, study PRJNA508395) | human gut metagenome | isolation source: healthy gut C | host: Homo sapiens
GATGCCCAGACGGTGATACTGCTTGCCCAGATGGATCAGGATGTAGGTCTGGTACTTCTCAGCCTCTTCGGTGGTGCAGGTCTCGCCGGCCATCACCTTCTGATAAATGGCGTTGACCTCGTCCTTGGAGGCCTCACGGTAGGGGATGTAGTCCAGACCGTGGTCGGAAGCGCGGCAGCCCATCTCGGCGAAGAACTCGATGCGGTCGGTCAGAGCACCGGTGACGCAGTCGATGCAGGCCAGCTTCTCCTTGCCGACGGCAGCAGCCAGCTTGCCCATGTACTCAGCGAAGCCGGGCTTGTTGATGTTGATGGCCTTGTCGGGACGGAAGGAAGGAGCCACGGTGAACTTGATGGTGGGATCTTCCTTGATCTTCTGGTGCCAGTACAGGTCGTCGATGGGGTCATCGGTGGTGCCGATGAAGGCCACGTTGCTCTGCTCGATCAGGCCGCGGCACAGTCAGCTTGGGATCATGCTGCAGCTTGTCGTTGCACAGGTTCCACACTTCCTCGGCGGTGTCGCCGTTCAGCACGCCGTCGTAACCAAAGAAGACGTGCAGCTCCAGGTTGGTCCAGTGGTACATCGGGTTGCCGATGGCCATGGGCAGAGCCTCGGCAAACTTCTGGAAACGCTCGCGGTCGGGCTTGTCGCCGGTGATGTACTCTTCGGGCACGCCGTTGGAACGCATCACGCGCCACTTGTAGTGGTCGCCGAAGTAGCTGCCGTCCGGGTTGCGGCCGCCCAGCCATACCTGAGCGATGTTCTCAAAGCGGCGGTTCTCGTAGATCTCACGGGGAGGGATGTGGCAGTGGTAGTCGCAGATAGGCATATCCGCAGCGTAGTCGTGGTACAGATGCTGAGCAGTGGGAGACTGGAGCATGAATTCCTTATCCATAAATGCTTTCATGGGTCGATAACTCCTTTTCTCTGATGGTTTTTGTTAAAAATCCGTCAAACCTTGTGTACAACGGGACGCCCGCCTGCACGGGCAGGTTTGTCTTACCTTTAGTATAACGGAAAACACGCATGTATACAACTGAAAAAGTGACAAATTTTCTAGCACACAATTGTGCTTTTCGCTGGAAATGCCCCAAATCGTCACCTTAAGGCTAAAAATATTGCACAAAGCTCTTGACTTATTTGTATACAACAGCATAAAAAAATAGGGTAAGGAGCAGAGGGCAGACAAAGAGGCTCTCTGATAAGCAAAGCAAGTTTATAAAGGAGATCAACAAGATGGAAACTTTGAATTACAAGGTCCTGGAAAGCACCGGTTACAACGGCTATATCCTCAAGGACGCACCCGTTAAGGTGATGCAGTTCGGCGAGGGCAACTTCCTGCGTGCTTTCGTGGATTACTTCTATGACATCGCAAACGAGAAGGCCGGCTACAACGGCAAGGTCAAGCTGGTGCAGCCCATCAGCAACTTCCCCCAGATGGCGGACTGGATGAACGAGCAGGAGGGCCTGTACACCCTGTACCTGCGCGGCAGCGAGAAGGGCCAGAAGGTCGATGCAAAGCGCGTCATCTCCTGCGTCTCCGACTGCGTCTGCCCCTACTCCGAGGGCAAGTGGGACGAAGTTCTGGCTCTGGCCCGTTCTGCCGATCTGGAGATCGTCGTCTCCAACACCACCGAGGCCGGCATCGCCTATACGCAGGGCGACAGCCAGTTCGATCAGGTTCCCCCCAACAGCTTCCCTGCAAAGCTGACCCGCGTGCTGTACGAGCGCTACACCGCATTCAAGGGCGCTGCTGACAAGGGTCTGGTCATCCTGTCCTGCGAGCTCATCGACAACAACGGCAAGGAGCTGCAGAAGTGCTGCAACAACTACGCCAAGGACTGGGATCTCGACGCTGCCTTCATCGACTGGATGAACAACGCAAACACCTTCTGCTCCACTCTGGTGGACCGCATCGTTCCGGGCCGCATCCGCGATCCCAAGGAACTGGCTGCCTGGAAGAGGCCAACGGCTACCATGATGCCGCTCTGGACGTGGGCGAAGTGTTCGGCGTGTGGGTCATCGAAGGCCCCGCTGAGCTGGAGGACAAGCTGCCGTTCAAGAAGGCCGGCGTCAACGTCATGGTCGTGCCCGATGTCACCCCCTACAAGAAGCGCAAGGTTCGCATCCTGAACGGCGCACACACCGGCTTCGTTCTGGGCGCATATCTGGCTGGCTTCGACATTGTGCGTGACTGCATGCACAACGACACCGTCCGCGGCTTCATGAACAAGATGCTGCACGAGGAGGTCATCCCCACCCTGCCGCTGGACAAGAAGGATCTCGAAGAGTTCGCTTCCGCCGTGGAGGACCGCTTCAACAACCCGTTCGTCAACCACGAGCTGATGAGCATCTCCCTGAACTCCACCTCCAAGTGGAAGGCCCGCAATATGCCCTCCTTCCTGACCTACATCGAGGAGCAGAAGAAGCTGCCCAAGTGCCTGACCATGTCTCTGGCTGCTTACATCGCCTTCTACTCCAACGACATTCAGGAGCGCACCGCGGACGGCCTCATCTGCAAGCGCCCGGCCGGCAATACCTATAAGATCCAGGATGACGCATGGGCACTGGACTTCTACTATGCACACAAGGACGACACCGCTGCCCAGCTGGTGCACGCCGTGCTGACCAACACCCAGATGTGGGATCAGGATCTGACCAAGATCGAGGGCCTCGAGGCCGCTGTGCTGGCCGATCTGGAAATGATCCGCACTCAGGGTGCCGAGGCTGCTTACAAGAGCTGCCTGTAAGCCTGATCGTTTAAAAGAAACATTGCTTTGAGGTGTGAACCCTCTCAGTCCGCTTCGCGTCCAGCTCCCCCGAGGGGGGGAGCTTTTGCGGAAACGTGGAAACGTAAAGTTTTCATCGCAAAGACCTCGCCCTTCGGGAGAGGTGGCATCGCATGGCGATGACGGAGAGGGTTCATTCCCTTTTGTGCGATACGATAAGGAGAACAACTATGCCGCAGGCAATTCATATCAGCCCCATCGACAACGTGGTCGTTGCTCTGCACCCCATTGCCAAGGGCACGCTGGTGGAAGTGGATGGTCTTTCCGTGACTGCTCTGGAGGACATTCCGCAGGGCCACAAGATGGCCGTGAAGCCCATCAAGAACGGTGAGAACGTGATCAAGTACGGCTTCCCCATCGGCCACGCCACCGCAGATGCCGCTCCCGGCAGCTGGATGCACACCCACAACGTGCACACCAACCTGTCCGGTGAGGTGGAGTACAGCTACAACCCCGCCCCGGATCTGGCTCCGCTGCCCAAGGTGGAGCCGGAGACCTTCATGGGCTTCCGCCGCAAGGACGGCCGCGCCGCCATCCGCAACGAGATCTGGATCATCCCCACCGTGGGCTGCGTCAACGACATCGCCAAGAAGATCGTTGCCGACAATCAGGATCTGGTCACCGGTTCCATCGAGGGCCTGTACACCTTCACCCATCCCTTCGGCTGCAGCCAGACCGGCCACGACCATGCACAGACCTGCAAGCTGCTGGCTGCGCTGGTGCGCCACCCCAATGCTGCCGCCGTTCTGGTGCTGCATCTGGGCTGCGAGAACCTGCAGCACGATCAGTTCGTGGAAGAGCTGGGCGAGTACGACCACGACCGTGTGAAGTTCCTCACCTGTCAGGAGGTGGACGACGAGTTCACCGCTGCCCGCGATATCCTCAAGGAGCTGGCTGCCTATGCCGGGCAGTTCAAGCGTGAGCCTATCCCCGTGTCCGATCTGGTGGTGGGCATGAAGTGCGGCGGCTCCGACGGCCTGTCCGGCATCACCGCCAATCCCACCATCGGCCGCTTCTCCGACATGATGGGCCAGCGCGGCGGTTCCACCGTGCTGACCGAGGTGCCCGAGATGTTCGGTGCTGAGGGCTTCCTGATGGATCGCTGCATCAACCATGACGTCTTTGTCAAGGCTGAGCACATGATCAACGGCTTCAAGGATTACTTCATGCCACAACGAGGTGGTCTACGATAACCCCTCTCCGGGCAACAAGCAGGGCGGCATCACCACGCTGGAAGACAAGAGCTGCGGCTGCGTCCAGAAGGGCGGCACCGCCCCCATCATGGACGTGATCGGCTACGGTGATCCCGTTGTCACCAAGGGCCTGAACATGCTGTACGGCCCCGGCAACGATCTGGTTTCTGCCACGGCCATGACCGCCGCAGGCGCACACCTGATCCTGTTCTCCACCGGCCGCGGTACTCCGTTCTCGGCCCCGGCTCCCACCCTGAAGATCTCCACCAACACCCCGCTGGCCCAGAAGAAGTCCGGCTGGATCGACTTCAACACCGGCGTCATCGCTGACGGCGAGAAGAGCATCGACGAGGCCGCAAAAGATCTGCTGGATCTGGTCATCCGGGTGGCCAGCGGCGAGCAGACCAAGGCCGAGAAGCACGGCTTCCGCGAGATCTCCATCTTCAAGGACGGCGTCGTTCTGTAATCGTTTAGGCTGCTGTATGGCACTTTGGCTGTACGGCAGCCTCTTTGTGCATGAAAACGGAAGGGAAGTGTTTTTATGGCTATGACCACTCGCATGATGATCTATGCGTTTCTGCTTTACGGCGGCATTTTTGCCGCTATCGTGCCCGTTATTGCAAGGGTCATAAAATATCTCATTCGCTATGGCATTGATTATTATTTTGAAAAACTGGCACAAAACCAGAAACATACGGAGGACTGAACCATGAACCAGATCACAACCCGTTATATCACCGAAGGCGATGCCTGCTATGAGCAGTACGTTATCACCGATGCTGAGGCAAAGACCGAGCTGGTCATCACCCCGGAGCGCGGCGGCATGATCACCGGCTTCTCCCTGAACGGCGAGGAGTACATCTGGACCCGCCACCCCAATTTTTCCGAGTGCAACCGCCCCCGCTTCGGCGTGCCGGTGCTGTTCCCCAACTGCGGCCTGCCGGATAACGGCGTGCACATCTTTGACGGCAAGGCATACCCCATGGAGAACCACGGCTTTGCCGACCTGTGCGCATGGGATGTGGAAAGCGTCGGCCCGGACGGCGTGACCCTGATTTTGGAGTCCACCCCGCTGACCAAGTTCCTCTATCCCTTCGATTTCACCGTGCTGATGAACTATAACCTTGAGGGCAACACTGCCGCCATCAGCCTGACCGTCATCAACGAGGGCGACACCAACATGCCCTTCAGCTTCGGCTATCACCCCTACTTCATGGCCTCCAAGCTGGAGAATGTGGACTTTGACATCAAGTGTGCCACCTGCTCTGAGAGCGCCAAGGGCGAGCAGCCCGCCGCCCCGGAAAAGATCACCCTCACCCGCAAGGAAGGTGCCGATAACAGCGTGCGCCTGCTGACCGGCGTGCAGTTTCCCATGACCCTCACCGACAGCGGCAGCGGCCACAAGGTGACTGTGGATGCCGACGACAGCTTCGACCACGCTGTGCTGTGGCAACAGGATGCCGAGAGCTTTGTGTGCATGGAGCCGTGGAACGGCTGGGCCAACAGCGTCAATGAGGAAGGCAAGCACGAAGTGCTGGAGCCGGACGAGGCCATGACCGCTGATTGGAGCATCACCATCGAGAAGGTCTAAGCTTCATATCGTATAACAAAAAGGACACACCGTTGTGGTGTGTCCTTTTGTTATACTTCAGTTCTTTGCCGGAATCATAAAGCTCTTATTTTCCGCCGGGTCCCAATAAAGCAGTTCCACCCTGCCGCCCTGTGCCAGCAGTTTTTCCTTCGGCTCCTGCTTTTGCCAGCAGCGTTCCAGCAGCTTTTCCATGTCGGCATCAGCAGACACCTTCTCCGGGCAGAGAGCGCTGCCCTGCCACCTGCCGTCGGCATACAGGCTCAGCGCACCGGCATTGCAAATCTTCAGGGCGGGGTGCAATTCCCCACCGGTGGTATAGCCCACGAGCCGCAAGGCATGATTCGGTGCAATTCCGAAGCCGACAGTATAGTCTGGATGGAAGAAGATATCAAGTGCAGAACCCGTACGGTCCTGCGCTTGTGGAGGCTGCTCTACGACAAAGACTATATGCGTCTGGCTTTGCAGCTTGCAAAAAAGGGCTGCGGGTGGACATCGCCCAACCCGATGGTGGGTGCCGTGGTCGTAAAAGAGGGCAGGATCATCGGACAGGGCTGGCACCAGAAATACGGTCAGGCTCATGCGGAGCGCAATGCGCTGGCATCCTGCACCGAAGATCCGCAGGGAGCGACCATGTATGTGACATTGGAGCCGTGCTGCCATTACGGAAAGCAGCCGCCCTGCGTGGATGCGATTCTGGACGCGGGCATTCACCGGGTGGTCGTGGGTTCCGCTGACCCGAATCCGCTGGTAGCCGGAAAAGGAATTGCAATCCTGCGCGCACACGGCATAGATGTGACCGAAAATGTTCTGCAAGAGGAATGCGATGCGCTGAACAAGATGTTCTTCCACTATATCACCACAAAACGCCCCTTCGTTTCCATGAAATACGCCATGACGATGGACGGAAAAATCGCCACATACACAGGCGCTTCCAAATGGATCACCGGGGAAATTGCCCGGACTCATGTTCAACGGCAGCGACACCGATTCCGCGGCATTATGGTGGGAGTCGGAACCATTCTGGCAGATGACCCGCTGCTGACCTGCCGGATAGAGGGTGGCCGTGATCCCGTCCGGATCATCTGTGATACACATTTGCGGACACCGTTGCAATCACAGGTAGTCACGACCGCCAAACAGGTCCCCACCATTCTTGCGACCTGCTGCGGCGACCCAGAGAAGCAGGCGGCATATCAACAGACCGGGTGCCGAGTCCTTTGTCTGGAAGAGCAATGCGGTCATGTGAATCTTCCGCAACTGATGGAACAGCTGGGGCAGGAGCAGATCGACAGCATTCTGCTGGAAGGCGGCGGAACCTTGAACTGGTCTGCACTGGAAAGCGGCATCGTGCAGCAGGTACAGGCTTACATCGCCCCGAAGCTGTTCGGAGGTAGGGATGCCAAAGCACCCATTGAGGGTGCAGGTGTTTCGTTTCCGGATGCTGCATTCCGCCTGAAGAACAGCCGATTGGAACAGCTTGGCGAAGATTTCCTGATCGAAAGTGAGGTGGAGTACCCGTGTTTACCGGAATCGTGGAAGAAGTCGGAACAATAAAATCCATCAATCGGGGACAGCATTCCGCTGTACTGACTGTTCGTGCAAAAACGGTTCTGGAAGAAACCAGGATCGGCGACAGCATCGCCGTCAACGGCATCTGCCTGACCGTCAGGCAGCTCTTCCCGGATAGCTTTGCTGCGGATGTCATGCACGAGACCTTGAACCGCTCTGCGCTTGCGCAGCTCACCGTTGGAAGTGCTGTCAATCTGGAACGTGCCATGCCGGCCAACGGACGTTTTGGCGGACACATCGTAGCAGGCCATGTGGATGGCGTCGGACGCATTGCTAATATCCGAAAAGACGATACGGCTATCTGGTACACCATTCATGCAGATTCTGCGATCCTTCGCTATGTCGTTGAAAAAGGCTCTATCACAATAGACGGTATCAGCCTGACCGTGGCTGCGGTGGAACCTACGGGCTTTTCCGTGTCCACGATACCGCACACCGTCTGTCAGACGAACCTGAACCAGCGGCACAAAGGGGATTTTGTCAATCTGGAAGCCGATGTTATCGGAAAATATATCGAGAAGCTGCTTCCATCAGAAGCACCGAAACAAAACACGCTCACAAAAGAAATACTGCTGCGCTGCGGCTTTTAAGGAGAGTTTAGGATGAACTTCAATACCATTCCCGAAGCTTTGCAAGACCTGAAACAAGGAAAAATCATTCTGGTAACGGATGACCCCGACCGTGAAAACGAGGGGGACTTCATCTGTGCTGCCGAATTTGCCACCACTGAAAACATCAACTTTATGGCGACCCACGGCAAAGGTCTGATCTGTATGCCGATGTCCGAGGCTTTCGTCCAGAAGCTGCAATTTCCGCAGATGGTGCAGCATAATACCGACAACCATGAAACGGCATTTACTGTGTCCATCGACCACGTTTCTACTTCTACGGGCATTTCTGCCGCAGAGCGTTCCATTACGGCGATGGCTTGTGTGGACGACCACGCAAAAGCAGAAGATTTCCGCAGACCGGGCCATATGTTCCCCCTTCTGGCAAAAGAACGGTGTACACTGGAGCGCAACGGCCACACGGAAGCAACCGTTGACCTGTGCCGTCTGGCAGGGCTGAAAGAATGCGGCCTGTGCTGCGAGATCATGCGGGAGGATGGCACGATGATGCGCACCGCTGAACTGGCAAAGCTGGCAGAGCGTTTCCGGATCAAATTCATCACCATCCGTGATTTACAGGAGTACCGCAAGTGTCACGATAAACTGGTCGATCAGGTGACGGCAGTGAACCTGCCCACCAAGTATGGCACCTTCAGAGCTTATGGTTTTGTGAGCCGCCTGAACGGAGAGCATCACATTGCACTGGTAAAAGGTGACATTGGCGATGGAAAGAATATTCTGTGCCGCGTCCACTCGGAATGCCTGACAGGAGATACATTTGGCTCTTTGCGTTGTGACTGCGGCCAGCAGCTGGCCGCTGCCATGACGCAGATCGAAAAAGAAGACCGGGGTATCCTGCTCTATATGCGGCAGGAAGGCCGGGGCATCGGTCTGATCAACAAGCTGCGTGCCTATGAACTTCAGGAGCAGGGCATGGATACGCTGGAAGCCAATCTCGCTCTGGGATTCCATGGAGATGAACGGGAGTATTATCTCGGCGCACAGATCCTCCGGGAACTTGGCGTAAAAAGCCTGCGCCTGCTTACCAATAACCCGGACAAAGTATATCAGCTCTCCGAGTTTGGGCTGGAGATCTCCGAGCGCGTACCCATTCAGATGACGGCGACCCCGTATGACCTGTTTTACCTGAAAACGAAGCAGGCACGGATGGGACATCTTCTGGAATATTAACAACGAAAGAGGTATTTAAAAATGAAAACATTTGAAGGCAAGCTGGTTTCTCAGAACATCAAGGTCGGTATCGTAGCTGCCCGCTTCAACGAATTTATCACGTCCAAACTTCTGAGCGGAGCAATGGATGGCCTGCTCCGGCACGATGTGCAGGACGCTGATGTTCATGTTGCATGGGTTCCGGGTGCTTTTGAGATCCCACTGGTTGCCTCTAAAATGGCAAAAAGCGGAAAGTATGATGCTGTGATCTGCCTTGGTGCCGTGATTCGCGGTTCTACCAGCCATTACGACTATGTGTGCAATGAGGTTTCCAAAGGCATTGCCACGGTCTCGCTGGAAAGCGGGGTTCCCGTGCTCTTTGGTGTTCTGACCACCGAAAACATCGAACAGGCCATCGAGCGGGCAGGCACCAAAGCAGGTAATAAAGGCTATGACTGTGCAGTCAGTGCCATCGAGATGGTAAACCTGCTCCGGGAAATGGATACCGCCGCAGAGTAAAATACACGCAGGAGTTTGCCATGATCGTTATAAAGACCCGACAGCCTGACCCGGAATTGGAGCAGAAGATCCGGATGCTTCTGGAACGAGAGCACATCGAGGCAGAGCAAATATCCATTGATTCATGGGAGAAGTTGGTTCTTCCGGGGCTTACACTGGATGGAACAACCCACGAAGTGTCGTGCAACGGCAGAAAAGTCTCCCTTACACGACTGGAGTTCGATTTGCTGCTGATGCTTGCCTCTCACGAAAGACAAATCTTTTCAAAAGAAGAGCTTTTCCGTGCTGTGTGGGGACAAAACTGTGATGACACCTTAAAGGTCGTGGCAAATACCGTTTCCAATCTGCGAAAGAAGCTGGCCGGCTGCGGCAGCTTTATCCGCACTACCCACGGCGGCTATACTTTTGTAAGCCAAAAGGAGAACGACCCGGCATGACCAGAATCTTATTTATTTGTCTCGGAAATATCTGCCGAAGCCCGATGGCCGAGTATGTGATGAAAGACCTTACGTCCAAGGCAGGACTTTCCGAGCAATTTGAAATTGCGTCAGCCGCCACCAGTGCATGGGAAATCGGAAATCCGGTCTATCCTCCTGCACGGCAGAAGCTGGCAGAACATGGCATCGACTGCAACGGCAAGACCGCCCGGCAGATGACCCGGCTGGATTATGCACGGTATGATCATCTGATTGGCATGGATGAAAGTAATCTGTGCGACATCCTGCGGATTGTCGGCGGAGACCCACAGCATAAAGTCTCGCTGCTGATGGCGCATACGGACCATCCCCGTGAAGTGGCAGACCCATGGTTCACGGGAGATTTTGAAGCCACATGGCAGGATATACTGGAAGGATGCACGGCATTGCTTGAGGAACTGCGCTAAATTGGCGTAAATTTTGGCGTATGCCAAATCAGGAGTGTTTGACACTTGCCAACGACAAATTGATTTAACCACAGGAGAAGTTGCCTGTCAGCATAAAATCTCTATACGCAAAAAGCGGCAGCTACGTTGTATTTTCACAACATAGCTGCCGCTTTTTTGCGTTTGGGGTTCAGTGTACCTACTACACCAATCCGCCTATTCGATTCTTACACCACACCGCTTTGTAAGGCTCCTTTTCGGGAAAACGTCCCAAAATTGGTGTAGTTGTGGTGTAGTACCGCAGATGCCGCTTGAAATCCGTTCAAAATTTCATCGTATCTGCGTTTTAATTTTGCATTTTACTGCTCAATCGGCTTCATCGTGGGGAACAGCAGCACATCGCGGATGGAGGCGCTGTCGGTCAGCAGCATGACCAGGCGGTCCACGCCGAAGCCGAGGCCGCCCGTGGGAGGCAGACCGTACTCCAGAGCGTTGACGTAGTCGTAATCGACCTGTGCCTTGCAGTCGGGCTCGATGGCCTTGCGCTCGGCGACCTGACGCTCGAAGCGGCCCTTCTGGTCGATGGGGTCGTTCAGCTCGCTGAAGGCGTTGCCGTACTCGGTGCAGTCGATGAAATACTCGAACCGCTCGGTGAAGGCGGGATCATCCGGCTTGCGCTTTGCCAGCGGGCTGATCTCGACGGGATAATCGTAGATGAAGGTGGGCTGGATGAGCTTGTCCTCGACGAAGGCGTCGAAGAACTCGGCCAGGATGGCACCCTTGGTGGGCACTTCGGGCAGCTCGACGTGGTGCTCCTTGGCCGCAGCGATGGCATCCTCGTCGGTCTTCCAGTCGTTGAAATCCACGCCGGAATACTTTTTGACGGCCTCGATCATGGTCAGACGCTCCCAGTGGCCCATGTCGATCTGCTTGCCCTGATACGGGATGACCATACCGCCGCAGATCTTGAGGGCCAGGCGCTTGTACAGCTCCTCGACCAGATCCATCATGCCGTGGAAATCGGTGAATGCCTGATACAGCTCGATGGTGGTGAACTCCGGGTTGTGCTTGGGGTCCATGCCCTCGTTGCGGAAGATGCGGCCGACCTCATACACACGATCCATGCCGCCGACGATCAGGCGCTTCAGATAAAGCTCCGTCTCGATGCGCAGGACCATGTCCATGTTCAGGGTGTTGTGGTGGGTGTAGAAGGGGCGGGCCGAAGCGCCGATCTCAAACGGCGTCAGGATGGGGGTATCGACCTCCAGGAAGCCCTTCTCGTCCAGATATGCGCGGATCTCCTTCAGGATCTGGCTGCGCTTGACGAAGGTATCCTTGACCTCGGGGTTTGCGATGAGGTCAACATAACGCTGACGATAACGGGTCTCGGTATCGGTCAGGCCGTGGAACTTCTCCGGCAGGGGGCGCAGGCTCTTAGCCAGCAGGGTGAGCTCTTCTGCGCGGACGCTCAGCTCACCGGTCTTGGTGCGGAACACTTCGCCCTTGACGCCGATGATATCGCCGACGTCCAGCTTTTTGAACGCAGCGTAGGACTCTTCGCCCAGCTCATCGCGGCGGACATACAGCTGGATATCGCCCTTATCGTCGCGCAGGTGGGCAAAGCTGGCCTTGCCCATGACGCGCTTGGACATCATACGGCCGGCCAGAGCCGCCTTCTTGCCGGAGTCGGTCTCATTGGGCAGGTCCTTGAATTCTTCCTTCAGGTCAGCCGAATAGGCATCCTGCGGGAACTTGGTCAGGGTGAACGGGTCGTGACCCGCAGCCTGCAGGTCTGCCAGCTTCTGGCGGCGCACCTGCACCTGTTCGCTCTCGCTCAGGCCGGCAGCAGGATTTCTCTTTTGTTCTTCCATTGCTTCCTCCCGTGTTCTGCTCAGTTGGCTGCGTGGGTGATGCTCCGCACCGTGTACTCCACGGTGTGGCCGGTGGGCAGCAGGACCTCTGCCTTCTCGCCCACGGCCTTGCCCAGCAGGGCATGGCCGACAGGGCTTTCATCGCTGATCTTGCCGCTCAGGGGGTCTGCCTCGGTGCGGCCGACGATATCGTACTCCTCGGTCTCATCCTCGCCGGTCATCAGGATGGTGACATGGGTGCCGACGGCAACATTCTCCACGCTCAGCTCGCTCTCGTCGATGACGACAGCGTTCTTGACCATCTGCTCCAGCTCGGTGATGCGGTTCTCCACCAGGCCCTGGGTGTTCTTGGCCTCATCGTACTCGCTGTTCTCGGACAGGTCGCCGTGGCTGCGGGCTTCCTTGATCTCTTCTGCCAGCTCCTTGCGGCGGACGGTCTTGAGGTATTCCAGTTCATCCTGCACAGCCTTCAGGCCGGCAGCGGACATCTTGATTTCTTGTGCCATTTTGGGATTCTCTCCTTGTCTATTGGATTGGCGCAGCCGCAAAGCCGCGCACGAGTGCTATTTTGACTGTTCTATTATAATGGCAAGCCGGGATATTGTCAACAAAAACGACGGTTCTGCAATGCAAAAAACTGCAAAAGGCCCCACCGGCAGAGGGAATTGCCGACGGGGCCTTGAAGATGTTGAAAGAATAAACCTCTCCGTCAATGCTTCGCATTGCCACCTCTCCTAATAGGAGAGGCCTTGGCAGTCGGATCGGGCTTGCTGGATACGCCAGAGGCTCCCTTGCCAGGAGAGCTGGCGAGTCGAAGACGAGACTGAGAAATCAATCATCCGCAGCTTCGTCCAGATTGCCCAGCTTCTTGGCCTGCTCGACCACGGCGGGCACCAGCATCTCGGGCAGGATCTCATAGCGGGCGAACTCGGTGGTGAACCAGCCGCGGCCCTGCGTGGTCTGCCGGATGAAGGTGGTGAAGTTGGCCAGCTCTGCCAGAGGCACCTCGGCAATGATGGTCTGCAAGCCGTCTTCGTCGGGTTCCATGCCCAGCACACGGCCGCGGCGCTTGGTGACGTCGCCCATGATGTCGCCGGTGTTGTCGTTGGGGACGTGCGCTTTCAGGGTGTGGATGGGCTCCAGGATGACGGGGCCAGCTTCGGGCATCGCGGCCTTATAGGCCAGCTTCGCCGCCATGATGAAGGCCATTTCGGAGCTGTCCACGGGGTGGTAGCTGCCATCCAGCAGAGTGGCCTTCAGGCCGACCACAGGATAACCGGCCAGCACACCCTTTTCTGCGGCCAGACGGACGCCCTTTTCAACGGCCGGGAAGAAGTTCTTCGGGACACTGCCGCCGAAGACCTTTTCCTCAAAGACGACCTGCTCGCTGTCGCAGGGCTCGAAGTTGATGACGACATCGCCGAACTGGCCATGACCGCCGGTCTGCTTCTTATGACGGCCCTGCTTCTGGCAGGCCTTGCGGATGGACTCGCGGTAGGCGATGCGAGGAGCCTCCAGGCCGATCTCCACGCCGAACTTGTTCTTCAGCTTGGCCTTGACGACGTCCAGATGCTGCTCACCCAGACCGCCGATGATCTGCTGATGGGTCTCGGCGTTGTTCTCGTAGCTCAGGGTGGGGTCTTCTTCCATCAGGCGGGCCAGCGCACTGCTGATCTTACCCTCGTCGCCCTTCTTGGCCACGGTGACGGCCATGAACAGGCTGGGCAGCGGGAAGACCGGTGCGGGCAGCTTGACCACGCGGGAAGCATCGCAGAGGGTATCGCCGGTCTTTGCGCTGACCAGCTTTGCCACAGCGCCGATGTCACCGGCACCGATGCCGTCGTTCTCAATCTGCTTCTTGCCGATGACAGTCAGGGGCTTGTTGATCTTTTCGATGTCGCCGGTGCGGGCATTGGTCAGGGCCAAGCCTGCGGTGACTTTGCCGCTGATGACGCGCAGATAGCTCAGCTTGCCCACGAACGGGTCGGCCACGGTCTTGAAGACGTAGGCAGCGGTAGGCTCCGATTCGGTGCAGTGCAGCTCGACAGGCTCGCCGTTGGCGTCCTCGGCCATGGTGCACTCCTCGTGCTCCGGGCTGGGCAGCAGCTTGTGCATGTTGAACAGCAGCATATCCAGTGCCTGCTGGTTGACCGCGCTGCCGCAGAACACGGGGGTGATGAGACCGTCCTTGACGCCCTTGCGCATTCCCTCGACGATCTCCTCTGTGGTGAACGCCTCACCACCGAAGAACTTCTCCATCAGCTCGTCGTCGGTCTCGGCGATGGCCTCGCTCATGGCCTCGATGAGGCCCTGGAAGCGGTGGCCGATGTCGGGCAGCTCCACCTGCACCTGTTTGCCGCCCTCATACTTGAAGGCCTTCTGGCTGAACAGATTGATGTACACCGGGGTGCCGTCGTCGAGCTTGGCCGGGACGACGCAGGGGCAGATCGTGGAGCCGAAGCGGATCTTCATGTCTTCCAGGATCTTGAAGTAGTTCGCGTTTTCCAGGTCGCACTTGGAAACAAAGACCATGGTGGCCTTGCCGTTCTTGCGGGCCAGCTGGAAGGCCTTCTCGGCACCAACGGTCACGCCGCTGCGGCCGGAGACGCACACCAGCACACTCTCCGCAGCCCGGATGCCCTCATACTCACCGGCCTCAAAATCGAACAGGCCCGGTGCATCAATGAAGTTGTACTTGATGCCCTCGTACTCCACGGGGACGACCGACGCCGACAGGCTGGCCTTGCGCTTTGCTTCCTCAGGGTCAAAGTCCGAAATCGTGGTGCCGTCTTCGACCCGGCCCATACGCTCCGCTGCGCCCGAAAAATAGACCAATGCCTCAGTCAGCGTCGTCTTGCCGCTGCCGGCATGGCCTGCAATCAAGATATTACGGATGTTGTTGCTTGCGTATTTCATATCGGTTTTTCCCTCTTTCCGCCGCACGGAGCGTTCTCTCCGTTTTTGTGGCATATTTTACAAAGATAATACCACACTTCAAGCGATTTTCAAATAGATTGCTTGAAAATTTTGCTCCTTGACCCGCCAAACTTGCCGCCCTGCTTTTGTGCATTTTGACCGTCCGGCTCAAAAATCGACTGGAAACCGCGTAGAAAGTTTTCGTAAGCAGAGAGCTGCCCTCTCACTCCACCGTGCGCACCGACCGGCACACAGCCGTTCGGCTGCGTACATGTAAATTTCTAAAAAAAGAAAAAGCCGCTTACCTTTTCAGGTAAACGGCCTTACGTTTGGTGGAGCATTGTCCACAGCACTCGAACCCAACACCTCTTCACGGGAGATCGTTTTGGAATCATCCGTGAAGTTGAAATTGAGCACGACCCGGTCGTCAAAGACGTAGACCGAGTTGACAAAGGTATCAATGATCTGCCGCTGGTGTTCCATGTCTCTCATGTCACCCTTGCGGAATTTTTCAAACCAGAACCGCATCCATTCGCGGGTCAGAACTGGTTTTTTCAGTTCTTCTTCCAGAATGCTGGTGTTCAGAGCTTCTTTCCGGGCTTCCAGTTCGTCCAGCCGCTGCTTAGTGGTCGGAGTCAGGATGCCCTGTTCAATGGCTTCCAGAAGATTTGCCAGCCGCTTCTCCGTATCCCGGAGCTGGTCTTTCAGGACAGGCAGGCGAGTGTTCTCCTGCTGCTGGGCTTCCATAATCAAATCTATCAGCCGTTCGATGATTTCATCGCTGAAAATCACCTTAATAGCAGTTTCCACCACGAACCGTTCCAGAGGCTCTTTGCGGATGGCTTTCAGGTCGCAGTGCGCCTTGCCGTGGCGTTTGGCTTTGCCGCACTTGTAGTAATAGTAGGTGTTTCCCATGTGGCTTGTGCCGCTTTCGCCGCCCATCAGGGTGCCGCACTTGCCGCAGAACAGCTTGGTGGTCAGCAGATAGCTCACATCCTCTTTTGCGGGGCGACCGTGGGCAATCTTGTTCTGCTCGAAACGCTGCTGCACCCGGTTGAACAAGTCCTCGTCCACGATGGCGGGAATGCCGCCCGGTGTCACGATGTCCTTATATCGGTATTCACCTATGTAACGGCGGTTGCGGAAGATCTGGAAGAAGCTGTTCTTCACGAACGGCTTCCCGGTGCGGGTGCGCAGCCCTCGCTCATTCAGGGAGGCTGCGATTTTCTCGGCAGGCTCGCCGTTGGCGTACCGGGTGAAGATCTCCTGCACAATGGGAGCCGTCTCCGGGTCGATATGGTACAGTCGGTCCTCCTTGCCAATGGTGAAGCCCAGCGGAACGATACCGCCGTTGTACTTGCACTGGAGGGCGTTTTCGCGCTCACCGCGCGCTACTTTCAGGGCGAGTTCGGCGGAATAGTATTCCGCCATGCCAATCAGCATACTCTCCACCATAATGCCTTCAGGCCCCTGCGAGATGGGTTCCATGGCAGACACCAGATGGACACCGTTCTTTTCCAGCTGGTACTTGTAATTCACGGCATCGAACCGATTCCGGGCAAAGCGGTCGAGCTTCCAGACCAGAACCACATCGAAGATTTTCTTTGCGCTGTCCTTAATCATCCTCTGGAAGTCCGGACGGTCATCCGTTTTGGCAGAGTAGGCACGGTCGATGTAGGTGCCGACCACGGTGATACCGTTCTTCTCGGCGTAGTCCTTGCAGTCGCGCAGCTGTCCTTCAATGGACGCTTCTCGCTGGCTGTCAGATGAATAGCGGGCGTAGATTACGGCGGTCATGGTTGCACCTCCTTGGCGTGTATTCGACTTGCCTTTATAGTATCGGGTCAAGCGCAGCTTGTCAACAATCTGCGAGCAGATTGAAATGTGAAAATTGCGAAACGCAGCGAAAAAGCTGAGAGCAAGAATCGTCCCGTGGCCACAAATTTTCAATTCTTGAAAATTTCTTGTCCATCCGGGACTTCACTTCTTCAACTCATGTGAGTTTCCGAAGTGCTCTTGTTGGGGCGTGCCTGCCCCTCTTGTTTTGAGGCACAGGGGGGCCGTGCCTGCCCCAAACCCTGCTTATGTTTACTGAGGCACAGGGCCTAACCCCAAAGTTCCAGCCAGCATAAAGACACCAAATATCAGAGCAACTATCAGTCCTCATACATTTTAGCAAACAGCCCGTCAACCTCGGCTTTACGCTTCTCTGCCTTTTTCAGCTCCGCAGCCTGCTTTTTTTTTTCTTCGCAGAGTTTCTTTCCCTGTCGCTGGCATTGAGCAGGCGTTTCAGCAGCTTGTCCTCGTCTTTCTGTGCCAGCATAGACCAGTATTGCAGTCTTGCAAGCACATAGGCATACAGTACATCATAGCGGATATAGTGCATGGAACACTGGCGTAATCCCTGTCCGTTCTTGCTGCAATGGTAGTACCCGTATGGGTTCTTATTCTGCTTGTTTTCCCCATAGGCTAAAGACCATCCGCAGTCTGCACATTTTATCAATCCTGCGAAAATCTGTGTCGTACCGTTTCTGCGTTTCCTGCGTCTGCTTGCAATCAGCTCCTGAACTTTTTGGAACACTTCTTCAGAAATGATGGCTTCGTGGGTATTTTCCACACGATACCATTCTTCCTGCGGCTTCCGCACCTTTTTCTTGTTCTTGAATGAAATGTTGCTCTGCTTGTTGTGAATGCTGTGACCGATGTAGGTTTCCTCTTTCAAAATGCTCTTGACCTGTGCTATCGTCCACGCATAGGCTTTTTCTGCGGGCGCACCGGCGTAGATATTGGCGAAAGTCCCGTATCTTTCATAGTTCAGCCAGCCGGGGGTAGGTACTTTTTCCTCCACCAGAATCCGTGTAATGCTGGCGGCTCCACGCCCGTGTACAGCAAGGTCAAAAATCTTCTCTACAATCCAGCGTGTTTCCGGGTCGATCAGAAGATGACCTTTTTTGTCCGGGTCTTTTACATAGCCCAGCGGTGCATAGGCTCCATAGTGTGCGCCATTGGCAAATCTTGTGTGCATGGCAGCCTTGACCTTTTTGCTGGTCTGTCGGGCGTGCATTTCATTCAGGATGTTTAAGAACGGTGCAAGCTCGCTTTCTCCGTTGATGGTGTCCACATTGTCATTGATGGCAATGTAGCGTACTCCCTTGCTGGGGAAATAGATTTCCGTGTACTGACCGGTCAGGATATAGTTTCTTCCCAGACGGGATAAGTCCTTTGTGACAACGCAGTTGATTTTCCCGTCTTCGATGTCATCAATCATCCTTTGGAAACTTGGACGCTCGAAATTTGTCCCGCTCCATCCGTCGTCAATGTACTCGTCTACAACGGTCAGCCCATGCTCTGCGGCATACTGTCTAAGCATCATGCGCTGGGTCTGGATACTGCCGCTTTCCCCCTGTAATTCATCGTCACGGCTCAATCTCAAATATAGTGCAGTGTTATAAATCGTTGTATTGTATGGTTGTTTCACGGTTAAAAATCCTCCTTCTAAAAGAAACAACCCACGCTTATACAATACTCGCTGGTACAAGTATATCATAAGCGTGGGCTGATTGACAGTCGTTATTCCGTATTTTTTCAGGAAGCGGCGGCAGCGTGCTGGATCACATCTTCCAGCAGGCTGTCAAGCGGCTTCCCATCCTGTGCGAAATGCTCCGATACCTTGATACGGACTTTCCCCATGACAAAATACTGGGTGCCGTCTTTTTCGGTAAGCAGGGTGCCGCTGTTTTTGTTATTGCTCTCGTTTTTGCTTTTTGCCATAGGCAGTTACCTCCATAAATGAAATATGCCCGACAAGGGAATGTCAGACAGGTGTACAGCCGCAGACTGTCTCCGTGTCAACCAAACCGTGTCAACCGGCAGAAAAGACTTTGAAAACAATCCATAGGCGCTCTATTATTACTTTTTACTTTCTTTGATTTCTTGGTTGACATGGTTGACAAAGGAGAGAAATGCCCCAAATATCAGGCTTTTCCCCGTCAACCGGCTGTCAACCAAAGCGTCAACCAAACTGTCAACCGGTGGCTTTTCAGAATGGAAGTTCCATTTGCCGGGCTTCTTCTTCCGTGATTTCCTGAAAACCGTCCCCCTCCGGCGGAGCTTGGTTGACACGCTCCCAGCCTTTTTGAGAACCGTATTTCTTATACCGCTTCGGGCTTTTGTAGGCTACCCAGCCCTGTATGATGCCGCCCGCAATGCCGGTATTCATAATCTCGCAGATTGCCCGTGTCTCCCAGTCTGCCGGGGAATTTAAGTTCCCCAGCGCTTCCTCATAAAGCTGCTTGGAACATACCCTGTCGCCGGTGTAGTCCTCCAAATAGGCGTAGATCATGCCAGCCTGTGTGTCTTCCTGCATAAAGTCCTGCTGGTGGGCGTTCAGGTATCGGTTCATTTCCATGCTGAATGACAGCTTATACTTCCCACTGCGATAAACCGTCATGGCTTCCGCCCACATCTGTTCGATATACGCCCTCGCCGCCGCTTCATCGTCCAGTATGTGAACCTCCGCCCGTTCCGGGTACACCGTCACGGGGAGAAAGCGCCGGTTGCCGGTGCGGTCACGGGGTAAAAAGTCCTGCCGGTTGGTCGTCCCTCCAAATACACATTGCCGCAGCCGGTCTGCCGGATGTGTCTCATACGGCACTTTGTAGGTTTCTTTCTGGCGGCTTAAGAATGACTTGATTTCCTCAATACTCTTGGCGTTGGCTGTGGCAATCATCTCCGACATCTCGATAATCCAATGCCCTTGCAGCTTGCGGTACACATTTTCATCGTCCAGCTTTTTCAAATCGTCTGAAAACCATTCGTCCCTGCCTGACAGCAGCCGGAAAAAGGTAGATTTCCCGGCTCCCTGACCACCAACCAGACAGAGCATGACCTCAAACTTGCTCCCCGGTCTGAATACCCGCCGGATGGCTCCCATCAGGAACAGTTTCAAGGCTTCATAGGTGTATTCGTCCGTATCGGCTCCCAGAAAGTGATGCAGGGCGTAACGGATGCGCTCTGTGCCGTCCCATTGCAGGCTGTTCAGGTAATCCCTGACTGGATGGTAGCGGTTTTCATTGGCAACAATCTTGATGGCGCTCTGCACCTTTTTCTCGCTGATAAGCCCGTAATTTTCTTCCAGATACAAAAGCAGGTAGTTCATGTCCATGTCGGTCAGCGTGGTACTGGTGCGCTCCCAGCCCAGCGGCTTCACAATGTCAATCTGCTCCGTCAAAAGGTTCAGGCGCAGCGCCCCGCGAAACAGAGGGTCACGCTGGAACACCGTCAGGCAGTTTCGGATGCTGTTCTTCACGCCGCCTTTCTGCGTCCCCTCTAATGTCTCCCGGATTTCTGCCGGTGTCTGCGCCGGTTCCATTGTGTCCATCGTCCTTTTGACCGCTTCCTGCGTTTCCGGCGGCAAGCTCTGAAATTCGCTGTTCAAGCCGCAGCACCTCCTTTCCCTGTGCGGCGATCAATGCCGCTTTTTCTTCTATTTCTCCGTATAACAAAATATCCAAAAGGTATTCTGTGTAGCTTATCCTCTGCAACGCTTCCACAAAAAGAGGATGCCAGATGGCATCCTGCGGCTGTGGCGTGTGCTGTTTTCCAATGCTCCAGCAGGCGCAGATAATCGCATAGCACCCGGAAACAATACCGTTCCGTTTCCTGAAATCTCTGCTCCGCTGATTTTTGTCGGGGCTGTGACCTGTTGTGACGCTTCCTATCTGGCGGCGCATTGCCGGATTTCTCATAGGAAACGCCGAAGTCCTCCGCAAGCCTGACCGCAGCTTCCCGTTTCCCCAATCCATGCAGCAAAGCGGCAAAGTCGATCACATCCCCGGAAGCCCCGCAGCCGAAGCAGTAAAAGCGGCTGTCCACTTTCATGCTGGGCGTGCGGTCATTGTGGAATGGACAGCAGACCATGCCGTTTCTCCCCACCCGGATTCCATAGAATGAAGCAGCCTGCCGGGTGGTAACAGACTGTTTCACCGCTTCAAATACATTCAAATGCTCCCTCCATAAAAATACTGGTAGCGGTAAAGCTGCCGGTTATATCATAGCTCCATCTCATGTTTCTTTCTCTGTACTGCCTGTGGCTGCTCCCTCCGGCGCAGTGCGGTATCTACGGCGTTCTGCACCTGCCGTAGCCGTATGACTTCCTCCCGGAGTGGCTTGTGCTGCGGAGACAGTTCGGCATACTCTGTTTTTAACTGTGCGTATTCCTGTTTCCATGCTTTCAGGGCAATGGGTTTTCCGTCCAGTTTTTCTTTCAAAATACGGCGGGCGGCATAAAACAGCCGTAACTCCGCATCGTGGGATGTTTCAAATTTCTCCCTCTGTTTCTTAAACTTGATATTGTTCAATTCCGTATGAACAGGTTTTAGCCGCTGGTAATTCTCGCCCTCCCGTATCAATTCCTGCAATTCCTTTATCCGGGCAGATTTTTTTTTTTTCATGGAGTCGCTTAACGCTTCAAATTCTTCGTTGACAGAGGAAAGACGCTCCAAAATCCTCTAATGTGAGCAGCTTGTTTTCCGTCAGATAATTGACGGCTTCGGCAAACTGCTTTAAGTTTCCGGTTCTGGCTTTATTGCTCCATGCCCCTGCGTTGCGCTGGTTGTAATAAGCGATCAACAGGTCGGCAAGGCTCGGTGTCTGCGGTTTGGAAAGTTCTTCTTTTACCTCTGCCATCCAGACAAACAGGGCTTTGATCTTCTTCCTCACATCCTGCATGAGCCGGTTGGTGGCTTTAATCCAGCGGTTCAGTTCCCCTTTCTCGGTGCGGATGCCCTTTGCTTCCATCTGCCGGACATTAGCTCCCTCGTGGACAGTAGGTATCAGGTCAAGCCCCTGCCGCACATAGGAACGGTGGTCGATACGCACATCCAGCCCTTTTTCCTCAAATTTTGTATTAACGGCAGCCGCCCACTGCTCCCGCCAGTGTTCCAGCGTTTCCGGCTCATGCCAGTCTGTTGTATGGACAGCGTTAAACATATAATCGCCGTTTTTATCCCGGATTCGGTTTCCATCTTCATCAAGAAGATATTCCCGACGCTGTTTTTGTCCCCATGTGCCATCCGGGTTCAAAGGGCGCATGGTTGTCATCACATGGAAATGCGGGTTAGGGATGCCGCCGTCCTCTTTCTCCGGGCTGTGAAAAGCAAGGTCGGCAATCATGCCTTTTGCCACAAACTGCTCCTGCACGAACTTCCTCGCCAGCTCCATGTTTTCTTCCAGCGTCAATTCATTCTGCATGGCAATATCAAAGGAATAGGCAAGCTGTGCTTTTGGATGTTTCTCGCAGTTCTCCACAGCATTCCAGAGGGTCGCCCGGTCAAGATATATTTCCGGCGCATGGGGCGGCAGCATGATTTCCGAAGCGATCACGCCGCCCTTTTTGGTGTAGTCGCTGACTTCTCCATAGTAGCTGCTGTAAAGACGCTCCCCGGCTCGATAGGCTGCGCTGGCAATGGCGCTCTGACCGGCGCTGCGCTTGATCTGTGCGATTGAAAAATGATAAAGTGCTATCCTTAGTCACCGCCTTTCTCCTGCCCGGAAATACGGGCGTGGTTCTCTGTGGCAGACCGGATGAAATGCTCCGCCTGCGGCAGATTCAAAATGCTTTCCATGAGGGAATAAAATTCCGCTTCGGTCAGCTCCTTTGTCTGTGGCGCAATGCTCTCAATAGCTGCCCCACGGGTAATCAGCCGGTGCGTCCTCTGTTTCCGGGAACCGCTTTCCAGATACGCCTGCCGGTTTTTCAAACGCTGCATTTTCCGTTTTTCCTGTTCCAGCAGGACAGTGGTTTTTTCATATTCCTGCTTAAACTGTTCCAAAGATTTTTCCATGTTCTCACATCCTTTGCTGATAAGATAAAGAAAGACCATCCGCAGACAGTCCGTGTGTCAGTGCTTCTATAAAACCCGATGAAAAGGGAAAACCGCAGAGCGGATTTCTCTTTGCGGCGGGTACACAGGGGATAGCCGCTTTAGCGGCGCAGTGTAGCCACCTTCTCGGAGCGAAGCGAACGCAGACCTCGGATTGCTGATTTTATCACCGGCAGAGGTAAGCTCCGCAGGACGCACGATACATGGTCTTTAGACTATGTATAGAAGTGCGCCCTTAGTTCCTAAGGGATTTTGCCGTTTCCGGCAGTCTTGTCCTTTTTCTTGGAACGCTTGGAAAGATACTTCGGGCAGTCAACCACAACCGCCCGGAAGCTCTGTTTACATTCGTGCTGGCATTTCCGGCACAGTTCGTTGTAAGTGATACGGCTGCGGTCATTTAAGAAGAAAGACCATTCCAGCCGTCGCTTGTTGCTCATTCTTGCCATAACCGGCTCCTTTCTCCGTTTCTATCTGATGTACGCAGATAGGCTGTTTTGGTGTAGCGTCTCGGTATCATTTTTAAGGTTTTTCCCTCTGTATGCCCCTTTGGAAAGTGCGGCGGTATTGCAGTCAGGGGATAATACCTCACGCTTATTTGTCGCTTCCCGGTACGGTTTCAGAGCCTTTTGCCATCCATTCAAAGAAAGCAATTTTGCTGACCTTGATAAGCCTGCCCCTGCGGAACGCCGGAAAGCCGGGGGTGTGTACCAGCTCATAGGCGCTCGCTCTTGAAATTCCCATAATCCGCTGGATGTCCGCCACATCCAGAACCAGAGGTAAATCCTCGTAGCTGTTCAATCTCTTTTTATCGTTCATTCTGTTCCTCCCATAAATCAAATAGGTTAAAATGCTTCCTGTTGCCGTTCTCCCCAAAAGCCGTTTTCCTGCCCCATTCCTGCGGTGTTTCCCTGCATTGGTGCGCCGGATGCGTCACTTCTCCTGCCGGTCATATCCCTTTTGGACGGTCATTCACTTGTCAAGGTACTGTGTGGTACGAAATTACCAACTACAATCATCATAGCGGACCATCATTGACAAAACAATGCTTCTGCGATACCATGAGTGTAATGGATATAACTAAATTATATAATTACCATAGACAAAGGCAGGGGATAGGGATGGAGAATCAGTTTATACGGCATGAGCCATGTTTTGAGAGGATTTTGTTTGTCCTGACGCTGGACAGGAAGAAAATGAAAGAGCGGATTTTGATTGGGGAAGAACAGCAGATCCGCTTCCAGCTGAACGGGAGCCAAAACGCAGAGGTGCTTTGTGATATGAAACGCCCGCTGGGGACTTTTTTGATAAACTTTGAGCGTGACACGGACAGAGATTGGAACTTATACGGGCTTTCTCCGCTGCGGCAAGCCCTCCGCTCCAACCGATGGAAACAGCCGGAGCTGGAGCAGACGGCAAGCGAATTTCTCTGGGGAAAATATCTTAGCAATGACCCTCTGAAAATGTATGTGGCGTTCCGTATCTGGAACAGCTATCTGCTTGCCAGAGAACCCCGTGACCGTAACGCTGCCTGTGACCGCTTCATGGATAAAATGAGCAGACTGACCGGGGTATTCCAAAACGAAACCATGAGCTTTGACAGGGAGACAGGAAAACCGAAACATTTTCAAGCTGGCAGCCTTTATTTCAAAGGCGCACCGTCAGAAGATACCCGGCTTGACCTCTGGTTCCCGGACAACCGGCGCACAGAAGAATGTGTGTCTGCCTATGCGTCCCTCTACCCGTTGATTACCTATTATCTGAACAGGCTGAATGACTGGGGGCTTTGTTTCCGGCAGTGCAAGGTCTGCGGGAAATATTTTCTGGCAAAGAGCCAGCGATATGAGCTGTGCAGTGACAAATGCCGAAAAGCACAGGCGCTTCAAAACAAGCGGGAATTTGACGAGAGGGCAAGAGAAAATAACTATGACCTGCTTTATAAAAATGAATGCCAGAACTGGCGCAACAAAATAAACCGGGTAAAAAATACCGCAGGCTTTCCGGCTGACCGTCTGGAAAAAATACAGGCTGCCTTTGCTGACTTTAAGAAAGAAGCCTTACAGAGAAAAAAAGCTGTAAAAACAGGAATGGCCAGCCCGAAAGAATTTGCGGACTGGCTGTATCAGCAGAGTAATGTAATTGTTGAGCTGACCGAGATATGAAAAACTTTCTATCGTCAATTTCGCATTATTGCAATAACAGATTGCTTCTTCCATGAATGGTAATATTATCATCAAACTTTTGGAAGAACTATAAATGTCCGAGGTGCCTTTGATTTCGACAGAAAAACAGGCTGAATTGTTACAAAGCTCGGACATTTCAAAAATTTCTTTGAGAAATGGCGAAAGCGGGGCAGCACACGCCGCCCCGCCGATCTCAAAAGGTTATTCCATCGCCCGCATTTGTTCGATCAGGGATTGTTTTTTCTGTCTGCGGATTGTCCATACAGACAAGATCAGCTCCATTCCGAACAATACCAGAATGAACAGCCCCATTTCCAAAACCGGGAATTGATAAGGCACTACATTTCCGGCAAAAGCACCTACACTCATTTTTCTGCAAGCAAAGATGGAAGCCGGAAGCCCAACGATCAGCGTTGCCAATGTTGCAAAGAGCGCATAGCACAGCCCCTCACAGATGTTCATTTTACATAGCTGTTTTTGTGTTAGGCCGATAGAACGCAGAATACTGTTTTCCTGCTTTCGGGCTATCTGGTTAGAGAGTGTCGTATTGATAAGGTTGATAACGCCAAAGAGAAATACCAACCATGAAAGTATCTCCATACTGCCAAACGCAAAAGAATTTGTCATTTCTTCATATTCAATCACTGTATTGATTTCATCTAAAGCAAGGTTACTATGGTTGGCTACAATATTTGTTAGTTCTGCTTTTACGCTCTCCGTTTTTTTAGGGTCATTTACAATGCTCCATGAATAGTCAAAAGAGGTGATTTCCGGGTGCAGTTCGTGGAACAACGCTTCTGGTGCAAAAAGAGTTGCCCCATCTAAGTGCATCCTGCCATGTCCTGAATATACCTTTGCAGGAGCGTATAACCCCGATATGGTAACAGAAACGGATGGCTGTTCTTCCTCCCAAAGAAATCTCAACCGTTGAACCAACACCCATATCCTCATTCTGCTTTAGCACATTATAGTCAATTACAATACTACGGGAATCTGTTGGCATGGTTCCCTCTGTCAGAGCCGCTTCAACTGCCGCATAATTCTGGTCGGTCAGCATATCGCACATACCACCAGCTTGATGAATCTCTGTTTTATAAGTTGCATGGAGAGATTGCCTGCTTGGAATTATATCTGTAACGCCATCAATAGATAAGATTTCCTGCTTTAATTCCTCATTCAATGGATTTCCCGCTGCCATAACCTTTTCTTCTGTCATTTCAGAATCCAAATAAATTTTATAGTCGCCGTCTGGGAAAAACTGTCTTGCAAGCGCCTCTGGTGAGCGCAGCAAAACAATGGAGGATACCACAAGCAGGATAATTCCGCCCAAACTCAATGAGGCTACAATAGCAACGGTCTTTTTTCGGTCACGCCTAAAATTTGCAATTCCCATTGAAACAGGATTGAGCTTGATATTCTTTTTCCGGCTGCGGATGTCCTTTTGCGCCGGGGTAAAATGGACGGCTTCAATGGGGGAAATCCCTGCCGCAATTTTCACCGGCTTACGGATGGAAACAGATACCATGATCCAACTGCTTATAAGCGTTAAAATAACCGTTGCCACATAGGAAACAGCGTTAAAACCCTTGGAAAACAGGAGGAAACCGCCGCATACGCCCAGCACTGTGCCAATCAGAATCCCGATACTGCCGAGTTTGCGTCCCTCGTTCTTTACAATCCGCTTGATTTGCTTTGGTGTCGCACCAATCGTCCGAAGCTGCCCGTAGCTTTGGATTTTGTCATTGATGGAGATACGGAAGATACTCTGGATCACAATATAGCCGCCAATCAGAACAAGGGCAATCACACCTGCCATCAGTGCAAAATCAAAGGATTTAGAAGCATAGGCAAAATACTTACTGTTCATTTTGGGCATAGGAAGCTGATATTCCTCTGCAATCTCCCTGCAATAAGAGGTCATCAGTTCCTCACCCAACTGATCGCTGTTTTTGAAATGGGCATAGGCGCGATAGCCAGCCGGGTCAAACCCATTCCATTCTGTTAGGGCAGCTTTGGAAAGAATGATCGCGCAGGTATTCGCTTCCTTTTCATTTACACTGTTCATAATGCCGGTAACGACATAATCACCATGAAAACTCTCGGTGTCTAAGGTCACAGTGTCCCCGATCTTGGCATTGTTTCCATAGGTGGAAAGAAAGTATTTGCTTACGACAATTTCATTTGCTTTTTCAGGAACCCGGCCCTCTAATAACTCCATCTGCGCCTTGGTAATCTCCATCATTTGTGTGTCACAATACACATAGGACGCATGATAGCCCTGTTCTGAAAGTTCCTCACCGAGCATATAGTAGCCGCCTACACGCTCAAACTCCGGCAGTCCTTTCAGGGTTTCAATGTCGTTTTCCTCCACGCCCAGCCAGACCGCCTCATAAGTATCGACAACCTGATTGCGCTGCATTTGTGTCAGGGAGGTAGACACAATTCCCGTAAAGCAGATTAGAAACGCCGCCAGCGCAACGGCAATCACCACCATCAGATTCCGGCGCTTCTCGCTTTGCAAACTTTTCTTTGCCAGCTTCTTTGTAATGGCGCTGGTATCATTCTCAAAAGGCCATGTCATAGCCTGCCACCTCCTTACTCCACAATCTTGCCGTCCTCAATGCGGACAATCCGATCTGCAAGGCGGGCAATGTCGTTGTTGTGGGTAATCATCACAACAGTTTGCCGGAACTCTGCACTGGTGCGCTTGATAAGCCCCAGCACCTCGGCGCTGGTCTTGCTGTCAAGGTTGCCGGTCGGCTCGTCGGCCAGCACAATAGCCGGTTTGGTAATCAAGGCGCGGGCGATAGCCACACGCTGCTGCTGTCCGCCGGAAAGATTGTTCGGCATGTTTTTCAGTTTATCTTCCAGCCCCAGCAGGTGAACGATTTCATCCAAAAACTTCTGATCCACCGTGTCCCCGTCCAGTTCCACCGGCAGGACGATGTTCTCATACACATTCAGGATAGGAACAAGGTTATAGTTCTGGAAGATAAAGCCGATGTTGCGGCGGCGGAAGATGGTAAGCTGTTCGTCGTTCATTTTCGACAGCTCTTTGTCCCGGACAATCACATTGCCGGAAGTAGGGGTGTCCAGCCCGCCCATCATGTGAAGCAGGGTGGACTTGCCGCTGCCGGAGGTTCCCACAACGGCCACAAATTCGCCGTCATTTACAGAGAAGTTCACGCCGTCAAGGGCGCGGGTGATATTCGGCTCTGTACCGTAATACTTTTTCAGGTCGATAGTCTGTAAAATTCTCATACTCAAAACTCCTTTCAAGGCTTTCTGCCTGTTGATAAGGCTATTGTAAAACCCAAATGTCCGCGAAATGTTACAGCGGCCAAAAAATTTCATTGAAAATCGGGGGTGAAATGTTACAACGCTCGGACATTTCCGCCGAACTGCCACTGGCAGCTTTATCGGCACACTGTTGCGAAAAGACTTACGGCGGGCAGCCGAGAATGACCGTCCGCCGCATTCTATTTTGTCGGCAGCATAATGGAAAATTCTGAACCCTTGCCCGGCTCCGAAACCACTTTGATATAGCCGCCTTGCCGCGTTACGATCTCGCGGGCCAGATACAGGCCAATGCCCACGCCCTGCTGTTCGTGTACTTCTTCCTCACGATAGAAGCGCCGGAAGATGGCAGCCTGATTGCTTTCGGAAATGCCCTTGCCGGTGTCGGTCACTTTGACCTCCACATACATTTCCCACAGCACCACTGACACGGCGATTTTCCCGCCTGCCGGGGTGTACTTCACTGCATTGTCCAGCAGGTTAAAGAGGGCTTCGGATGTCCACTTGCTGTCATGGAAAACGGTCAAATCCTCCGGGCAGTCCACGGACACAGCGATTTCCTTTTTCTCCGCTGCATACACAATCCCACTCATGGCCTGCGCCACGGTATCAAAGAGGCGACCCGGTTTCTTATCCAACTGGATCACGCCCGTTTCCAGCCGTGAGGTTTTCACAAGGGCCTGAAAGAGAAAGTCCAGCTTATCCGTCTGGCTGCGGATTCCCCGGATAAAGTCGGTGCGCTCCGCCTCGGTCATGGGCTTTTCCAGCAGGGTGTCCGTCGCCATTTTCAGATTGCTTACCGGCGTTTTCACCTGATGGGAAATATCCGATACAAGGGTCTGTAACTCCTGCCGTTCCTCGTCCACCCGGCGGCGGTTCTCCTGCATGATCTGGTAAAGCCTTGCCAGCCGGTGTCCGATTCTGGCAAGCTGGGTTTCGCTGTCCTCTGGCCGCTGGGGCGCTTCATTCCCGGCGATCATGTGGTCTAAGGTCTGGCACAGGTCAGCGGTAAACTGCGACAGCCGCTTTCCAAACGCCTGCGTCAGTACAAAAATCCCCACAAGGGCGCACAGCAGCAGCGTCCCGCCTGTCAGCAGCACCGCAATCTGTTTTGTCACAAGAAACAGGGCTATGGTGATCCCGGACATGGAGAGGACAAGCTCCATTGCCACCCGGCCAAACAGCCGCTTTACCGAGAGGTTTTGAAACTTCATTTTACCTCGCCTCCCGTCCATTGATACCCCATGCCGTAAACGGTCTTGATGTAGGGTGCGCCGCCGTCGGCTTCAATCTTGCTGCGAATACGGCTGATGGAGGTTGTCAGGGTGTGTTCGTCCACAAACCGCTCGTCTATATCCCACAGCTTTTCCAAAAGCTGCCCACGGGTCAGCACTTGCCGGGGATTTTTACGAAACAGGTTCAGCATTTTGTACTCCATCGGGGATAGAGTCAGGGGCTTGCCGTTTAAGGAAGCCGTCTGCTCCGAGAAGTCCAGAAACAACCGCCCGTCGTCGTAAATGTCCTTGGCCGGTTTGTGGTGTTCCAGCATGGCGAACATGGCTTTGATTTTTCGCTGCAAGGCCCCGATTACAAGGGCTTTGTGATGTAGTCCAACCGCGCCCACCTCATAGCCCCGTATCTGGTCGCTCTCCTGATCGTTGGCGGTCAGGAAAATTACGATGGTGTCCGGGTGCTGGGGCTTTATCAGCTTGCACAGTTCAAAACCGTTCCCGTCCGGCAGGTTGATGTCCAGCAGCACTAAATCAAATTCCCGCTGGCGGATGGCTTCGGCTGCGGTTCTGGCATTTAGGGCAGAAGTCACGCCGTAGCCGTCTGCGGTCAGGTTATAGTCTAACATCTTATTCAAAAAACTGTCGTCCTCGACAATTAAAATCTGCTCCATATTCTCACTTCCTTTGCTTTTTGCAGATAGTATAACAGGCAATCCGCAGAACCTCCCGTAAACAAAAAACGTACCCGAACCCTTTCTCATAGAGAATCGGGTTCGAGTACGAACTGTATGGTGGAGAATTAGGGACTCGAACCCCAGACCCCCTGCGTGTGATGCAGGTGCTCTAACCAGCTGAGCTAATCCTCCGAATCGGAACAAGAAGATTATAGCACAGCCTCGGTGGATTTGCAAGCCCCAATTTTCGATTTCGGCAAACTTTTTTGCGCTGCTGCCCGGTTGCTCTTTTGCGGAAAATGGTGTATACTAAAATTGTGCCTGTTGGCGCAAAAGAGAGGTCTTATTGATGCTGTTGTCCATTCGCGGAATCGTTACCGTCCTGGTGCTGGCGGCGTTGTTTACCCTCGCGGTCATCTGGATCTCCAAGCATGACGGCTGGGAAGGCAAAGGCTGCGGCGGAAATTGCTCTGCCTGCCATGAGCGCTGTAACCATCCGGAAAAGAAGAATCAGTGAATGCAGGGCTCCCGGCGTTTCGCATGGGGAGCCTTTTTTCATCGTTTCATGACCAGCTGTCTGCCTCACAGGGCACCGAACCGGGCGGCATAGACCGCCACCGTGCTCAGAAGGTCGCTCTGCGCTTTCTGGTAGGTGCTGCGGCCGATGTGCAGCCGCTCGATGGTGTCATCCTCGGTACGGCGCTCCAGATAGCGCAGCCGCAGCAGGTCGGCGCGGAGCGGGTCTTCCTGCTGGTAATATTCGATCGTCCGCTCGATGGCCAGCCGCCAGCCTGCGTTGGCCGGGCAGGCTGCCCACTGGCGGGTGCCGTAGCGCCGCAGGGCGAGCTTGGTCTTTTCCCGCTGTTCCTTTGTCATCCGCGCTCACCTCCGGCCGCCGCAGAAAAAGCAGAGGTCCCGCTGGGGCGGCGTCAGCTCCAGCAGCGAGGAGAGGGTGTCCGCCTCGCTGACCTTGAAATCCGTTTTTCCGGTGAGCTTGTTCTTCAATGTGGAGGTGCTGATGCCAAGCACCTGTGCCACATGGTTCATCTTCAGCTTCCGGTCCCAAATGTAGTATTCGATCTGTGCGCCATCTGTCATGCGTACTCTCCTTTCTGTTTTCCACAGGACTCGCGTTTCACAATCTTTAGTTGTATTATATAGCGAAATTCACTCATTGTCAACTACTCTTTTCCATTTTTATAAGGAGATGCCCCCTATGAACCAACCATCCAACGAGGCCATGACCCTGAAGGTCATCGCACACATCCACACGGCCTTCCCCACCAAGTTCGGCATCCCGCGGCAGAGCGGGCTGGTGGACAGCCTGCGGGGCGAGATCGTTTTCACGCCCGAATACCGCAGCCCGGACGCTGTGCGCGGGCTGGAAGATTTCAGCCACATCTGGCTGGTGTGGCAGTTTTCGGGTGCCGTGCGGGACAGCTGGTCCCCCACCGTCCGGCCGCCGCGGCTGGGCGGCAACACCCGGATGGGCGTCTTCGCCACACGGTCGCCGTTCCGGCCCAACCCGCTGGGGCTGTCCAGCGTGAAACTGGAAGCCATTGAGGTTCGGCCGGAAGTCGGCCCGGTGCTCATCGTGCGGGGAGCCGATCTGATGGACGGCACCCCCATCTACGACATCAAGCCCTACATTCCCTATGCCGACTGCCACCCGGACGCAGCTGCAGGCTTTACGGCGCAGACGCAGTTCCACCATCTGGACGTCGCCTGCCCGGAGACGCTCTGGGGCAGGGTCCCCGCAGACCAGCGGGACGGCCTGCGGGGTGTGCTCGAAAACGACCGCCCCTCCTACCAGCACGACCCGGAGCGGGTGTACGGCATGGAGTTTGCCGGGCTGGAAGTCCACTTCCAGGTGGACGGCAGCACACTGACCGTCACCGGCATCGACCGCCGCTGAGCCAAAGGAGACGCCATGGAACTGCGAACCGTCAACACCTTCCTGCACATTGCCGAGCTGCACAGCTTTTCCCGCGCGGCGCGGGAGCTGGGCTATTCGCAGTCGGCGGTATCGTCGCAGATCGCGCAGCTGGAAGCGGAGTTGGAGACCCCGCTGTTCGACCGGGTGGGCAAGACTGTCCGGCTGACCGATGCGGGCCAGACCTTTCTGTCCTACGCCCGCACCCTGCTGACCACCGCGCAGCAGGCCAGAGCCGCGCTCCAGCCGGCGCAGCAGGTCCGCGGCACCCTGCGGGTCGCACTGGCGGACTCGCTGTGCAGCGCATTCCTGCCAGGTCTGCTGCAGCGCTATCATGCGCTCTGCCCGCAGGTGGAGCTTGTGCTCTGCACGGCCACTTCGGACGAGATGCTGCAATGGCTGGGCACGAATCAGGTCGATCTGGCCTATACACTGGATGAGCCGCTGGTCCAGCCCAACCTTGTACTGGCGCTGGATGTGCCGGAAGCCATCTGCTTCGTGGCCCCCGCCGGGCACCCGCTGGCCGCGCAGAAGCGCGTGTCTCTGGAAGAGCTGGCCCGCCAGGAATTTTTGCTGACCGAGCGGGGCATGAGCTACCGCGACGCGCTGGACCAGACCTTTGCCGCCCACCAGCTGGCCGTCAACCCCTACCTCGAACTGGGCAGCGCCGCCCTGCTCTGCCAGATGGTCGAGCGCGGCATGGGGCTTTCGTTCCTGCCGGAGTACATCGTCCGGGACGCCCTCGCCGCCGGGACACTGGCCCGTCTGCTCGTGCCGGACTGCACCGTGACCATGCGGCGGCAGCTCTTCTACCACCGCGACAAATGGCTGACCCCGCAGATGAAGGCCTTCATCGAGCTGGCACAGGAAAAGAACCGATAACAAAGACCCCCGGCCCTGCAATTTTATGCAAGGCCGGGGGTCTTTCTGCGGATGCGTCAGCGGTTCTCCCGCGCGGAAAGCCGGGGAAATCGTTTTTCCTTTTCGTCGTCCTTCTCCTCGGCGTCCACAGGCTCTGCGGGCGTGAGGCGGACCTCGGTGACGCGGCGGCGGGCCGTGCGGGTCACGACGCCGTCGTACTCGCCGAGGGTGAAGTGGTCGCCCACCTTGGGCAGATGGCAGGTCTTTTCCTGCACGAGGCCGTTCACGGTGTTGGAGTCGATGTCCTCATCTTCGGGCAGCTCCAGCGTCTCGAACAGGTCATCCACGCTGGCGGAACCGGCCACCAGCCAGCTGCCGTCCGACTGCTTGCGGAAGTCCTCCGTCTCCTCGTCGTGCTCATCCCAGATCTCACCCACCAACTCTTCGAGAATATCTTCCAGCGTGATGATGCCCTCGGTGCCGCCGTATTCATCCACGACGACCGCCATGTGGTGATGCTGCTCCCGCAGGATGCGCAGCAGCTGCGAGATCTGCGTGGAACCGGTGGTATACAGAGTAGGGGCCACCAGATCGTCGATCTTGGTCTCCTTTTTCAGGCGGGCAATGTAGAAGTCCTTTTCATGGACGACACCGATGATGTTGTCGATGGTGCCGTGATAGACCGGCAGGCGGGAGTAACCGGACTCCGCAAAGGTCTGCGCCAGTTCCTCCAGCGGGATATCATCCGCCACCGCCACCACATCCACACGGGGGGTCAGGATCTCTTCCACCTCCACGTCATCGAACTCGATGGCGCTGCGGATCAGCTCACTCTCGCGGTCGGTCAGCTCACCGTCGTTCTCAGCCTCGCTGACCATGGTCATCAGCTCACCCTCGGTGATGGTGTCGCTCTCGCTGCTGTGAACAAAATGGTTCAGCAGCCGTTTCCACTGGCTGAACAGCCATGTCAGCGGGGTAAACACCACTATCAGCAGGCTGAGCACCGGCGCAACTGCGGTGGCTACCGTTTCCGGCATCTCCTTGGCCAGGCTCTTGGGGCTCACCTCGCCGAAGATCAGCACCACGATGGTCAACACGATGGTGGAGACCGTAGCGCCCCGCTCTGCACCCAGCATCTGGGTGAAAATGATGGTGCCGATCGAGGCTGCGGCAATGTTCACGATGTTGTTGCCCACCAGAATGGTGGACAGGAGCTTATCGTATTTTTCTGCCATTGCCAGCACACGGGCGGCCGTGCGGTCGCCATCGTCGGCCCGGCTTTTCAGGCGGATCTGATTCAGGGAAGAAAATGCGGTCTCGGATGCGGAGAAAAAGGCGGAGAACGCCACCAATACCACCAGCGCTACCCAAAGCGTCATACTGCCATCGTCCATAATAAAGGAAAATCACACTCCTATGTTGTCGTGAACCTCTCAGGCATTGCTTCGCAATGCCTAAGAGATTCTGAATATTAAAAAATGCTTTTCACCGTTGCTCTCGACGATGAAAAGCACTTTGTTCAATGCTTATCATATCATATTCTGCACCCCCGCGCAAGTGTTACTGCTCACACGAAGGTACAGAACCGGTAAAATCAACGTAATTTATCGCAGGATCAGGGCGCTGCCGTCGTAATCCACCGTCAAAGTGGCACCCTCGGCGTAGTCGCCCCGGATGATGGCCTTGGCGATGAGGGTCTCGACCCGGCTCTGGATGAACCGCTTGATGGGCCGTGCACCATAGACGCTGTCGTAAGCAGAGTCGATGATGAAGTCCTTGGCGGCGGTGGTCACATCCAGTTTCAGATGCTTGCCCTCGTCCATGCGGCGGCGCAGGTCGTCGAGCTGCAGGTCCACGATGCTGCGCATCTCATCCTTGGTCAGGCTCTTGTAGTAGACGATCTCGTCCAGACGGTTCAGGAACTCCGGACGGAACTTCGACTTGAGCAGCGCGTCGATCTGCTGGCGGGCCTCCGGGCTCAGCTCGTTGGAACCGCTGGCGCGGGCACGCTCCAGATCGTTCAGGATGATGTCGCTGCCCAGGTTGGACGTCAGGATGATGACGGTGTTCTTGAAGTCCACGGTGCGGCCCTGGCTGTCGGTGATGCGGCCATCGTCCAGCACCTGAAGCAGGATGTTGAAGACGTCCGGATGGGCCTTTTCCACCTCATCGAACAGCACGACGCTGTAGGGCTTGCGGCGGACGGCCTCGGTCAGCTGACCGCCCTCTTCGTAACCGACGTATCCCGGAGGCGCGCCGATCAGGCGGCTGACGCTGAATTTCTCCATATACTCCGTCATGTCGATACGGACCATGTTCCGCTCATCGTCGAACAATGCCTGTGCCAGTGCCTTGGCCAGCTCGGTCTTGCCGACGCCGGTGGGGCCGAGGAAGAGGAAGCTGCCGATGGGGCGGTTCGGGTTGGCGATGCCGGCGCGGCTGCGCAGGATGGCTTCGCTGACCTTGGTGACGGCCTCATCCTGGCCGATGACCCGCTTATGGAGCACATCGTCCAGATGCAGCAGCTTCTCGCGCTCGCCCTCCACCAGCTTCTCGACCGGGATGCCGGTCCAGCGGGCCACGATGCGGGCGATCTCCTCGTCGGTCACGCGGTCGCGCAGGAGGCTGTCCTCCTTCTTCTCGTTGGCCAACTTCTCTTCGGCTTCCAGCTGTTTCTGCAATTCGGGCAGTCTGCCGTACTTCAGCTCCGCAGCCTTGTTCAGGTCATACTCGCGCTGCGCCTTCTCAATGGCGGCATTGGTCTGCTCGATCTGCTCACGCAGGGTCTGCACCTTGCCGATGGCATTCTTCTCGTTCTCCCACTTTGCCTTCATGCTGCGGAATTTATCCTGCAATTCGGCCAGTTCTTTTTCCAGGTCGCGCAGACGGCTCTGGCTGAGCGCATCGGTCTCCTTTTTCAGGCTGACCTGCTCGATCTGCAGCTGGGTGATGCGGTGGGCCAGATCATCCATCTCGCTGGGCATACTGTCCATCTCAGTCTTGATCATGGCGCAGGCTTCATCCACCAGGTCGATGGCCTTATCCGGCAGGAACCGATCGGTGATATAGCGGTCGGACAGGGTGGCGGCGGCGATCAGGGCGTTGTCGCTGATCTTGACGCCGTGGAAGACCTCGTACCGCTCCTTCAGGCCGCGCAGGATGGAGATGGTGTCCTCAACGGTCGGTTCGTCCACCTGCACCGGCTGGAACCGGCGTTCCAGCGCGGGGTCCTTCTCGATATACTGGCGGTACTCGTCCAGCGTCGTCGCACCGATGCAGTGCAGCTCGCCGCGGGCCAGCATAGGTTTGAGCAGGTTGCCCGCATCCATGGCACCGTCGGTCTTGCCTGCACCGACGATGGTGTGCAGCTCATCAATGAAGAGGATGATCTTGCCCTCGCTCTTCTTCACCTCGTTCAGAACGCTCTTCAGGCGCTCCTCGAACTCGCCGCGGTACTTTGCACCGGCCACCAGAGCGCCCATGTCCAGGCTGAACACGGTGCGGTCTTTCAGGTTTTCGGGCACATCGCCGCGCACGATCCGTTCGGCCAGACCCTCGGCGATGGCCGTCTTGCCGACGCCCGGCTCACCGATCAGGCAGGGGTTGTTCTTCGTCTTACGGGACAGGATGCGGATGACGTTGCGGATCTCCTGATCCCGCCCGATGACGGGGTCCAGCTTCTGCTTGCGGGCCAGGTCTACCAGATCCTGACCGTATTTTTGCAGGGCATTGTAGGTGTCCTCCGGGTTGTCATTGGTCACGCGCTGATTGCCGCGCACGGCCGTCAGCTGCTGTAAGAAGGCATCTTTCCGGATGTTGAACGCGCGGAACAGGTCTGCGGTGTTCTGGGTCTGCTCGTCCAGCAGGCCGAGGAACACATGTTCGACACTGACGTATTCGTCCTTCATCGCCTTGGCCTCGCGGGCAGCGGCGCTCAGGACCTTATCGGTGGCCTGCGAGATATAGACCTTGTCCGGGTCGCGGCCGGAGCCGGACACACGGGGCAGCGCCGAGAGCTTTTCGGCCACTGCGGCGGCAAAGCTGCCGGGGTCTACGTTCAGCTTCTGGAGCAGCTGCGGGATAAGCCCCTGCTCCTGCGATGCCAGTGCGTGCAGCAGGTGTTCCGGCTCCAGTGCATTGTGCTGGTACTCCACAGCCAGCTGCTGAGCAGCCTGCAGCGCTTCCAGCGTCTTCTGGGTATATTGATTGGTATTCATAGAATCGACCTCCATTCGTACCGGATGTTGATTTAGCAGTCGTTCGTTCGATATGCTATTTTGTTTTTAGCACTCTATCTGTTCGACTGCTAAAATTATATTCCAAACCCCTTGTGATGTCAAGAGCGCAGGCCCCTGCTCCACGGAAATTCACAAAAAGTTTGCAAATAGAAAGTGCCCTGCCGAAAAAGCAGGGCACCGTTCTAATATTTGATCGAATGTCGGCGATCAGAGCTTTTTGCCCGTCAGCATCTCATAGGCTTCGAGGTATTTCTCGATGGTCTTGTCGATGACGTCCTGGGGCAGGTCGTAGTTGCTGTCCGGGTTGGCCTTGAGCCAGTTGCGGACGAACTGCTTATCGAAGGAGGGCTGGCCGTGGCCTGCCTCATAGCCTTCCAGCGGCCAGAAGCGGGAGGAATCGGGGGTCAGCATCTCGTCGCCCAGAACGACATTGCCGTTCTCGTCCAGACCGAACTCAAACTTGGTGTCGGCGATGATGATGCCGCGGCTCAGAGCGTATTCTGCGCACTTCTTGTACAGCGCGATGGTATAGTCCCGCAGCTTGGTGGCGTACTCTTCACCGTGGCCGGGGAACTGCTTTTCCAGCACGGTGATGCTCTGCTCGTAGGAGATGTTCTCGTCGTGGTCGCCGATCTCCGCCTTGGTGGAGGGGGTGTAGATAGGCTCCGGCAGCTTCTCAGACTCCTGCAGGCCCTCCGGCAGCTGGATGCCGCAAACCTTGCCGGTCTTCTGGTAGCTGGCCCAGCCGCTGCCGGTGATGTAGCCGCGCACGATGCACTCGATGGGCAGCATGGTCAGCTTGCGGCACTTCATGCACTTGCCCTCGAACTGGGGCTGCTGGAAGAACTCCGGCATATCCTTCGTGTCCACGCTCAGCATGTGGTTGGGCAGCACATCGCGGGTGTAGTCGAACCAGAACTTGCTCATCTGGGTCAGCACCTTGCCCTTGTTGGTCACTTTATTTTTCAGGATCACGTCGAATGCGGAAATGCGATCCGTTGCGACCATGATCAGGCTGTCGCCGTTGTCATAGATCTCGCGGACCTTTCCTTCTTTGATAGGCTGGAACTCCTTCATCGCAAAACACTCCATTTTCCTTATTTCGATGTTCTACTGTTTCCTTCCTACAACCTCTCAGTCAATGCTGCGCATTGCCAGCTCCCCTTGTAGGGGAGCCCTTGGCAGTCCTTGCAGAGTTTCTGGTTTCGCCAGAGTCTCCCCTACCAGGGGAGATGTCGCGTAAGCGACAGAGAGGTTGTACAAAGGAGCCATTCCCCTGTGCGGACAGGCCGAACGGCTTTTTCTTACGTATCCAGTCTATCATATTTTCTGTCCGTTGGGAAGAAACAGAATGGAAGGAAAATCTCCCGGTTTTTCAGATTTTCTCGTGAAAACTGCAAAAAATCGCGCTCGATTTTCGTCAAAATGACGGAAATAGTCATACTTTCGTCCTTGAATGCCCTCCCGGAACATGATAAAATGAAGGCAGCAGAATTTTTGAGCAGGAGGTATTTTTTCATGGGCAGATTTCCGAAAGACTTTTTATGGGGCGGTGCCACCGCCGCCAACCAGTGCGAGGGTGCCTACAACGAAGGCGGGCGCGGGCTGGCCAATGTGGATGTCGTTCCCTTTGGCGAGGACCGCTTCCCGGTGATGTTCGGCAAGCGGAAGATGCTGGCATGCGATGACCAGCACTACTACCCCTCGCACGAAGCCATCGACATGTACCACCACTTCAAGGAGGACATCGCCCTCTTCGCCGAGATGGGCTTCCGGTGCTACCGCCTGTCCATCGCGTGGACCCGTATCCTGCCCCACGGCGACGATGCCGAGCCCAACGAAGAGGGGCTGGCCTTCTACGATGCGCTGTTCGATGAGTGCCGCAAGTACGGCATCGAACCGCTGGTCACCATCTGCCACTTCGATGCGCCCATCGCGCTCATTCAGAAGTATGGCGGCTGGAAAGACCGCCGGATGGTGGATGCCTACGTCCACTACTGCGACATCATCTTCCGCCGCTATAAAGATAAGGTAAAATACTGGCTGACCTTCAACGAGATCAACATGCTGCTGCACATGCCCTTCATGGGGGCAGGCCTGCTGTTTGAGCCCGGCGAGAACGTCGAACAGGCCAAGTATCAGGCCGCTCATCACGAGCTGGTGGCCAGCGCCAAAGCCGTCCAGCTGGCGCACGAGATCATGCCCGGCTGCATGGTGGGCTGTATGCTGGCCGCAGGTGAGTTCTACCCCCGCACCTGCGCCCCGGCGGATGTGCAGGCCGCTGCCGAAGCCGACCGCAACAATTACTTCTTCATCGACGTCCAGTCCCGCGGTGCCTACCCGGTCTGGGCCAAAAAGCGGATGGAGCGGGCCGGCATCCAGCTGCGCACCGAGCCGGACGATGACCAGACCCTGCGCGAGGGCACCGTGGACTTCATCTCCTTCAGCTACTATTCCAGCCGCTGCATCACGGTGGACCCGGAGCTGTTGGAGCAGGCTGACGGCAACGCCCTCGGCGCGGCGACCCGAAACCCCTACCTCAAGGCCAGTGCGTGGGGCTGGCCCATCGACCCGGTGGGCCTGCGCATCACCATGAACACCCTCTACGACCGCTATCAGAAGCCGCTGTTCATCGTGGAGAACGGTCTGGGCGCGGTGGACACGGTGGAACCGGACGGTTCCATCCACGACAGCTACCGCATCGACTATCTGCGCGCCCACATCGAGCAGATGGAAAAGGCCATCAACGAGGACGGCCTGCCCCTGCTGGGCTACACCACCTGGGGCCCCATCGACCTTGTCTCCGCCTCCACCGGTGAGATGAAGAAGCGCTACGGCTTCATTTATGTAGACAAGGACAACGCCGGAAACGGCACCCTGACCCGCAGCCGAAAGGACAGCTTCTACTGGTATAAAAAGGTCATTGCGACCGATGGTGAAGACCTTGCCTGAGATCATTGCACACCGCGGGTCAACCTACCTTGCCCCCGAAAACACCCTGTCCGCCTTCCGCAACGCCATCGACCTCGGTGCCGACGGCGTTGAGATGGACGTCCAGCAGACCCGCGACCATGGCCTCATCATCCACCACGACTACCTCATCGACATCGGCACCGAGCTCTCCGCCAAGATCTACGACCTGACCGTCGGTGAGCTGCGCTCCATCGACCTGACCAAATGGAACGGCGTCAGCCTCACCACCGAGAGACTGGCCACTCTGGACGAAGCGCTGGCCTGCTGCAAAGAAATGGAGGGCTGCACCGTCCAGCTGGAACTGAAGGCCCCCATCCTCCCCGACCCGGACTTCGTGCCCCATGTCGTGGACTGCATCCGCGCTTCCGGCATCGCGGACCGGTTGCTCCTCGTCTCGTTCCGTCACGACCTGCTTCAGCAGGCCAAGGCGCTGATGCCGGAACTGCGCATCGGCATCCTGACCCTGGGCGACCTGCTCAGCATGATGCTCCCGCCGCCGGTGATCTGGCAGGACCTGGGCCTTGTCAACAGCATGGACGAGCCGCTGGACGAGGAGAACTGCCCCGCCCTGAAAAAGCAGGTGGGCATGGTCTCCAGTGTTATTTCGGACAAGCTGACCCTCATCGCGGCTCTTTACCCGCAGATGTCGGTCCGGCAGATCCTCGCCACCCTGTCCGCGCAGGCAGACCCCGCCGCCTATGTCCGGACGCTGGGTTTCCCGGTGGAGCTGGTCAGCTGCGAGTACCACACCGCCTTCGCCAACCCGGAGGTGGTCAACCAGCTCCACGACGCCGGCTGCAAGGCCGCGTTCTGGACCGTCAACACCGAGGATGTCGTCCGCTCTCTGGTGCCTCTCGGCCCGGACTGCTTTGTCACCGACCGCCCCGACATCATCCGCGAATGGATCGAAAAAGCACAGGCTGAAACGTAACGGAACCCCTCTCCGCTCTTGCCTTGCCATGCAGCTCCCCCTTTGGAAGCGCTGGCGCACGGCGAGACGGAGAGGGGTTTATTTTTTTATAAACGCTCTTGACATTCCGGGATGCGAGGGTTAGAATGGTATCGTATCAAACAGTTTTATTCAAAACAATCGCCAATCCAACAATTCAAAGGACGAACCATCATGTGTGACAAAATCAACTCCAGCTGCCCGCCGGTAACGCCCCCCTGGGAGCCGCCGCAGGTCATCCCGGCGCAGATGCGCCGGGTCAACAACCTGATCTTCCGCAAGATCAACCAGTTCCACCGCGAAAATGAGGTCGAGGACGTGACCCCGATGCACGAGTGGATCCTGAGCTACCTGTTCTGGCACAGGGACGAGCCCATCTACCAGCGGGACATCGAGCGGGAGTTCTCCATCACCCGCTCCACTGTGACCAACATTTTGCAGCTCATGGAGCGCAAAGGCTACATCGAGCGTCAGAGCGTACCGCAGGACGCCCGGCTCAAGCGCCTGGTGCTGACCGAAAAGGGAGCCTGCATCCGCGAAAAGACCATGCAGGCCCTGCACCAGACCGACGAATTTGTGGAGAGCCTGCTCACCCCGGAGGAGAACGCCGAGCTGCTCCGCCTGCTGAACAAGCTGCGCAAGGGCCTGAAGTGACCCCGCGAATCGTACGATTTTTGAGAGTTTCATGACTTTTTCAGGAACTTTGCAAAAACGCATTGACAATTAAATTGTTTTGTATAGAATTGTTCTTTGTCAAACAAAAAAGTAAAAAACAGGAGGATTACCAGATGATCAAAAAATTAGTGTCACATCTGGGCGAGTACAAACGCGCCGCGATCCTGACACCGATCATTTCCGCATTGGAAGCGGTCATGGACGTTCTGCTGCCCACCATCATGGCCTTTATCATCGACCAGGGCATTGAAAAGGGCGACATGAACGCCGTCATCAAATACGGTCTGCTCACCTTCCTGGTGGCCGCCATTGCGCTGCTGCTGGGTGTGCTGGCCGGCAAATTTGCCGCCGAGGCTTCCACCGGCCTTGCCGGCAACCTGCGCGACGCGATGTATGAGAACATCCAGCATTTTTCCTTCTCCAACATCGACAAATACTCCACGGCCGGTCTGGTCACCCGCATGACCACCGACGTGACCAACGTGCAGAACGCCTTCCAGATGATCGAGCGCATGTGCGTGCGCGCCCCGGTGCATCTGGTCTTCGCGCTTCTCATGGCTTCCGCCATCAGCGGCACCCTGTCGCTGGTGTTCGTGGTGGCCATCGTCTTCCTGGTGGCGGTGCTGGCCTCCATCATGATCCCCACCTTCAAGATCTTTGACCGCGTGTTCAAGAACTACGACAACCTGAACGCCTCGGTGCAGGAGAACATCTCCGCCATCCGCGTGGTCAAGAGCTTCGTCCGCGAGCACTTCGAGAATGAGAAATACACCACCGCCTGCGAGAGCCTGTACAAGCAGTTCGTCAGCGCCGAGAGCCGCCTGAGCTTCAACAACCCCGCCATGCTGATCTCCGTCTACGGCTGCAACATCGCCCTGAGCTGGTTTGGTGCCCACTACGTGCTGAACGGCGCTATCACCACCGGCCAGCTGAACGCCCTGTTCGGCTACATCATGAACATCCTGATGGCCCTGATGATGCTGAGCATGGCCTTCGTCATGATCTCCATGTCCGCTTCCTCTGCCCGCCGCATCGTGGAAGTGCTGGACGAGACCACCGACCTGCCCGCCCCCAAGGCTCCGGTGGACACCGTGGCCGACGGCAGCATCGCCTTCGACCATGTCACCTTCAAGTACAAGCATGGTTCCGGCCAGCCTGTCCTGAACGACATCACCTTCACCATCCGGCCCGGCGAGACGCTGGGCATCATCGGCGGCACCGGCAGCGCAAAATCCAGCCTGGTGCAGCTCATCCCCCGCCTGTACGACCCGGAGACCGGCTCGGTCAAGGTCGGCGGCGTGGATGTCCGCGATTACAATCTCGATGTGCTCCGCCGCGAGGTCTCGATGGTACTGCAAAAGAACGTCCTGTTCTCCGGCACCATCCTCGACAACCTGCGCTGGGGCGATGAGAACGCCAGCGAAGAAGAGTGCATCCGGGTGGCCAAGCTGGCCTGCGCCGATGAATTCATCGAGCGCTTCCCCGACAAGTACAATACCTGGATCGAGCAGGGCGGCTCGAACGTTTCCGGCGGCCAGAAGCAGCGTCTGACCATCGCCCGCGCCCTGCTGCGCAAGCCCAAGGTGTTGATCCTGGACGACTCCACCAGCGCCGTGGATACCGCCACCGACGCCAAGATCCGCAAGGCGTTCCGGGAAGAGATCCCCGGCACCACCAAGATCATCATCGCACAGCGCATCTCCTCCGTGCAGGATGCCGACCGCATCCTGGTGCTGGACAACGGCCAGATCAACGGCCTGGGCACCCACGAGGAGCTGCTGAAGACCAATACCATCTATCAGGAAGTCTACAACAGCCAGACCCAGAGCAGCGGCGACTTCGACAAACAGGGAGGTGAGCAGTAATGGCACAGGTGAAAGAAGTTCGCGGCCCCGGCCCGCGCGGCGCAGGCCAGCCCCGGCCCAAGGTCGAAAATCCGGGTCTGCTGCTCAAGCGGATCATGGGCGAAGTGTTCCAGCACTATCTGCCCCACTGCATCTTCGTTCTGGTGTGCATTGTGGTCAGCGCGCTGGCCAATGTGCAGGCCAGCCTCTTCCTCAAGACCCTCATTGATGATTACATCGTGCCCATGACCCAGCAGGCCACCCCCGATTTCGGCCCGCTGGCCGCAGCACTGGGCCGCATCGGCTGCGTTTACGCCGTCGGCGTTCTGGCTGCGTGGCTCAATTCCCGCATCATGGTCAACGTGACCCAGGGCACCCTGCGCAACCTGCGCACCAAGCTCTTCACCCACATGGAGAGCCTGCCCATCCGGTATTTTGACCAGCACCCCCACGGCGACATCATGTCCGTGTACACCAACGACGTCGATACCCTGCGCCAGATGCTCAGCCAGAGCATCCCGCAGCTGACGTCCAGCGCCATCACCATCGTTTCCGTCCTCACCAGCATGGTGCTGATGAGCTGGCAGCTCACCCTCGTGACCCTGTGCATGGTGGCTCTGATGCTCTTCTGTACCAAGAAGGTCACCTCCATGAGCGGCAAATACTTCATCGCCCAGCAGAAAGACCTGGGCAAGGTGAACGGCTACATTGAAGAGATGATGGAGGGCCAGAAGGTCGTCAAGGTCTTCACCCACGAGCAGAAGACGCTGGACGGTTTCCGTGCACTGAACGACAAGCTGAAGGACAGTGCCAAGCAGGCCAACGGCTACGCCAACATCATCATGCCCGTCACGGCGCAGCTGGGCAACATCAGCTACGCGGTCTGCGCTCTGGTGGGCGCTGCCATGGCCGTCGGCAATGTCGGCGGCATGACGCTGGGCACCGTCATGGCCTTCCTCGCCCTGAACAAGAGCTTCAACATGCCCATCAGCCAGGTGTCCATGCAGGCCAACAGCATCATCATGGCTCTGGCCGGTGCCGAGCGCATCTTCAAGATGATGGACGAGACCAGCGAGACCGATGAGGGCTACGTCACCCTCGTCAACGCCAAATACGATGCGAACGACCAGCTGGTCGAGACCACCGACCGCACCGGCCTCTGGGCCTGGAAGCACCCCCACCACGATGGCACCACCACCTACCACAAGCTGGCAGGCGACATCACCTTCACCGATGTCGATTTCGGCTATGTGCCGGAGAAGACCGTCCTCCACGACATCAACCTCTATGGCCGCCCCGGCCAGAAGATCGCTTTCGTCGGCTCCACCGGTGCCGGCAAGACGACCATCACCAACCTCATCAACCGCTTCTACGACATCTCGGATGGCAAGATCCGCTACGACGGCATCAACATCTCCAAGATCAAAAAGGACGACCTCCGCCGCTCTCTCGGCATCGTGCTGCAGGACACCCACCTGTTCACCGGCACGGTCATGGAGAACATCCGCTACGGCCGTCTGGAAGCCAGCGATGAAGAGTGCATCGCCGCTGCCCGTCTGGCCAACGCCGATGGCTTCATCAAGCGCCTGCCCGATGGCTACAACACCATGCTGACCGACGACGGCGCCAACCTCTCGCAGGGCCAGCGTCAGCTGCTGGCCATCGCCCGCGCGGCGGTGGCCGACCCGCCGGTGCTGATCCTCGACGAGGCGACCTCCTCCATCGACACCCGCACCGAGGCTCTGGTGCAGCGCGGCATGGACGGCCTGATGTATGGCCGCACCAGCTTCGTCATCGCCCACCGCCTGTCCACCGTCCGCAATGCAGACTGCATCGTGGTTCTGGAGCAGGGCCGCATCATCGAGCGCGGCAGCCACGACGAGCTGATCGCCAAGAAGGGCAAGTATTACCAGCTCTACACCGGCAACCTGGCCGAGAACTGAGCATAAAAATACGGAGCATCGCTGCGGCGATGCTCCGTATTTTTTATGTCTGCTTATTCCAGCCCGATCTGCTGGGCGTATTCTTCCAGCAGTTCCCGCTCCAGGAATGGGGTCTTGACGCCCATCCGGTCGCGGTAGGTCTCGTGGCCCTTGCCGATGACGGCGATCAGGTCGCCCTCCTGGGCGTGGTCCACGGCGTAATGCAGTGCATCCAGCCGGTCGGGGATCTCCACGAATTTTGCGTCCGGGTTGCCCTTGTTCATGCCCACCCGGATATCGGCGAGGATGTCCTCGACCTTCTCAAAACGGTTGTTGTCCTCGGTGAGGATGGAGAAATCGGCCATTTTGGCGCAGGTCTCGCCCATGCCGTAGCGGCGCAGCTTGGAGCGGTTGCCGCCGCAGCCGAACACCACCACCAGCCGGTGCGGCTTGTAGGCCCGCAGAGTGGTGAGCAGGCTCTCGGTAGAGACCTCATTGTGGGCGTAGTCCAGCAGGATGGTGAACTTTTTGCTGATGGGCACCAGCTCCACGCGGCCCTTGACGACGCACTTGCCCAGACCCTCGTGGATGGCGGCATCGGGCAGGCCCAGCACCTTGCCTACGGCCAGCGCGGCCAGCGCGTTGTATACGCTGAACTCACCGGGCATATTCACCCGGACGTCCATGTCGTCCTTGCCGGAGACGTGGAAGGCCACCCCCAGAAAATCGTGGGTGCGCAGCAGCTCGCAGCCCTCGGCACGGTAGTCTGCCTTCTCGCTGCGGCCATAGGTCACCAGCTTACAGGTGTGGCCTTCCAGCAAAGCCTCGGTGTTCTCGTCGTCGATGTTCACGACGCCGACGTCGCACCGCTTGAACAGCTGGCCCTTCCAGCTGCGGTACTCCTCAAAGGTCTTGTGCTCGCCGGGGCCGATGTGGTCCGGCGAAAGGTTGGTGAAGACGCCGACGTTGTAGTGGATGCCCGCCACGCGGTCCATCATCAGGCCCTGACTGGACACTTCCATCAGCGCCACATCACAGCCTGCATCCACGAACTGGCGGAAGGTCTTTTGCAGCTCGTAGCTTTCGGGGGTGGTGTTTGCGGTCTCCTGATGGCGGCCCATGAAATAGATGCCGTTGGTGCCGATCATGCCCACCTTTTTGCCGGCGGCTTCCAGCACGCTCTTGATCATGTGGGTGGTGGTGGTCTTGCCCTTGGTGCCGGTGACGCCGATCACGGTCATCTGCCGGGCCGGGTTGCCGAAGAGATTGCAGCTCATCAGCGCCATGGCATAGCGGCTGTTCTCCACCTTCACAACGGTCACGTCCGGCATGGCAGACAGGTCGATGTCATGCTGGATGACCAGTACGCTCACGCCTTTGGCGGCGCAGTCGGCCGCGAAGTCGTGGCTGTCACGCTGGGTGCCCACGATGCAGACGAAGGCCATGCCCTCGGCTGCCTTGCGGCTGTCGTAGATGATATCGGTCACTTCGGTCTCCAGACTGCCCTGCACAAGGGCAAAGGGGACGCCTTCCATCAATTGTTCCAGTTTCATACATGAACCTCGCTTTTTCAGTTTGCAACCCCGGTGCCTGCCGTATCCTGTGCGGCGGGGGCCGGGTCTGTCTCTGTGGTCGGAGCCTGGGCATCGTCCGCAGGCTGTGCAGCGGCGTCCGCCGGGGGCGCTGCTTCATCGGCGGCCCCCTCTGCGGTGCTGTCCGCCGCTTCTTCTGCCGGGGCTCCCTCCGGTGTCGTCGGCTCCGGCACGACATAGCCGGACGGCAGCTCCGGCTCGCCCTGCGCAAAGGTGAACTTGCGGGTGCTGGACATGCTGATGTGGGTGAAGTCCAGCGTACCGGTGTCGGTAGCCGCACAGCCCTTGCCGTCCTCATTGAGCAGCACATGCTGGGCCAGCTTGAGCTTGTAGTCCAGTTCGTTCAGGGTGCCCAGCCGGACGCTGATGCGGTCCTGATACAGGAACGCCATCTCCTCCGGGTCGGCGAACTCGATGCGGGTGACATCCCCGCGCATCCCGGCGGTATCCAGCGCCGTCAGCAGGGTGCTGAGGGCCTCCAGACGCTTATCGCCCGCCTCCTCTTCCACGGCAGCGGAGGCGCCGGAGGCACTCTCCGAAGCGGCGCTGCTGTCTGCCGGTGTTTCCTCCTCGAAGCACAGCTGCTCGCCGGGGTCCGAGAAGATCGGCTCGCCGCCGTACAGCGTAGGCAGGCCGGTGGGCTGGGCGGAGTCCGCCGCCAGGATCTTCAGACCGGCCGAGAGGGTCAGCCAGCCCTTTGCCGTCTGCATGGCGTAGGCGGGCTGGGCTTCCGCCACCCGCACGACCACGGTGCTGGGGTAGTCCCGCTCCACCCGGATGTCCTCCAGCATGGGGAAGACCTTTTCCAGCGCAGCGGCTTTGGCAGCAGCGGGGTCAAAGCTGAAGATGTTCTCTTCTTTCTGGACACCCAGCGCCTGCCCGGGCGCCGGGCGTTCGGGTTCTGAGGCCGGGCCTGCCCATTGCGGGGCCGCTGGCTCTGCGGCGCGCTCGTTCTCCGCTGGTTCTGGCGCGGCGCATTTGGTGCCCGGTTCCGGGAGGGGTTCTGCTTCTGGACGGGGCGGCCTCCGGTGGGGAACTGGATGCTGTTGTCCGGGTAGCTGCCGGAGCCGGTATCCCGCGCCGCATAGCGGCTGGGCCGGGGCGCATCGGGGTCATAGTTCGGGTTGGTCACCGGGTGTCTGCCGGGCGTCGTGGAGCTTGGATAACCCACATTGCTCCGGTCTGCCGGGCGGCTGGGCCGGGTGTCCCGTGCCTGATCGTAGACCGGGCGGCGCTTCCCATTCTTTTTCCGGTTCTGGGGTCGGTCTGCCATTGGGCCGCACCTCCTTTCCTTTGGATTTCACGTTCTGTTACGGGGTCTTGACCAGCTGGAGCAGGGCATTGGCGATGCGGTCCAGACTGTCGTCCACCGAGAGCTTCCGGGCGTTCTGGCCCATCTGCGCCAGCTTTCCCGGCTCGGCCAGCAGGTCGGCCACGGTGGCCACGAGTGCTTCGCCGGTCAGGTCTTTTTCCTCAATGACCACCGCGGCCCCGGCTTTCTGCAGCTCCATGGCGTTGTAATACTGGTGGTTCTCCGCCACATTGGGGCTGGGGATCAGGACTGCAGCGCGGCCCACGGCCTCCAGCTCGGCCAGCGTCAGGGCACGGTCGCTGTCCGGCTGCAGCTGAGAGGTCTGCGGTGCCTCGGGCTCCTGCCCGGGGCCGAACGCCCGGAGCAGCGGGGTCATTAAATTCCCGAGCGCCGCCGTGAGGAAAAATCCCAGCGTCGAGGCGACGATCAAGGCAAAACGAATCATTTTTGTATTACTCCAATTGATATTTCTTTTTATTTTTGCTCATTGTAAAAGATTTCGAGCACTTTTTCCAGCGCCATGCCCCGGCTGGCCTTGACCAGCAAAGCGTCTCCGGCCTTCATCCGGGCCAGCAGCAGTTCTGCCGCCTCCCGGTAGGTATCCACATGGCGGGCCTCCGACCCCGGCAGCCGCGGCAGCCTGGGCCGTGCGTTTCGCCTCCGGGCCATAGGCCACGAGGAAGTCCACGCCGTATTCCGCAGCCTGTTTGCCCACCGTCTCATGGGCTTCCGGGCTGATCTCGCCCAGGCCCAGCCGGGCTCCAGCATATCGCCCAGCAGGGCAAAGCGGCGGCAGATATTCTCCTGGCTGCCCAGGTTGCCAATGTGCGACACACCGATGCAGGTGATGATGCCC
>VOFD01000252.1_pt1 | contig 49502 bp, 53 predicted proteins | sample 5384101 | NCBI WGS metagenome assembly VOFD01 (sample SAMN12384723, study PRJNA508395) | human gut metagenome | isolation source: healthy gut C | host: Homo sapiens
AGCTCTGTAATTGGGTTAAAACCAACGCTTGGGATACTATTTCCGGTGAATGGTTATTCTGTGGTGAAGACACGGGGTCATGCAGTATAGGACTGAGCAAATGGCTTTACGGAAAAGGATATGACATATGGATTGAGAACGCTTATAACATAAAACACAGCAGTGGAATTCAACGTGTGAAAAACGATAAGGCGGACTCTGCAATCATTGCTGAATATGCATGGAGACAACAGGACAAGGCTGTACCCTTTGAACCATTAAATGAATCCCTGGCACAACTACGGGAGGTCTTCCTGTACCGGCATAAGCTAGTGGGGCAGAGAGTGGCAATGGAATTACGCAAAGAGGACAAATCACAATCAAACAAATCAAAAGCAATATCCTTCATCAACCGCAAGAGTAAACACCTGATCGACGAGATAAACAAAGCAATTGCCGAATGCGATAAGATGATTGATAACATTATAGAGGCTGATGAGGAACTGAAAGAAAATTATGCGATTATAACATCAATCAAAGGCGTAGCCAGACAAAACGCAACCTGCATGTTGGTCTACACAAACAACTTCAAGAAATTCGGATATGACCCCAGAAAGATTGCATGCTATTATGGAGTCGCACCCTTCGGAAAACAATCAGGAACTAGCGTAAATACACCTGCTCATACAAGCCATTTTGCAAATAAACTTATCAAATCATTATTGGGACAAGCGGCGCATATAGCCAAGATATATAATCCTGAAATCAGAGATTACTATCAACGATTGATCAACAAAGGGAAGAAACCACAAGTGGCTTTAAACAATGTAAAGAACAAACTCATACGGATCATAGTCGCACTAGTCAGGAAGAAAGTACCATATGATCAAAATACATATAAATATTCGTGCGGAAGACATGTCGGAAGCTGCAAATAATACTTAATACTTAGTACTTGATACTTAGTTTTTATTTCCCTTTCATTCTCGCAACGTACTCATTGTATAGCTGGTCGAGTTGCGTTGAGTAATGTTTAGCCAATTCTTCTGATTTGTATTTCTCCATTAAGCGAATTTCCGCGTCAAGCAAGCTTGCGTTATATACGAAATTCTCTCCGGCAATGGCAAGCTGGTTATCGTTCAGGCTAAGATACCAGATCATGTATTCGAGCGACTTGTTGGCAAGCTCGTCAATGATCTTGTTGGCCTTCTCGTTCTGACCTAATTGATAGTAAGATTCTGCCATTTGGAAAGCACCATTTGCCCAGTCATACGGCACGTTGATAGCCGGAATCATCTTTTCGGCGTAATCGAGTGCAGCGAGTGCCTTGTCCTTTTTGCCTTCTTTGATGAGCTGTCCTACGAGTTGCGTGAAGATACGGCGGTGCGTGTAGCACATACGCATCACGTTCTCATCGATGTAGATACCCGGCTTGTCGATACCGCCGAACTTGAACTTGTTCATCAGGTTGTCGTACATCTTTTCACTATCGATCTTGCTGTCCAGCTTGTCCGTATCGAACGGAGTGAAGCGGTAGGCGAGACCCTCCTGTGTGAAGTGGTTGCCCATGCCCAGATGGTTTTCGCTTCCTACGGTGATTGCCATATAGATAGGACGTTCCCAGTTGGTGTTGGCCAGCATCTCGAGCATCATCAGTTCACTCTTGTAGAGGGCGCGTTTCGGGTTGCCGTTGGCGTCTCTAAGGGTGATTGTCATGTATTCGGGGATAGAGTCGCCCAGAGCTTCCGGAATCTTCATGCCGGAGCGGCGTACGGCTTCCTTTATCTATCTTCATCACGATACTGTCTGTTGGAATCAGCGGGAGCTGTATATCCTTTCCTGTCTTTTTGAGAAGCTCTTTCAATTGGTCGTTCTTGCCAAGCATCCAGCGGTTGATGATTTCTCAGTTCATAAGGATTCTCACCGAAGATGGAGTGTACGAGCGATAATATGGTAGTGTCTCCCTGTGCAGCCAGTTCGTTTGCCTGTTTGAAATAGCTGTCGATGAGAGCCTTCATTTCCGGACGGATAGAGATATATTCGTTTTGTCCTTCGACGTATTCCACACGGTCCCAAGTGATAGGGAGTGACGGAGAGTCGTAGGCGGGACGTTTCATCTGGTCGATGTACCAGTCGGTTTGCAGGTAACTGAGGTTACAGGTACGTGCATCTGTACGGAAACCTTCTGTCTCCTGATTGTACCACAACGGGAAAGTATCGTTGTCACCATTGGTGAAGATGATCGGATTTCCTTCTTCCTGCAAGGTCATCAGATAGTTCTGACCGAAGTCACGGGCAACAAAGCGTCCGCTACGGTCGTGGTCGTCCCATGTCTGTCCGGCTATTTGGATGGGGACGAACAAACAGAGCACTGAAGCCAGAACGGCTGCCGGAAGTTCCTGCATCTTGGCATAATCTCGCAACATGCGGATGATGCCTGCCACTCCCATACCTACCCAGATAGCAAAGGCGTAGAACGAACCGGCATACGCATAGTCTCGTTCACGGGGTTGCGCAGGAGTTTGGTTGAGGTAGAGCACGATGGCGATACCTGTCATAAAGAACAGGAAGAACACCACCCAGAATTGCTGGATACCCCGCTGGCTGTGGTATGCTTGCCAGAAGAGTCCGATCAGGCCGAGCAGCAACGGCAGGCAGTAGAATACGTTGTGCCCTTTGTTGTTCTTGAGATCTTGCGGAAGCAATTCCTGGTTGCCTACCAGCAGGTTGTCGATAAACGGAATACCGGTGATCCAGTTGCCGTGTTCTATTTCTCCGCTACCCTGTATGTCATTCTGCCGTCCGGCAAAGTTCCACATGAAGTAACGCCAGTACATGAAGTTCAACTGGTAGGAGAAGAAGAATTTGATATTTTCCCATTGGGTAGGCACGTTCACCATCACCATTTCTCCACACTGGTCATAAGGGACGTCATGTCCCTTGATGTCCACCCATTGTTTGTAGAGCGGTGCGTGTGACGAACTGTACATACGCGGGAAAAGCATATTCTGTGCATATTCGTATTCCACACGTCCGGGAAGTTCGATATAAGAGTCTTTTTCGTCGGGCGAAGTCTTTTTCCTTGCGGACAAACTTGCTTCCTGCTTCCGACTGGCGGGGGACGCAGTATCCGTCTTTCACGTCGAGTGCCACTTTCGAGGAGAAAGCAGGACCGTAGAAGAGAGGACGGGTTCCGTATTGTTCACGGCCGAGGTATTCGCCCAGCGTGAAGATATCTTCCGGAGAGTTCTGGTCCATCGGTGTGTTGGCGGTAGAACGGATCACGATCAGTGCATAAGAGGAATAACCGATCACGATCATCATGGTGCACAGCAATGCCGTATTCATGGTACGGGCGGAGATGCGCCATTTCTCTTTGATCTTGGCCTGTACACCCGGAGAGGTAAAGTCCCAGTGCGGCGATAACCAGAATACCGATGATGATACTGCTGGCTCCGTGTCCGTAGAACGGGATACCCAGTAGAGCAATCGTCAGGATAAAGGAGATAGCCATGCGTGTTTTGCTCTTTTCGGTATAGCTTTCGTATACGCCCCAGATCAGAGCCGCTGCAAGCAGAATGATGTAAACCACTACACCTGAATTGAACGACATTCCGAGTCCGTTGACAAACAACAGCTCGAACCAGCCGCCTACTTTCACAATACCCGGTACGATGCCGTATAGCACAGCAGCAACGAGCACCATTGAACCGCAGAGAGCGATTAACGAACCTTTGGCAGTAGCGTTTGGAGTTTTCTTGTAGTAGTATACCAATACGATGGCGGGCAGACAAAGCAGGTTCAGCAGGTGGACACCGATACTTAATCCCGTCAGATAGGCGATGAGGATAATCCAGCGGTCGCTATGAGGCTGGTCGGCCACGTCTTCCCATTTCAGAATCAACCAGAAAACGACAGCGGTAAACAGAGAGGAGAAGGCATATACTTCACCTTCTACAGCCGAGAACCAGAAGGTGTCGCTGAAGGTGTAGACCAGTGCGCCGACCAGTCCGCTACCCATAATCGTGATAAGTTGTCCTTTCGTGATGTTGTTCTCGTCGGTGATTACCAGTTTGCGTACCAGATGGGTGATGCTCCAGAAAAGGAACAGGATACAGGCACCGCTCATCAGTGCGCTCATGTAGTTTACCATTTTAGCAACGGTAGTCACGTCGGAAGCAAATTGAGTAAACAGGTTCGCCATCAGCATGAAGAAAGGTGCGCCGGGCGGGTGTCCTACTTCCAGTTTATAACCGGTAGTTATAAACTCGGGACAGTCCCAAAAACTTGCGGTCGGTTCTATTGTCAGGCAGTAGACCGTTGCCGCAATGATGAATGTAAGCCAACCCATAAGGTTGTTTACGGTTCTGTACTGTTTCATTAGCACTATCGTAGTTTATTCGTTAAAAACAAATTATGAGGTCGCAAAGATAGTGATTTGTAAGGATAATGAGGAAGAAAGTAAGAAATATTAAGTAACAAAGGGGTGATTTACTATCTCTTTCACTCTTCCGGAAGGCAGCAGAGAGGGAAGATACACTTTAAAACAAGGTAGCTGGATATCTATATAAAGTCTATGTTTAATGATGGTGATGATGCTCTCCTAAAACCCGGTGAGGCAATGTACCGTGTCCCAATAGCTCGATAGGGCAGTTGAAGTTCCTTTCCAGCCATTCGGTAGTGACGCCTGTATCCGGATGGTAATCCAGCGTTTCGTTGACACAAGCGATGGATTTCACCTGCTGCAACACAGTGCCGATATCATGGCTGACAAGGATGATGGCACACTCTTTATTGATCTCAGCCAATAACTCATAAAGACGCGCTTCGAAACGCTTGTCGATATACGTGCTGGGCTCATCGAGAATCAATACCGCAGGGTCGGAGATGATGGCGCGTCCCAACAGGGCACGTTGCAGTTGTCCGCCGCTTAATTGTCCGATAGAACGGTGTTCGAGGCCTTCGAGCCCCATGCGGGAAATAATCTGTCTGCCTTTCTCCTTCTGTTCGGGAGTGAATCGGGAAGTGAGTGACTTTTGTATGCTCAATCCGGATAGAATCACTTCTTCCACGGAAATAGGAAACTTCCGGTCTATGGTGCTGTATTGAGGCAGATAACCGAGGAGGGGAGAGGATTTTGCGGAAGAACTTTGCCGGGAACTTTTGGCAGATGGTTTTGCAGAAGTCTCTTCAGGGGTCTCTTCAGGTGTATGGAATATAATTTCCCCTCCCGTTGGCTTCAACAGACCGAGGATGCACTTTATAAGCGTCGTTTTGCCGCCTCCGTTCGGACCTATAATACCTAGAAAATCCCGTTCGTAGATGCTTAGATTAACATCGTGGAGAACAGTGCGTGCCGTCATATCCGGCGGAAAGATTCTTTATTTCGATAATTGGTTTCATCGTTGGAAATGGCTTGATGGGTTCTTTCTTTATACGTTTATTTTGTTGCAGCCTGTGGCGCAAGGGCTTTGGCTACGTTCAGCATTTCCGTTTCCCAGTCGTAGCTTAACGGGTTGATGGGGACTACCTTTGTGCCGGTTTGCTGTGCGATGGTTTCCGCATTGCGTTTGTCAAATTCCGGTTGCACAAAGATAACGCGTACATCTTCTGCCTGACACAGGTCTATCAAGGCTTTCAGATGGGCGGGGAAGGCTCTTTGCCTCCTTCTTCGATGGAAATCTGATGCAATCCGTAGTCGCGGGCGAAGTAGGAGAGGGCCGGATGATAAATCATGAAGGCTTTGGCTGCTTCGGGAACGGAGAGTTGACGGCGAATCAGGCTGTCGGTGTGCTGGATGCGCTGGCAGAGCGAATCGTAACGGTTTCTGTAGTATACTTCATTTGCCTTATCCAGTTGGCTAAGGGCTTTGTAGGTGTTTCCTGCAATGATTAAAGCATTACCGGTGGAATTCCATACGTGCGGCTCTACGGCGTGGATATGTCCGTCGTGGCTGTTATGTCCGTGGGCATGGTCGTGGTCATCATTGTTGAGTATGAGGTCGATTCCTTTGGAGGTGTCGAACACTTGAATATGGGGGGTATTGTTCATTAAACGATCCATCCAGGTCTGTTCGAAGCCGATGTATCCGATGCGGAAATAAGCTTTGCTGTCTCCCAGAGAAACAAGTTGTTGGGGGACAGGATCATAAGTTTCCGGGCTGGAACCTTTGGGGACCATGCTGACTACTTTAAATTTATCTCCGGCAATAGCTTCCGTGAAATAACGTTGCGGTTCCAGGGTGACGGTAATCACCGGTTTTGCTTCGTCATCGTTGCTTGCTTGGGAAGAGCGTCCTGTGCAGGCTGCCATTAGGAGGCAGGCACTAAGGAGGAAAAGGGTTCTCATATCTTTTAGTTGTTTTTTCATGACTTCTTCTATTTCGGGGTTTCTTTCTTTTGTTCCTATTCTTATTTCCGGGCCCGTAATATTTCCCGTTTACCACCCGGAGGTCCGGGCAGGCGTTCTACTGTGAATCCGGCTGTCTGTAACATCCGGCGGACGACACCTTTGGCGCAGTAAGTGGTCAGGATGCCGTCTCTATCTAATAAAACGTAGAGGCGGTTGAATAGTTCTTGCGACCACATTTCCGGCTGCTTTTCCGGTGCAAAGGCATCGAAGTAAATGAGGTTAAATGAAAGATTCAGGGCAGGTGATTCGGCGTTGGTTACGCTATCATTGATATTGCTCATTGTCCGTTCTCTGTTCTCAACCCATTTGTTTACATCTGTCTCTACTTTCCGTAGGGTGAAGTGTGGAGTGAGTTGCACGTCTTTCTCCCACGGTGATGTATGAAGTTGCTTAAACAATTCGATGGCCGGTTGTTGCCGGTCGGTCGTTGTTAATTGTTCATCGTTGGAGATATATCCTAGTTGCTCTATCGTCTGCCATTCCAGCGGATAGAGTTCCAATCCTGTATAATGTACGTTACGTCCGCTTCTTTCTGCTTCTTCGAGGGTGAGCCAGGCGTTTAGCCCTGTCCCGAAGCCGATTTCAAGAATACGCGGAGTAGTGGCGGAAGAGGCTTTAAGTCCCATATCGATGAAAATATGCTGGGACTCCGTACGTGCTCCTTTGGTCGAATGATAATGTTCATTCAATTCCGGAACAAATAGGGTGGCGCTCCCGTCATCGGTTTTCTCAATAATCCTTTTCATCATACAATCTCTAATACTTACTGCCTAACGTCTAATACTTTATACTTACTACCTAATACTTATTTCCTATCCTGCCATAGCATCCCAGGCACTTTCGAGCACATACAGGAGGAGGATATAGCGTATCAGTTTGCCGACAAACATGGAGGTGGTGGTAAGCCATATATTACTTCGCATAAATCCCAGTGCAATGGCTATCACTTCCCCAATGGCGGGAAGAAAGGTGAAGAATGCCATCAATGCTCCTTTCCCTTGCAGGAATTTCACCATCTTGTCTACTTTCTCCTTCTTTACTTTGAAGTATTTCTCAATCCAGCTTATTTTGCCCAGACGCCCCATATAGTAGCAGGTCATTCCGCCTACTGTGTTGCCCAAAGTGGCGGAGATCAGACAGGCTATCGGGGGCAGGCCGAGTTTCACCAGTGCCACCAGTACCAGTTCGGAACTGAAAGGCACGATGCTCCCAGCCAATAAAGCCGAGATGAATAATCCCGGGAGTCCCCATTCTATGAGGAGTTGTATCGTTGAATCTATAAAAGCGTCCATATATTAAAAGCGAATAAGAGGATGAGACCGACCAATGAAATGATGAAAAACACATTCGAACTTTTACTATTGGTCAGTACAAAGAAATGTCCGATCAGGATGCTGTTGCTTATGATAAGCAAAGGCAATAGGGCACTGCAATATATCGGTTGCAGGGCAATCAGCAGGAACAGGAAAATCGTCAGGTCTATCAGGAATTGGAGATAGGCGCGTGTGCGTATCTTATCCTCAAATCCGGCGGCGATGCAATGGACGGCACTGACGATAAACATCACCAACAGATAACCGAGTATTGCCAGTTCCCAAGGCTGGAAGATTTGCAGGTTGAAGAATTCCCCGATAGTTAGTAGCTGATTGAAAGGGCGATAGAACAACTCCATCTCATTGTAGAAGAAGGCGTGTCCGAACAGCATCCAGTATGGCAGCATCCATCCGAGCAGCGCACCGCAGAAACTACGCGGAGTGAGCGACTGGAAACGGTAGGCTTCGAGCAACCAAAGCACCGAGAGGATGGTGAACTGTGGGAACAGAATACTTCCTGCTCCGATAAAGAAGAAGGAATAGAATAAATAACCCGCAGCTTGTGTTTGCTGATAGCTTTTAAACAGAAAATAAATGGAAATGAGAAAGCCCAGGGCAACAATATCTCCTGTATATAGGAAATGCATTTTCGGGCAGACGGTGACCAGCAGGAAATAGATAGCCGTCTGCATGGATGCCCTCATACGGATAATGCTGAACTGATTGTTCAACTCTATCAGAAAGTAGCCGATGGTTGCATAAATCAGGAAGCTGACAATCCGGTCTGCCCATCCCGGAAGCAGAAAATCACGGGTGGGTTGCCAGGCAGAAGGGCTGCCTTCGAGTACGGTTGAGGCTATGGAATTGGGAAATAAAAAGTAAGTCAACACCCAGCACAGGGCGCAGATAAAGATAACGGCAGGCAGGGTCCACCGTCCTGCCGTCACTTGACTTTGTAGTCTTTTATTTCTCATGAGTTTATTACTTGTTATCTCTTGATACTATAGGTACATTCGGTTGATATTCTGGATATTAATATCCTGCATGCTCGATGTTGACAACCATCCTGTCAGCTGTTAATACCTGATTCCTCAAGTATTAACAATTGTCGTCTAAACTATTAATACTTGATAACTCAACTATTAATGCTTGACAAGTCAATGATGTTCAACGCTATGCGGAATAAGGCTACTTGCGTGCGAAACTTGAATTACAAATCGAATCCGATATCGCGACGGAAATATTTCTTGTCGAAGTCGATCATATCTGCCACTTTATAGCTCTGTGCCAGCGCTTCTTCCTTCGTTGCGCCATAAGAGCAGACAGCGATCACACGTCCCCCGTTCGTTACGATTTGTCCGTCCTTCATGGCTGTTCCGGCATGGAAAATGATGCTTTCGGTAGCGGCGGCCTGTTCCAGGCCGCTGATAGGGAAGCCTTTTTCGTATGCTTCGGGATAACCTCCGCTGACAAGGATGACACAGCCTGCCGAACGCGGGTCCATGACCAGTGTCTTTTCATCGAGATTGCCTGCGGCTGTGCCTTCCAGCAATTCCACGAGGTCGCTTTGGATGCGGAGCATCACGCTTTCCGTTTCCGGGTCGCCCATGCGGACGTTATATTCAATCACCATCGGTTCGCCTTTCACCTTGATGAGCCCGAGGAAGATGAAACCTTTGTAGACGATGTTTTCTTCTTTCAGGCCGTTGATGGTCGGCTCAATGATGCGGGTGCGAACTTTCTCCATATACACTTCATCGGCAAACGGGACGGGGGTTACGCTACCCATACCGCCTGTATTCAATCCTTTATCGCCTTCGCCGATGCGTTTGTAGTCTTTGGCAACGGGGAGGACCTTATAGTTTTCTCCATCTGTCAGTACGAACACGGAGCACTCGATACCACTTAGGAATTCTTCAATAACGACTGTTGCAGATGCGGAGCCGAACATACCGCCGAGCATTTCTTTCAGTTCTTTCTTCGCTTCATCCAGAGTAGGAAGGATAAGAACACCTTTCCCGGCACAAAGTCCGTCGGCTTTCAGTACGTAAGGAGCTTCCAGTGCTTCGAGGAAGGCCAGACCTTCTTCGAGGTTTGCGGAAGTGATGCTTTTGTAGCGGGCTGTCGGGATGTTATGGCGCATCATGAAGCCTTTGGCAAACTCCTTGCTTCCTTCCAGTTCTGCTCCTTGAGCCGAAGGGCCGATAACGGCGATATGTTTCAGTTCGGGACGATTCTGGAAGTAATCGTAGATGCCTTCTACCAACGGATCTTCGGGGCCTACTACTACCATTTGGATGTTTTCTTTCAGAGCGAAAGCGCTGATCGCTTCAAAGTCGGTAGCTTTGATGTTGACATTCTCGCCTACGGCGTTTGTTCCGGCGTTTCCCGGAGCGATGTACAGCTTTTCAACTTTCGGACTTTGGGCAATTTTCCATGCCAGTGCATGTTCGGCCGCCCGAGCCTAGTAATAATATCTTCATCTTTGTGCTATTATAAGTTATACTGTTATATATGATTCGTATGGATGCGGTGGACTTTACAGGTTTTATAAATTCTGCTCAAAGTATCGGGTGATTTTTTCGTGCAGATGTACACGGTCGCGGCCTGATACGTTGTGCTTGTGGCACGGATAGATAAACAGGTCGGGGTAGGTGCGGGCATCTACACAGGCTTTCATGAACGACAGTGTGTGCTGCGGTACGCAAGTGTCATCGTGGTCGTCATGGATAATGAGCAGATGACCTTTCAGCTGTCCGGCAAGGTTCTTCAGATTACATTCTTTGTAGCCTTCCGGATTGCTTTCCGGAGTGTCCATGTAACGTTCGCCGTACATTATTTCATAGTACCCCCAGTCGATTACCGGACCTCCGGCAACGCCTACCTTGAATATTTCGGGGTAGCGGAGCAGCAGGGCAGTGGTCATGTGGCCTCCGAAGCTCCATCCGTGTACACCGATGCGGTTTCCGTCTATGTAGGGGAGGGATTTCAGAAATTCTATGCCTTTCACCTGGTCTTTGCCTTCTTCGCTGCCGAGGTGGCGGAAGGTGGCGTTTTCGAATTCCAGTCCACGGTTGGCACTGCCGCGGTTGTCGAGGGTGAACATGATATAGCCTTTGCTTGCCATGTATGTGTCCCATCCGCGTGCGCCGTTCTGCCATCCTCCGGTGACGCATTGCGCGTGAGGGCCGCCGTAGACATAGACAATTACCGGATATTTCTTAGCCGGATCGAAGTTTGCCGGCTTCATCAGGCGGTAATGCAGGTCGGTAGTGCCATCGGCTGCTTTGATTGTTCCGGTTTCGATACTTGGCATTTGGTAACCGTCGTAAGGATTTTCGGCTGTCAGCAAGTTGGCTGTTTCTTTGAAGTTTTTGGTGTCTACCAGGTTGATGACGCGGGGTTGGTCTTTGGTGGAATAACGGTCGATAAGGTATGTACCGGAAGCACTAAGTGCTCCGCTATGTTCGCTCTCCTTGCAATTTTCGAACGGCTGGCTTATTTTGCCATTGCTTACGTTTACTGCAAAATGTCCACTTCTCAAACCTTCTACGGCAGTGAAAATGATCTCTTTACGCTTTGTGTTGAATCCCAGAATTTCGCTGACCAGCCAGTTACCTTTGGTCAACTGTTTCACTTTACCGGCTTGGAAATAACTGCCACCGTTGGCGCTATTATAGGTTTCACCTTTCTTGTTTGCTGCATCTGCCTCAAAGAGATAAAGATGATTGTAGCCGTCACGCTGACTTTGATAGATGAACTTGGTAGGGTCCCACGGCAGAAATACGATGGGGTTTTGCGGCTCAACGTATTTAGGGTGCATTTCTTCATAGAGAACTCCCATGGGTTCTCCTGTTTCTGCATTGTACTGGCAGAGTTTGGCATGATTCTGATCGCGGTTTACTTCGATCAGGTAGAGGCTCTTTTCATCCGGTGCCCAGCTGATATTGGTGAAATAACGGTCTGTCGGATCGCCTGCATTCAGATAAATGCTTTTGCCGGTAGCGGGGTTGTAAATCCCTACTTTTACCTGATGGCTGGTCATTCCTGCCATCGGGTAACGGACGTTATTCACTTCTCCTACACGTGCCGTGATGTCTACAAGCGGGTATTGCGTCACCATGCTTTCATCCATGCGGTAGAAAGCGAGCAGGTTACCTTTCGGACTCCAGAAAGTTCCTTTGTTGATGCCGAATTCATTGCGATGCACTGTTTGTCCACAGACGATGCCTTCGGGTTCATTGGTTACTGCTTTCTCATTCACATATAGATTATTATCTATCGTGTAAGCCACATTTCCACTGGCTGCGCAATAGTCCTCATTATTCGCCCCGTCCTTTGGTTTGAAAGTGCTGACAACCTGATTGCTCTTGAAATCATATACAATGAACTTTCCTGCTATCGTGAATAGCATTTGTGGCTTGTCTGCCCATGGGAAACGGACGGAATACAGATGCGATAACTTCCCTGCCTTGTTTTCTTCAAGCACTTTGTTGATTTGCTCGCGAGTGATAACCATTGTTTCTTTCCCGGTTTTGGGTTGAATTGAATAAAGGGTATCTACTCCCTGGCTTGATACACACGTCTCCCCACCATTGCAGACCGTAGAGGTTTTCTGCATAACGGTAGGTCTCGCCGCCCGGAATCAGTTCTTCCAGCGTCGGTTTTTGATTTCCTGTGCCATAACATTGAATCCGATTGGTAGCGCCAGCAATATCAGAATAGCTCTTTTTCCAATTTTACTCATTGCTCTTTTATTTATTATTTGGTTTTAAATCCTTCTATTTTTACTCTGTCCAAAGGAGTCTGCTTTATTTGAATGGCAGCACTCAATTTGGCAAAAGCGGTGAATAGGTCGTCAAATTGCTTCTCGTAGCTTTCTCTGTCGGAGGATATGTCCTCTTCCAAGTATTCAATCCTTTTTCTCAATTCTTCCAATTCCTGTTTTGGTGCATGGGAGAGCAGGTATTGGCGCATGTGGACAAAGGCTCGCATGATGTTGATGTTGACTTCGATGGCTTTTTCACTACTTAAAAGACCTGATAGCATTGCGACTCCTTGTTCGGTAAAGGCATAGGGCTGATATCTAAACCAGTTTATTTCTAAGGTGCCATTTTGGCACCTTATATTGTTTATCAGTAAGTTAGCTTCTGATTTTGTAAGCTGAAACATAAAATCCGCAGGAAAACGATTTATATTCCTTTTTACTGTTCGTTTCAGGTTCTTTGTTTCAATCTCATACATTTCTGCCAAATCAAAGTCAAGCATAACCTTTTGTCCCCTGATTTCATATATCTTATTTTCTATAATGACTAATTCATTCATTTTCTAGTCTAACTTTTTGGTTTACTATCTACGCCTATTACTTAACATTATTGTTGTTCAAACTTGAGGTCGCAATTTGCGATCTCATATTGAGTATCAGTGCGTTAGTAGATATATGGTGTTGTGGATTGTTCTTAATTATGAATCAATTATTCCTCTTCCTTCTTCGGAATCCTCGGCTCCCGGTTCCCCTAAATTCTCTTGGCCCTCTCGAATCTCTTCCTCCGCGGAATTCTCCCCGTGGCTTTCTATCTCTGTCGCCGCCTTTGAAGTCGCTACCTTCTCTGCGTGGCTTGTATTCTCCCTCTCTGCGAGGTCTGGACTCACCATCCCGGCGTGGTTTGAATTCACCTTCGCGACGTGGCTTAAACTCTTTTTTTTCTCTGAATCTTGGAGCCTGTTCACCTTCACCCTCTTTCTTTTCTTCTCCCTCTTCCTGGCTCTTGAATTCTTTGTATTTTCCGTCAAAAATCTCATATTTGCGGAACTCACACTCCAACGGTCCATTGAACAAAGGAACCTTCTGACTTGCTTTCAAACCAATCTGGTCGAAACACTCTTCCCGATAAGAAAGTATCCATGCATCGTTACCCACAAAAGCATGTTTCAGACGTTCGCCGATCATCTGGTAAAGACCGAGCAAATCATTTGTAGAAATACGTTCTCCATAAGGAGGATTGGTAATGATGATTGATTTCTCTTTTGGCTGTTCAAACTGTTGGAACGGTTGGAGTTTCAGCACGACGTCTTTCGACACACCGGCAGCTTTTATATTGTGAGTCGCAATTTCATTCGCTTTCGGATTGTTGTCATACCCATAAATCTTATGAGTAAATTCACGTTCCTGACTATCGTCATTGTAAATCTCATCGAACATATCCGAATCGAAGTCCACCCATTTTTCGAATGCGAATCCTTTGCGGAATACTCCCGGAGCGATATTCTTAGCGATCAGTGCGGCTTCTATAGGGATCGTGCCCGAACCACACATCGGATCGATCAGATCACATTCTCCACGCCATCCGGTCATTAAAATCATGCCGGCAGCCAATACCTCATTCAACGGAGCTTCTACCGCTTCCTGGCGATAACCGCGGCGGTGAAGTGATTCTCCGGAAGAGTCCAGAGACAACGTACAAGTCGTTTGTGCAATGTGAATATTCAGCAGTACATCCGGATTGTTGATGCGTACCGACGGACGTTTACCCGTTTTCTCGCGGAAGTAGTCCACAATCGCATCTTTCACCTTGTATGAAACGAATTTCGAATGGCGGAATTCTTCGCTGAATACAACCGCGTCTATCGCAAACGTCTTGTTTACATCAAGATACTCTTCCCATGGAATGGCCTGTATCTGGTTGTAAACTTCATCAGCATCCTTTGCCGTAAAATTCTTGATCGGTTTTAGAATGCGGATAGCAGTACGGAGGCAGAAATTTGCCTTGTACATCATACGCTTGTCTCCTGTAAATGAAACCATGCGACGTCCTATCTGGATGTCGTTGGCTCCTAATGCTGTCAGTTCTTCTGCAAGTATCTCTTCCAGTCCTCGGAAAGTCTTGGCTATCATTTCGAATTGTTCGCTCATATATAGTTTATTGATTTTATTTCTTTGCTTTTGTTTGTACAATCTTTGCTCCGGCAGGAATGTTTTCCGTTACCCAGATATTTCCTCCTACGGTTGCGTCGCTTCCGATAGTGATTCTTCCAAGAATGGTGGCGTTGGAGTAGACTATAACATTGTCCTCCAGAATCGGGTGGCGGGGAATACCCTTGATCGGCTTTCCGTCAGCATCCAACGGGAAGCTTTTTGGCTCCTAGGGTGACACCCTGATATAATTTGACATTGTTACCGATAATGCTTGTAGCACCGATCACGACACCCGTACCGTGGTCTATAGTAAAGTAACTGCCTATTTTAGCTCCCGGATGGATATCAATCCCCGTCTCGCTATGAGCCATTTCCGTGATGATACGGGGAATCAGAGGAACACCCAGTTCCAGCAATTCGTGTGCTATCCGATAATTGCTGATAGCCTTAATGGCTGGATAGCAGAAGATTACTTCACCATAGCTTTTAGCGGCAGGGTCACCGTTGTAGGCGGCTTCTACGTCCGTAGCCAGTATCCTTCTCATGGCAGGTAACTTACTGATGAATTTAGCGGCAAGACGCGCAGCTTCTTCCCGTTTCGAGTCGGAGCAGACGTTACATTTCCCTTCTATGGAAGTGCTAAAACATAATCCGGCCAGATTTGCTCACAAAGTAAATCAAACAATTTTTCAATGTTTACACCGATGTGATAATTGATAGTCCGGCTGTTAATCGTAGAATTTCCGTAATATCCGGGGAAAAGAATGGAGCGTGAAAGCTCAATAATTTCATACAAGACTTTAGCAGAGGGCAATGGTTCGCCATCTTTATGTTGATGAAACAGCCCTTTGTAAGATTCGCTTTCCGATAGCTCATCGACTGCCTGTGTCAAAATGTGGGTGAAGTTCAATGGACTCATTAGGTCAGTTACTCATGTTTATATGGGGACAAAGGTATTAAAAAAAAAAAATAATAAAATTGCTGGGATTCAGGATAAATAATGTATTTTTTTGTCACATTCAAAACATGACATATATAAAGGGGACTGATGAATCAGAGGACTGCTATGAGACTATTTGCGCTGTTGGGACTGTTGGTGTTGTTAAGTTGCGGATACGCTGATAGACATCACAATAGCTCTTCGTGCGAACAGGTTTTGGTTGATTCTTTGGAAGTTCGTGTGCAGGATTCGTTGGTTTCCAATGTGCATTATTCCCGCTCACAACTGCTTGAGGCACTGACGCAGACGCAAGATTCCCTGGTTTATTATCGTCTGCTCGCCCTTTACGGGAAAACATTTTTTTGTCTCTTCCGATTTTGATTCTATACTCTATTACAACCGCCGGGTAAAAGAATTTTCCCGCAATGCTTCCCAATCTTCTGAATCTCTCCAATCTCCACGATGGAATGATGTATTGTCCGATGTCTATAATATCGAAGGCAATGTGTGGATGCAACTGAACCGCCCTGATTCTGCAATTATCGACTATAAGAAAGCCTATGGATATCGCCTGAAAGGAAAAAAACTGCACCTGCTTCCGGATATTTGTATCAATATAGCTGATGCCTATCTGCATCGCAGTGACTTGGCGCACACTGCTTCGTATTACCGGCGCGCCCTGTTTCTCTGTGATTCTTTGAACTTGTCCGAGCACACGAAATTTCCTGTTTACTACGGATTGGGGCAGACTTACATGGAACTGCGTGATTTCGATTTATCCAATCATTACTATGAATTGGCCGGGCAGTTCTTCGATGAAATGAACGTGAGCGAGCAATGGACCTATCTCAACAATCGCGGCAACCATTATTATTACCGGAAAAACTATCAGGAGGCTTTGAAATATATGCGCAGAGCCAATGCACTCGTATCTTCTTATCCGCAGATGGTGTTTGAACAGAATTTTATCAAAGTAAACCTGGGAGAATTGTATTTGTTGACTGACAAACTGGACTCCGCACAGATCTGTCTGGACGAAAGTTATCGTTTCTTCTCCGATATACAGCATAACTCGGCGTTCATTACATTGAAACCCAGATGATTGAACTGGCATTGAAGAAAGGTAATATAGCCCAAGCGAAGACTATGATCGCCCGGACTGCTCCTGTGGGGCATCTTGACGCCAATATGTTGACTATACGCAATCAGTATCTGCAACATTATTTTGAGCATACCGGTGATTACCGTCGTGCCTATGAATACCTGAAACGCGATCGCCATCTGGACGATTCCATTCGGAGCGAACGGATACAGATGCGTGTTGCCGAATTGGATATGCGTTACCGGCAGGATACGATAGTGCTTCGTAAGGAAATGAAGATTCAGCGGCAGGCGGCAGAGATGAGAGTGCTCAAATTGAGCGTATCTATCTGGGTACTTGTCTGCGTGTTGCTTGTGGCAGGGGTAGTGGTAGTTGTCTGGTATATGCGTAAAAAGAGGGAGTTTCTTCGCCAGCGTTTCTTCCAGCAAATCAACCGTGTCCGCATGGAGAATTTGAGAAGCCGGATTTCTCCTCATTTTACTTTTAATGTACTGGGACGTGAAATCAACCAGTTTAACGGCTCGGAAGAGGTGAAACATAATCTGATGGAACTGGTGAAATATCTCCGTCGTAGCCTCGAACTTACCGAGAAATTGAGCGTGTCTTTGCAAGACGAACTGGATTTCGTGCGTACATATATCGAACTGGAACGTGGGCGTGTTGGAGAAGATTTTGTCGCAACAATTACGGTGGAGGACGAATTAGAGGCAGCCGCATCATGATTCCATCTATGATTGTGCAAATTCCGGTGGAGAATGCAATTAAACATGGGCTGGCGGGAAAGGACGGAAAAAAAAGGAGCTAATGGTATATGTTTCCCGTGAAACAAATGGGATTCGCATAACGGTTACCGACAACGGACGCGGGTATCTCCCGCAGGTGGTTTCCGCCACACGGGGTACTGGTACAGGGTTGAAAGTGTTGTATCAGACCGTTCAATTATTGAATACAAAGAATAAGAGTGATAAAATACGTTTTGATATAACCAACAGAAGCGATGGACAAACCGGTACGGAAGTGTCGGTATATATCCCGTTTCATTTTTTTCTTATGATTTATGATGGATACAGAAGATAAGTATAAGGTAGTTATCGTTGACGATGAACGTACAGCGATTGATGCTTTGCGCCGGGAATTGGAGCCCTATCGTGAATTTGAAGTAAAAGGAATCGCAGGGAATGGTGCAAAGGGTAAAAAGATGATTATGGAGTTGCATCCGGACTTATTGTTTCTTGATGTGGAACTTCCGGATACGTTGGGACTCAATCTATTAAGTGAAATAAGGGAAGATATTTTGTGGGATATGAAGGTCGTATTTTACACCTCTTATGACAAATACTTGCTTCAGGCGTTGCGTGAGTCGGCTTTCGACTTCCTGCTGAAGCCTTTTGAAGCGGAAGACCTGAAAGTAATTATAGACCGTTACCGGAAGGCTATGACCTCTACTTCGCTTCCTCTTTTGCCTTCTTTTGCTTCTTCTATTAGTGCATTGATGCCCCAGCAAGGCATGTTTATGATTAGCACAGTGACAGGTTTCAAGCTTTTTGCGACTGGAGGAAATCGGCTTTTTTGAATATCTGAAAGACAAACGTCAATGGCAGGTGGTCTTGTTTAATCAAACTTGTCTGAATTTGAAGCGGAATACAAAAGCAGAAGATATTATCAGTTATTCACAAGCTTTTATCCAGATCAGCCAGTCGGCTATTGTCAATGTTAATTACTGGCGATGATTGATGGGAAGTGTTGTCAGCTCTATCCGCCTTTTCATGATAAGAGTGATCTGATTATTTCCCGAAGTTATCTAAAAGAACTGCAAGAGCGTTTCTTCGTTTTGTAATGTAGACCTCATATTATGAAATACGCCACTTCTTCAGCAGAAGCGGCGTATCCTTTTGTTAGAATATTAGAATGAGAGAGAGTTTATGTTACATATTTGTATTATCCATCGTAACGGTCATTTCGGGTACCAGTACGTAGGCTTGTTTTTTAGCGTTCCATTTATAATAATTCGTAGTAACGGTCTTGCCTTCATAAGTATAATTGATGCGTAGGTCTTTTTCCCATGCGTCCTTGCTATTGTTCCATTTCAAGGCTTCGCTTTCAATCATACGTTTGTTGTCATCGTACTTATAGTTGTACTTCATGTAGTTGGCAAGTGTACTTCCGTTCATTTTGTAAACGGTTTGTCCTATTGTCATACCATTCTCCTCGATTGGATTATAAATCAATTGATTATCGTAGCTACGTGCAGAAGTAGCAAGCGATACAACAAGAAGAGCTGCAGATAAAACGAACATTTTTAAAGATACTTTTGCTTTCATGGCTATTTAAGTTTTTGAGTTATTCTTTCATTTTTCTACTAACTGCATCTGTTTTACGCTGCGAAATTACATATTAATTTGGTATTTATGCAATATTGAAGATGAAATATTATCAAAATGTCAAGAGTGGAGGTGGGTGATACCTTGCTTTTTGCCAAGATTGGTGACAAAAAAATATCCGGCAGTCAACCTGCCGGATATAGAATGAAACACTTCGTCGAAAAAGGAATCTTTTTTCTAGCTTTCTGGATAGTGGGTTAAATAATGTTATTACCCATACTTGCTTCTATTTTGTAAGGGAAGGCTTTGGATAAGATGGAGTCTCCCTATGTAATTAATGTCTAAAAGATAGCAATTCCTGATTGAGGTGGCCTTTATTCACTTGATGGTTTAGTGTGCCTGAAGCCAATTTTTGCCCCATCCGCAATCTGCTTTCAAGGGGACGTGCATGCGGTATGCTTTCTCCATTTCTTCGATGACGATTTCTTCTACACGCTCTTTTTTCATTGACAGGAACGCTGAAATTTAATTCGTCATGCACTTGCAGGATCATTTTGGCTTGTATTCCTTCGGCCTGGAACCGTTGATAGATACGTGCCATTGCTACTTTTATAATATCTGCCGCACTTCCCTGAATAGGAGCATTGATGGCATTTCGTTCCGCATATCCGCGTACGACTGCATTCCGGGAGTTGATGTCCGGCAAGAAACGTTTCCGGTGGAAAATCGTTTCCACATATCCTTTCTCTTGAGCCACCCGGATACTCTGCTCCATGTAGGCTTTCACTCCGGGATAGGTTTCAAAGTAACCGTCGATTAATTCTTTAGCTTCTTTACGATCTACATTCATTCGTTCGGCAAGCCCAAAGACGGAGATGCCATAGATGATACCGAAGTTGGCGGTTTTTGCTTTGCGTCGCATATCAGAGTCTACCTCTTTCAGTCCGATCTTATAAATCTTTGCGGCTGTTGCAGCGTGGATATCATGATTGCTGAGGAAAGCGTCAATCATATTCTTATCCTCGCTAAGGTGTGCCATAATCCGTAATTCGATCTGTGAATAGTCGGCGGAAAAGAAAAGACAGCCTTCATCGGGGATGAAAGCCTTGCGGATTTCTTTTTCCATTCTCGTCTCGGATAGGAATATTTTGCAGGTTCGGATTGCTTGAACTAAGACGTCCCGTAGCGGTTACAGTCTGGTTGAAAGACGTGTGTACTCGTCCCGTGCGCGGGTTGATCAGTTGGGGAAGTGCATCGATATAAGTTCCCAATAGCAGTTTCTTCAGTCCGCGGTGTTCCAGAATCTTTTCTACTACGGGATGTTTGTGCCGGAGGCTTTCGAGTACTTCTTCCGAAGTGACGTACTGGCCGGTCTTAGTCTTTTTTGCTTTCTCTATGATCTTCAGTTTGTCAAACAGTACCTCACCGACTTGCTTGGGCGAAGCGATATTGAAAGTCTCACCGGCCAATTCGTAAATCTCTTTTTCGATTTGCTCCATCTGGGCGGTGAAATGGGCGGACGACTGTTTCAGGGCCTCCGTATCCAGCAATACCCCGTTCCGTTCTATATTAACCAATACGGGGACGAGCGGCATTTCGATATCATAGAACAAACGTTCTGCGTCATTCTCTTTCAGTTCTTTCTCCAATACGTTTTTCAGTTTCAGAGTTACGTCTGCATCTTCGCAGGCGTATAGATATACATCTTTCGGATCGAGATCACGCATGTTTTTCTGATTCTTTCCTTTGGGACCTATCAGTTCGTCAATGTGGATAGTCTGATAGTGCAGGTAAATTTCCGCAAGATAATCCATGCCGTGACGAAGTTCCGGTTGAAGAACATAATGAGCGATCATCGTATCGAAAAGCGGACCTTTTACTGTTGCGCCATAATTTTTGAAGAACAATCATGTCGTACTTGATATTTTGTCCGACTTTCAACGAATTCTCATTTTCGAAGACCGGACGGAATTCATTTACGATTTTTAATGCTTCGTCTTGATCCGATGGTACGGGAACATAAAAAGCTTCGTTTTCTGCAATCGAAAAGCTCATTCCGACTAGTTCGGCGTCCATTGGTTCCGTTCCTGTAGTCTCCGTATCTAACGAGAGAATTTTCGATGTAAGTAACTTTTGAATGATTTCAGCTCTTTTCTCTTCTGTATCAATGAGTTGGTAGTTGTGAGTGAGCGATTCTAACGTCTCTAGGTTCGATTTTTTTGCTTCACCCGGTTCATCGGGCGTGAAATTCGCAAATAAATCGCCTTGCATTCCGCCTCCTTCTTCGGGAAAAAGTGGAAGAGGAGAGGGGGCGCGCTTTTTTCCAGTGGTAACTTTGCTTCCGGTGGCGGAGGTTATTCCGTTTCCGGAAATATCTTTTTGAGTACCCGGTCAATGAGCGTTCTAAATTCTAATTCCTCGAAAATGCTACGGAGTGAATTTTCGTCTGCCTCTTTCACGGACAAGAGAATCCATCTCAAGTTGGATGGGGACATCGATTTTAATGGTGGCGAGAAATTTCGAGAACGTAATCATCTCCCGGTTCGTTTCCACTTTCGTCTTTAAGGCTCCTTTCAGTTGGTCGGTATGTTCCAATAGGTTCTCGATACTTCCGAATTCGGCAATCAGTTTCTGAGCGGTCTTTTCGCCTACGCCGGGACAGCCGGGGATATTATCCGAAGAGTCGCCCATCAGACCGAGCATATCAATCACTTGTGCCGGAGACTTAATATCGAACTTGGCTTTCACTTCCTCAACGCCCATCACTTCGAAACCTCCTGTGTGTTTGGGACGATACATAAATACTTTGTCACTTACCAGCTGCCCGTAATCTTTGTCGGGAGTCATCATATAAGTAGTGATGCCTTGACGACCGGCCTCAGTAGCAAGTGTTCCTATCACGTCATCGGCTTCGTAACCGGCAACCTCCAGAATGGGAATGCGATAAGCGTGGATGATATCCTTTATAATAGGGACGGATAATCGAATTGCTTCCGGAGTTTCTTCGCGTTGTGCTTTATATTGTTCAGAAAGCTTCGTGGCGGAAGGTAGGCCCCGAAGGGTCGAAAGCCACTCCTATATGCGTCGGGTTCTCTTTTTCAGCACCTCTTCTAGGGTATTCACAAAGCCTAGTATGGCTGAAGTATTGAATCCTTTGGAATTGATTCTTGGGTTTTTAATAAAGGCGTAATAAGCCCGATATATCAGTGCATAAGCGTCTAAAAGAAATAATTTATTGTCTGACTCCATAGATTTAATTAATTTTTCATGGTAAAAGTACAAAAAAATACCGTATTAAGCGTTTTATTATTACTTTTTGTGCTCAAATTGTGTAGTAAATGGACAGTATATCACTTATCAGAACTCCGATTGAAGCGGAACTGGGCGACTTCAAAGAACTTTTTGATAGTTCTCTCTCCAGTTCAAATGCATTGCTCGACAGCGTAATAACTCATATACGGCAGAGGAATGGTAAGATGATGCGGCCTATTCTTGTTTTGCTCGTGGCACGCCTTTATGGCGCTATATGTCCTTCCACTCTTCACGCGGCTGTTTCGCTGGAACTCCTTCATACGGCCAGTCTGGTACATGATGACGTAGTGGATGAAAGCACCGAACGCCGTGGACAGCTCTCGGTAAATGCAATCTTTAATAATAAAGTGGCCGTGTTGACGGGTGACTATTTATTGGCAACCAGCCTCGTACATGCTGAATTGACAAACAGCCATCGTATTATTCAGCTGGTGTCCACTCTTGGACAGGATCTTGCTGACGGTGAGTTGCTTCAGCTTTCAAATGTAAGTAATCACAGTTTCTCCGAGGAAGTCTATTTTGATGTAATCCGCAAGAAAACTGCTGCTCTTTTTGCTGCCTGCACAAAGGCTGCCGCTTTCTCGGTAGGTGTGGTGAGGGGAAGCTGAACTTGCCCGTTTGCTGGGCGAATATATTGGTATCTGTTTCCAGATAAAAGATGATATTTTCGATTACTTTGATAATAAGGAGATTGGTAAACCTACGGGTAATGATATGCTTGAAGGTAAACTGACATTACCCGCTTTGTATGTGCTGAATACGACGAAAAACGAGGAAGCGCAAGAAATTGCAATCAAAGTAAAGGAGGGTACGGCTACTCTCGATGAAATAGCTCATTTGATTTCGTTTATTAAAGAAAACGGAGGAATTGAATATGCGGTTCAGACTATGAATGGCTATAAACAAAAAGCTTTCAATCTATTGGCTTCTTTGCCGGATTCCGATGTCTGTGCAGCTCTCCGGTCTTATCTGGATTACGTAGTAGACCGCGAAAAATAGTTACTTCCGGTATTTTGCCAGAAGTGAATAGCACAATAATAACCGGTCCCAATCTTCTATCTTTTCCGATTTCATCGCTTTTCCTAAAAGGAAACTCTTGTCTATTTCTTCCGCTGTATGAAGATCTAAAGAACATAATTTGGCGGCTTGTTCTATGTAGTCCCAGGCTTTCTCTTTGGTGATGTGACCACATGCTTGGGAGGCGCGTGCCAAGTTCACAAGCAGTCCCATATCCCATCCGATAATGCCTTTTTCCAAGTCATTTATCCATATAATCGGGTCCCTTCTTTCCTCTGTATATTTCACGAATTTGTATAGATTCTTTCCTTGACGGATGAAACGTTCCACCCCGAAAAAACGCTTTTGAATGATGTTTTCGAACTCGTTGATGTTCTCTGTAGAGAGTAAATAGGGGAGCATAATCTGGTAGGAGACTCTGTCGCCTTCGTTGATAAGGAATTGGAATAGTCCGGTGACGGACTCATTGTCGGTGCAGTGAAACTCTTCTGCCAGCAGTTTGGATAGCTTTAGCGGATGGATTCCGGTCTCCATAGAGTTGAGATAGAAGCCTTGCAGTCCGGCTTCCATATAACCGATGCGTAACCCCTTCTTTTTCTCTGTTCCGAGGATGAGGTTCAGAGGGTTGTGATTGAATCTTAAGGTTTTCGTATATGCGTCCATCCTAATACCTTCATAAGGTTCATGAAAAGCGTGAGAACTGTTGCCATGTATTTTCCTGAGGCTTCGGCAAGCCGTTATGAATATACAAGCAACAGTCCCACGCTCCATTCGATATATAACAAAACTATATACATGAAGGTGCGTGAGACCCGTTTGCTTATTACCATTCATAACTTTGAATTTTGCCGAATTCCAGGAATTGGTAATAAATGAAACGTTCTCTAATATAACTGGTTAGCTATATTTTCATCGCTAAACCTTTTACAAAGATAAGTATTTTTCTGAATTTTCCTGTAACTATCTTTAGATTTTCTTAAATAAAAAAATACCGCGTCGGTTCCCGGAGTACGGGAACAGCGCGGTAAGGCGTATTTGATTGCTAATGTAGCCTTTAACTTAGAAGAACTTGATTTCTTCTCCTTTGATGTCAGAAAGAAGGAGGTTGGCTAAACGGCTGGTTCCCAAACGGAACAGTTGATTATCCAGCCATTCTTCACCCAATAGTTCTTTTACGATTGTGTAGTAAATAATCGCATCATTAACGGTATTGATGCCACCTGCCGGTTTGAATCCAATCTTGATTCCGGTCTTCTGGTGGTATTCTTTGATGGCTTCACACATCACGTAAGCGGCTTCCGGAGTAGCGGCAGGCTGTTGCTTACCGGTGGAAGTCTTGATGAAATCTGCACCCGAATACATGGATAGGATAGAAGCTTTCTTGATGTTGGAAGCGCTCTTTAGTGCACCTGTTTCAAGGATCACTTTGAGATGACGTTCCTTGCAAACTTCCTTTAATTCCTGTATTTCTTCACACATTCCTTCGTAGTCTCCGCTTAGGAATTTGCCGATGGAAATGACAATGTCTATTTCATCGGCACCTTCTGCGATTGCTAATGCTGTTTCTGCCACTTTTACTTCAATGAATGTCTGTGAAGAGGGGAAACCTCCTGATACGCAGGCTATATTGACTCCGTCTACCTCCAGCGTATTCTTAACGATGGCTGCGAAATTGGGGTATACACAGATTGCTGCAACATTTTTCAGATCAGGATATTCGTCGTCAAACTGATTGACTTTTTCGGTAAAGTGCATCACACTTTTGTCACTGTCTGTGCTATTCAAAGTAGTCAGATCAATACAGTTGAACAGGAACTTCTTAACGTCTTCCGTGTTGTTTTCCGGCACTTTTTTCTCAATCAATTCAGCTACGCGAGCTTGAATATCTGCATCGCTCAGATTGGTATTATACTTTGCCAATGCGGCATTGTACTTGTTGGGCTGTGAGTTATTCTCTTCCATGATCTTTCAGTTTTGGGTTGTTGATATGTCTTTTATTATCTCGTTTCGTTTTCTTTTCCATGCTTTTCCGGAAAGCAGTGGTTATGTCTACACCTGTCTGGTTGGCAATGCAGAGAAGAACCCATAAAACGTCTGCTATTTCTTCATCTATATTGTCTTTCTCTCCCTCTTTAAAGGACTGATCTCCATATTTGCGGGCCATGACACGCGCCAGTTCTCCTACTTCTTCCGTCAGAACTGCCATATTGGTCAACTCGCTGAAGTAGCGGACGCCGTATGTTTTCACCCATTGGTCCACTTGTTTCTGTGCTTCTTCCAGAGTCATAATTGTTGATGGTTGGTTATTATTCTTTGTTTTTGTATCCATGCATATAGTAACGGGGCCGTCGTTTAAAAGTTCAACTTTCATGTCTGCCCCAAAGGTGCCTGTGCCTATTTCTTTTCCCAATGCACCGCTTAAATCTTTGCAGAATTGTTCGTAGAGTGGGATAGAGACATCTGGCTTGGCAGCTTTGATATAGGAGGGGCGATTTCCTTTCTTGGTAGAAGCGTGTAACGTGAACTGGCTGATAACCAGAATCTCACCTCCATCTTCTAAGATAGATTTGTTCATTACACCATTCTCATCATCGAAGATACGTAGATTTACAATCTTCTTGCAGAGCCAGTCTATATCTTCCTGTCCGTCGGATTCTTCAATACCGACTAATATCAGCATCCCTTTTCTAATGGAAGACTTGCACTGTCCTTCGATGGTTACTGATGCGTGGCTTACTCGTTGTATGACTATTCTCATTATTATTTATTCTATTTCATGATTAGGAAAGGCAAATTTACAAAATTCAGAAGAGAAAACGGTGTGTTGGTGGGAAAATATTATAAGGCTTTGCCGAAAGCGTTAATGATTTATTATTGGGGCACGGATTACGCGGATAACACGGTTTTTAGTAATTCAACCGTGAAATCCGCGTAATCCGTGCCTAAAAGTGATAGAAAGATAACAGGCCTACTCCCCAACTTCTTATTAATTTTCTGATGATTCATCGCTCAATCCCGCTTTTACAGTCTTGGCTTTTGCTTCTCCAATCACAGCGGAAATCTCCTCAAAAGAGCTTCTTTTATCCGCTTTACGCTTTTAAATTCTTTCAGAAGCGCTGTTTTTGTCTTTTCTCCAATCCCTTTGATATTGTCTAATGCCGATGCTACCTGTCGTTTGCTGCGTTTATCACGATGGAAACTGATGGCAAAACGGTGCACCTCATCCTGAATCTGGGTCAGCAAACGGAATAACGGGCTTTGCTGTTTGATACCGATAGTCTGCGGAGGAAATCCAAAAAGCAGTTCCGATGTGCGATGGCGATTGTCCTTTGCCAGTCCGGCGATAGGGATCGCTAGGTTCAACTCATCTTCAATCACCTCTCTAACGACCTCCATTTGACCTTTTCCGCCGTCGGTGATAATCAGGTCGGGTAGAGGGGTGTTTTCTTCAATAGCGCGCTGATAACGTCTTCTGACGACCTCTTTCATGGATGCATAATCGTCAGGTCCTACAACAGTCTTTATATTGTATTTTCGATAATCTTTCTTTGATGGTTTAGCCTTTTTTTAAAGACAACGCAAGCTGCCACAGCATCAGAACCCTGTATGTTTGAGTTGTCAAAGCATTCAATTTGCAAAGGCGGTCTGTCCAGATGCAACTCTTGCTGTATCTCTTTCATTAATCGCATACTTCTTTGCTCCGGATTCAGCTTTTCCGCCTGTTTTAGTCGGTCGGCCTTGTATTGTTTTTTTTACGTTTAGAATCGAAAGATCCAGCAATTTCTTCTTGTCTCCCCGCTGTGGAACGGTAAATACGATGTTGTTTAGCTCCAAATCAAGCTCAAAAGGCACTATAATCTCTCTGGATTGGCTCTTATAGCGTTCTCGCATTTCGATAATACCCAGTGTCAAAAGTTCCTCTTTTGATTCATTCAACTTCTTTTTATATTCGAATGTAAACGCCTGGTTGATGGCACCGTTTGTAATATGCAGATAGTTGATGAAAGCGGAATTGGACTCGTCCTCTTCAATAGAAAATACATCTATGTTGTGCAATACAGCGCTTACTACCTCCGATTTGGAGCGGTAGTTTTCTATCAGAAGAAATTTTTCTTTCACCTTCTGTGCTTCTTCAAACTTCATCTCGCCGGCTAATGTCTGCATCTTTTCCAGTAGCATACGGCTGATTTCTTGCGTATTTCCTTTCAGGATTTCTTTGATTTCATCGATATTTTTGAGATAATCCTCCTGTGATTGCAGTCCGATGCATGGTCCTGCACAGTTCTTTATATGATATTCAGGCATACGTTGAACTTTCCTGCCCGTATATTCTCCGGAGTTAGGTTTAAACTGCAAGTTCGCAAAGGATATAAATGCTTTATCAGATCCAGTACCGCATACATGGATGGTATGTGACTATACGGTCCATAATAAGATGAACCGTTCCTGATAATTTTCCTTGTTCTGAAAACTCTGGGAAAATACTCGTTTTGTACGCAAATAGAAGGGTAGGTCTTGTCATCCTTTAATAGAACGTTGTAGCGCGGCTTGTATTTCTTTATCAGATTATTCTCCAGCAATAACGCGTCTTCTTCCGTGTTGACTACAATATAACGAATATCGGCGATTTTGCTGACCAGTACTCGTGTCTTTCCCGGTTCATGTTCTTTGCTGAAGTAAGAGTAGACTCTTTTCTTTAGATTTTTGGCCTTTCCAACGTATATAATTGTACCCTCCGTGTTCAGGTATTGGTAAATACCCGGTTTCTCGGGAAGGTTGGCTACGATCCCTTTCAAATATTCATTGGCTCTGCTTTCTGGTTCTGTATTCATAATTGTTTTAGGATGGCTAATAGGTGAAAAGTATGTGCCTGACATGAAGCATACCCGCAGTCGGTGGCTATTTAAATACGAATGACGCGGATAATATGGATTCCTATTCTTATGGTCCGTGTCATCCACGTCATTCGCGTCTCAAAAGGTTAGTTGCTTACTTTTGACACATTTTCTGCAAATAGAGGCAAATTCTTTATAAACACAATACCGATTCTACTTCTACGTCATCTCCGAACAAAGATTTTCCATTCAGGTCTTTCAATTCGATGATGAAGTTTACATATACCTTTTTAGGCTTTAGTCTTTTCACCAGTTCACAAGCTGCTTTCATGGTGCCTCCTGTTGCCAGCAAATCATCATGTAATAGAATTACGTCATTTTCGTCCAGTGCATCTTTGTGGATTTGCACCGTGTCTTTGCCGTACTCCTTGTCATAGCTTTCTTCAATCGTTTCTGCAGGGAGTTTGCCCGGCTTGCGGATAGGAATAAAACCTGCGTTCAGGCGGGTTGCCAGAATAGGTCCCATGATGAATCCTCTTGATTCTATACCTACTACTTTAGTGATCCCTTTATCCTTATACATATCAAACATAATGTTCGATAATTCCTGCAAGCACCAAGGGTCCTTGAATAGAGTGGTGACATCGTAGAACAGGATTCCGGGAATTGGGAAATCCGGTATTTCCCGGATGCTTTTAATTAGCGTTTCTTTGCTCATAATCATTGGTTTATCTCATTTCTTTAAATGATTTGTTTCACGTGAAACGTTGCCGCTTATCGGCCGGAAAGTACCAGCAATACGTTGATATCGCTTGGTGAGACTCCCGGAATCCGGCTCGCTTGAGCAATCGTTTCCGGATCTATCTTTGCCAGCTTTTGTCGGGCCTCGGTGGAAAGAGACTGGATAGTAGAATAGTCAAATTTTCCTTTAATCTTTATACTTTCCAATCGTGCTAGTTTTTCTGCTATCATTCTTTCTCTGTCAATGTATCCTTGATACTTGATTAAGATTTCGGCAGCTTCGAGAATTTCTTCTTTCCGGTCTTGGTCCGAACCCGTTGCTTTTTCCAGCTCCCGTTGAAACGCCGGAACATATTCTGCTATATTTCCTATTGTCACTTGCGGGCGATTCAGAATCTCTATCAACTTACATCCTTGACGTAGGGGAGTTGTCCCTATCTTTTCGAGAGCATCGTTGATTAGTGCCGGTTTCATCGAATAGTTGCGTGCGAAAGAAATGATTTGTTCCACGGCTTCTTTTTTGCTTCTTACTAACTGATACCGGTCTTCTTTTGCCAAACCAAGCTTAAATGCTTTTTCTGTTAAGCGCATATCGGCATCATCCATACGAAGCAGAATACGGTATTCCGCACGCGAGGTAAACATACGATAAGGTTCATCCACGCCTTTGGTTACCAAATCATCGATTAATACGCCGATATATGCTTCGTCTCGAGCCAAAGTAAATGCTTCTCCGCCGTGGCAGTTGATGTGTGCATTGATACCGGCTATCAATCCTTGTCCTCCTGCTTCCTCGTATCCGGTGGTTCCGTTTACTTGTCCGGCAAAGAACAAGTTTTTGATAATCTTCGATTCCAACGTATGTTTTAATTGGGTCGGATCGAAATAGTCATATTCGATAGCGTATCCCGGACGGTAGATAACCAGATCTTTGAAAGCCGGGATTTGTTTTAATGCTGCAATTTGTATTTCCATCGGAAGCGAAGAAGAGAATCCGTTAAGATATAACTCTTGTGTTGTTTCTCCTTCCGGTTCGAGGAATAACTGGTGCTGATCTTTATCCGGGAAAGTGAGAATTTTGGTTTCGATGCTTGGACAATAGCGTGGCCCGATACTTTGAATCTGTCCGTTGAATAGGGGAGAATCCGGCAAACCTTCACGCAGAATCCGGTGTACTTCTTCATTAGTGTAGCATGTCCAGCATTGAAGTTGCTTTTAAGTGGTGCGTGCTAGTATTCATGAATGAGAACTTGTGGAAGTCTGATTCGCCGTCTTGTGTTTCCATCTGCTCAAAATGAACACTACGTGCGTCGATTCGTACCGGGTACCGGTTTTTATTCTTCCGTAAGAGATTCCGTGACGGGCGATGGATTCGGTCAGCTGATAAGAAGCCGGCTCGGCCATTCTTCCTCCAGGTAATTTATGACGTCCTACATGCATCAGTCCGTTGAGGAAAGTTCCTGCGGTGAGCACAATGCATTTCGCTTTGAAGGTGACGCCCCATGCGGTGACTAATCCGGTGACCTCATCGTTTTCAACGAGAATTTCACGTACTGTATCTTGCCAGATATGCAAGTTGGGAGTATTTTCCAGTTTCTCACGCCATGACCAGATAAACTTGGCACGGTCGCATTGAGCGCGGGGACTCCACATGGCGGGACCTTTCGAGCGGTTCAGGATTCGGAACTGGATAGCAGTTTCATCCGTCACCAATCCCATCTGTCCGCCCAGTGCGTCTATTTCGCGTACTATTTGTCCTTTGGCGATTCCTCCTACTGCCGGATTGCAACTCATCTGTCCGATCTTGTTCATGTCCATTGTGATCAGACAAGTTTTGGAACCTAAATTCGCAGCGGCGGCTGCCGCTTCACAACCTGCATGTCCGGCACCAATTACAATTACATCGTACTTAAAATCCATTCCTATCTTATTTATTATCAAACGCTGCAAAGTTACAGAAAAGTTGTGAGACTTGTATCTTCAAGCTGTTTTTGCTTCTGAAAATCCGGGGAGGAATCCGGCTTAACTGAAAAAAACGCCGTAATTTTGGATTAGAAATATGCAGATTGTTCGAGATTTGACTATTCTTCGAGTTTAGTAATCGTGCGTTTTTGTGAAAAATAGTGATATTATGCTTTTTTATGCCTTGTTTTGCTGTCTTTTTATTAGTTACTTGTTTGCTCAATAATGGATGAAACTAGAAAGCAAAATGGAGAATTTGTTCAAAATAGAGGCTATCGTCAGAATAAATGTGAGGTTTACACTCAAAATTTGCTTCATGTCTTGACATAAGTCAAAAAAACAAGCCCAAATGTATTTTTTAGTATCATGGACTTTGTTGTTTTCCCAAACAGCTATACCTTTGCAGTGTAGTTGTGAAACTACTAAGATTTTAGGTATTAGAAAAAAAGGTTATAATTAAAAGGTATTAGTTTATAAAATTAAGGTATTAGATTTTAAGATTAGTTTTTAGGAAAAGGATTGTTTTGATTAGGTATTAGGAAAAAAGACGTTTTTAGGTAACGATTAAATGAAAATGAAAAAAAAGAAGAATCCCATTTATGGGGATTCTTTAAAGGTGGGGCGGAGTTATTCGCTCTTTTTTTATGCCTCTTTTAAATATATCTCGTAAGCACTTTACTCTCAATCATGTTGGGAAAGTTTGATTTCATGCCTTTAAAAAAAGTGTTTCATGGTTTGAAACCAAAGGTTTCGTATCGTGAAACTAAAGTTTCGGCATTGGGAAACTGTAGTTTCAACACCGAGAAACCATAGTTCCAACGGCATGGAAACTATGGTTTCAAGCCTTGAAACAAATAGTTTTAGGTTGGGGAACAACTTGTTTGAAGGCAGAAGACTAAAGTTTAGGCCGTTTGAACTGACTAAAAAGCTTTCTTTTACCGTTTCCTTTAGTAGATCACTGCCGTATTCTGCGTCTTATATTGACCGAAATAGGTGGTGATAGGTGATAGGTTAGGTGAAAGATTATTTCAACCTATCACCATGCTTCAATGTACGATGAATAAGCCGATTGGAGAGGTACGGTGATAGGTGATAGAGGACTTTGTGTTTTTTTGATTGGAAGAGAGAAGCCTTTTATTTTCTATTTTGTAGGTTAGTTGGGCCTGCGTTTCTGAAAAAAAAACAATATATTTGCATTTATAAATGCCGCTATGGTAAGTGTTTATAGCGATTTCAGGGAAATCTGTTTTTCGTTTTTTGATAGGTAGAGTGACAGTATGAACGATAAAATTGACACCATAGTAGCGGGAGTCAACCGAAAGGATGAAAAGATATGGGGCGATTTCTATGATCGTTTTTATGCCGCTCTATGCGCTTATGTCGCCAAAATATTGCCTGTTCGGATGCAGTGGAAGATTTGGTTCAGGAGGTTTTTATTTCTGTCTGGGAAGGTAAGCGTACCTTTTCTGATATTAAAGAACTTACCAATTATCTTTATCGTGCCTGCTATAATAATACCTTATTATATATACGTAATAATCAAATTCATGATACTATTTTAAGTTCTCTCGCCGAGGAAGAAGACGTGGAGGATGAAGACGTAATCTATGCGTTAACGGTAAAAAGAAGAAATTATCCGGCAGCTCTATTGCTATATCGAAGAACTTCCGGGCGAACAACGCCGGATCATTTTAATGAGAATCGAAGGACATACATGGGAAGAGATAGCCGAACGTTTGGAAATAAGTATCAATACTGTTAAAACTCAAAAGACACGTAGCTATAAATTCCTTCGTGAAAGACTGGGGGACTCCATGTATTCTATAATTCTTTGTTTATTTCTCTAAAAATAAGAAAAGTCATTTTGATACTTATTTATCTTTTTATTAATTGATTAAGATTTGTTTTCTTTATTAAAAGCGAACGAATTACTTCTGTTTTGTGACATAATGTTATCTTCTTCTGTTTAATATCTTCTTCTTTATCTCCTTATCTCAAAAAATATCATCTTTTTTGTCACCCTTTTCTATAGGTTATGTATATCTATAATAAAGGAAATTAAACAGTCGTTTAATTAAAAAATGGTCAATAAGATGAAGAAGTTTGAAAATGTATATCAAGATGCCGCTTTAATACAGAAAGCTCTTTTAGGAGAAGCTAATGAATCGGAACAACAGGAGCTTGAAAAGCGATTGGCGAAATGCCCGGACTTACAAAAAGTGTATGAGCAATTGCAGAAGGGCGAGACATTGAGAGTTGCGTTTGAAGAATATAAAAATTATTCATCAAAGAAAGCCTATGAATCTTTCCTTCAGAAAATCGGACAAATGAAACCGGAGGTAAAGAAGCCTCGGATGTTCCGGATTTGGTGGTCTGTTGCAGCAGCTGTTATTTTTTTAGTAATCGGTTTATCTTTTTCTATATGTCGAATTATGGTTCGATTGAAGAGGAAAGCAGACCATTGATTCAGCCGGGAGTTCAACAGGCACAATTGACTTTACCCGATGGTAGCATTATTGATGTGCGTAAGGAAGAATTTGACGTAATAGTAGATGGCGTCCAGGTAAAATATAAGGAAGGAGTGCTGTCATATGAGCCAACTGTCACAACACAACACGAAGAGAAAAACGTCGAAGAGAAGCCAGTCAAGTCAAATGAACTTGTCATACCACGTGGAGGGGAAAATACTGTAATCCTCTCCGATGGAACGACAGTTTATTTGAATGCTGGTTCTAAGCTGACTTATCCGGTACGCTTTGCGGGTAAACGCAGGACTGTAGTTCTGGAGGGTGAGGCTTATTTTGAGGTTGTGCAGGATGAATCTCATCCGTTTGTGGTACAAACTCATCTAGGTGAAGTGATGGTGCTTGGTACGGCATTTAATGTGAATGCTTATACCGATGCTTCCGTTTGTTATACTACATTGGTACATGGAAAAGTACAATTCTTTGCACCGAATATAGGAACGGTAACTCTTCAGCCGGGTGAACAAGCAGCAGTCTCTGCCAATGGTACAGAAAAAACGTACCGTCGACTTGGATGAATATGTCGGGTGGGTAAACGGTGTGTACAACTTTAAAAATCGTTCTTTAGGGAGATTATGGAGACGTTCGAACGCTGGTATGATATACAAGTTTATTATGAAACACCGGATTTGCGGGATATAACTTACAGTGGCAGTTTGAAGCGTAACGGAGCGATCAATTCATTCTGGATGCATTAGAACTGACAGGTGATTTGACCTATAAAATCAGTGGTCGGAAAGTATTGATATACGATAGAATGAAAGATTAAGAGTAAATAGAATATTAGGTAAAGTTTAATCATTAATTTATGAGAGAAAAACGATGGCTGCTATGTTTTTTAGTGGCAGTGTGTTGCACATTTAGCACATGGGCTCTACCGTCACAGGATAAGACGGTAACTTTGAATCTGCATAATGTCTCTATCGAGACTGTTTTGGATGCAGTGAAGAAACAAACAGGAGTGAATATGTTGTATAATTCACAAATGTTTAAAGGTGTTCCTCCGGTATCAATTAATGCAAAAAATGAGAAATGGGAAGTCGCTCTGAAGTTAATTTTAAATCCTCAAGGATTTGATTATGTGGTGAAAGACGGTATTGTTGTTGTCCGTAAATTGCAGACCGAGAAGCGTGATAATCGTATCCATGGTACGGTTGTTGATTCGAATAAGGAACCGATACCAGGAGCTAGCGTCATCGTAAAAGGTACTCGTACGGGTACTTCTACCAATATCGAAGGTGAGTTTACACTGGATGTGAAAAGTGACAAAGTGACTTTGGAAATCTCTTTTATTGGTATGAAAAAAGCAGACTCTTCAAGTGGATGCTACACGCAAGAAGATGATTGAGATTACTATGATGGACGATGTGAAAACATTGGAGGATGTAGTCGTTACAGGATATAGTAATATCCGTAAATCCAGCTTTACGGGTAGTTCTACGCAAATAACAGGTGATGAATTGCGTAGGGTGTCACAGACAAATGTGCTTGATGCCATGCAGTCGTTTGATCCTTCTTTCCGCTTGATGACTAATACGCAATTTGGTTCCGATCCTAACGCATTACCTGAAATGTATATTCGTGGACGTTCAGGAGTAGGTGTCAGAGATTTGGATAAGAATCAATTGTCCAAATCGAATCTGGAAAATAATCCGAATCTTCCTACATTTATTATGGATGGATTTGAGGTTAGCATCGAAAAGGTATATGACTTGGATCCTAGCCGCATAGAAAGTATGACTATATTGAAAGACGCTGCTGCTACGGCTATTTACGGTTCGCGTGCTGCTAATGGCGTGGTGGTAATCACTACGGTTGTTCCGAAACCGGGCGAAGTTCGTGTTTCTTACAATTTCACCGGTACATTGGAAATGCCCGATTTGCGCGACTATAGTTTGGCGAACGCTTCGGAGAAACTGGAAATGGAACGTCTTGCCGGACTTTTCGATATTAATGATTTTGGTACTGAGATCTATGATTACAACCGGAAGTTTGCTGAGATTCAACGTGGTGTGGATACTGACTGGATGGTATTGCCTCTACGAAATGCATTCGATCATAAACACAGTCTCTTTATAGAAGGAGGTACGCAGAATTTGCGTTGGGGTGTAGATGCATCTTATAATGGAGCGAACGGTGTGATGAAAGGTTCCGGTCGTGATCGTTACAGTGTTGGCTTCTCTTTGGATTATCGAATGAAGTCTTTGCAAGTGAAAAAAACACGGTATCGTTTACTCATTCCAAATCTAAAGAGTCGCCTTATGGCTCTTTTTAGTGATTATACCATTCTGCAGCCGTATGATACCCCCTATAATAATGATGGAACATTAAAAGAGAATTTAAAATTTTCGCAAGTTAGTGGCGGACGTACGGCTAAAAATCCATTATATGAAGCAACTCTTGGTAATTATACTTGGAGTGCTTATGATGAAGTATCCAATAATTTGAGCTTGAATTGGTATTTGACTGATTACTGGACCGTCAGAGGCCAATTCAGTGTGAACCGCAAGTATTCTAATGGAGAACGGTTCATAGATCCATTATCTTCAAAAACAACCGCTTCTCCTAATGATGGTGGGCATAACTTGGGTGATCTGTATGTAGACAATGGAAACAACTTGAGTTGGAATGCAAATGCAGCTTTATATTATACGCGTTCATTCAATAAACATAATTTGAATCTGTCTGTAGCTTGGGAGGCATCTTCCGGTTCTTCAGATGCAACGAACGCTCATTACCGTGGATTCCCGAATGGACAGTTCCATTCACCAAATTATGCGGCCGAGATATATGAAAAGCCGTCACGTACTGAAGGAACTTCACGTATGGTCAGTACGTGGGCTACCGGAAACTATACATGGAACGACATCTATCTGGCTGACTTCTCCGTTCGTTTTGACGGTTCTTCTGATTTCGGTTCCAAACAACGCTGGGCGCCGTTCTTTTTCCGGGAGGTTTGGGGTGAACATCCATAATTATGAGTTCTTGAAAGGTAATGAGATAGTTAATAAATTGAAAGTACGTGCATCGTATGGGCGGACTGGTAAAGCTAGTTTTCCGTCTTATGCTGCTACAACCATGTATGAGGCGCTTTTTGATGAATGGTATGCAACAGGTTTTGGCGCAGTATTGAAAGCTTTAGGAAATAATAATCTAAGTTGGGAAAAAGACTGATAAGTTTAATGTGGGTATTGAAATGCAATTTCTGAACCGGCGTTTGACAGTGGATGCTGATTATTATCATGATAAAACAATTGATGTAGTTAACGATGTCAGCCTGTCTCAAACGTCTGGTTTCTCTAGTTATAAGGATAATATGGGTGAAGTGCTGAATCAGGGATTCGAGTTACAGGTACGTGGTGAAGTACTTCGTAATCGTGACTGGTTAGTAGCTTTGTGGGGAAATATGGCACACAACAAAAACAAAATTATGAAAATCTCCGACTCGCAACGTGCCTATAATCAACGCGTGAAGGATTTTTATCAGAAAGCAATAAATGAACAAGCGTATAGTAGCTATGATCCTCAATACGGGGTGCCTATAGCTCAATATGCGGAAGGGGAATCATTGACTTCTATTTGGGCAGTGAAGTCTTTGGGTATTGATCCCACTACGGGTAAAGAAATATTCCTGAACCGTGATGGCAGCGTGTCCGATACTTGGAATGCCACTCAAGAAGTGGTTGTTGGTAATACTGAACCTAAATTCAACGGCTCTGTCGGATTCAATGTTGCCTATAAAGCATGGAGCTTGTTTGCTGCTTTCCAATATGAATGGGGTGGGCAGGAGTATAACCAGACTTTGGTAGACCGAGTAGAAAACGCTAGAATACAATATCAAAACGTAGATTTGCGTGTGTTGACCGACAGATGGAAACAACCGGGAGATATTGCTCAGTTTAAGGATATTAAAGATGCCGATTATGTCACTATGCCGACTTCACGCTTCGTTCAGGATAAGGCTTATCTGCGTTTGAGCGCATTAACTTTGAGCTATGATTTCAATCGCGAATGGATAAAGAAACATTTGGGGATGAACATGCTTCGGTTGGAAGCAAGTACACGCGATTTTATTAACTGGAATTCTATCCGTCAGGAGCGAGGCTTAAGCTATCCGAAGTCATGGACAGTCGATTTTTCTATTAAAGCACAATTCTAAGTATACCATTATGATACAAAAAATATATAATACGTTTATTTCTTTTGCGTTTGCAGCCCTGACACTTGCTTCGTGTTCAGATTGGCTGAACCTTTATCCTTCCGATGAGATAAAGGAGGAATATTTGTTCTCTTCCGGTGATGGTTTCCGTACAGCGATGAACGGTATTTATCGGAAAATGGCTACTTTCGATTTGTATGGAAGTAACCTTACTTGGGGAATCTGGATGCTTGGGCGCAGTCTTATTATATGGATCAAGCCCCAAGTACAGCTGGTGGAACTCCCATGAAAAAATAGCCGACCTTGCATTTAAAAATACTGAATTGGTTCCTGTTACTGACGCAATGTGGAAGGCTGCTTGGAATGTGGTTGCTAATTGTAATGAATTGGTTCAGCAAGCGACTCAAGCTGACCCCAGTCTTTTCTATGGGCTTGACAGTGAACGTCAGATGATTTTGGGAGAAGCTATTGGATTGCGTGCATTTGTACAATTTGATTTGCTTCGTATTTATGCTCCGTCTCCTTCATCTGTTGGTTTTAGAGAAGATAACCGTACTTTTATTCCTTATGTCAATGTTTATCCCAGCTATATTAACGATCATCAGACGGTTAGTTATTGCTTAGGACAGATTATTGCCGATCTGAAGGAAGCGCAGCGTATATTGGAAGAAGTCGATAAAGAATCTAGTATGGGTACAAACTACAGATTTAACATTGCCGGGGTCTCGCAAACACTGTTTGCGGAGTCTCGAGGCTATCGTCTGAATTATTATGCGGTAACGGCGGAATTAGCTCGTGTTTACTTGTATGCAGGAAAGAATGCGGAAGCTTATGCCGAAGCCAAGAAAATTATTGATGAAGAAAATAAAACAGGTTATTTCAAAGCATCTACTAGTTCATATGGTTTCAGGAATGGGAATATGAAGATGTATGATAATATGATTTTTGGGCTTTATTCTCCCAAGGAATTGGTGGAATGGGATCAGGAAATAAACCATAGTTCTGATGGGGCTAACGAGGAACGTTATTTGTGTCTTGATAGTGAGGTGGCAAAAGAGTTATATGGAGATGAGAAGGATAGTGACTGGCGATTTAAGTATCAATTGGAAGAGAAGTATTATGGATATTATTATCGTACTTTGAAATATTACAAACAGACGGAAAGTACTACTATCGGAATAATAAATAACCGGACGATTCCTATGATACGTATGTCTGAAGTGTATTATATTGCCGCTGAAGCGATTTTTTGATACTAATCCCCAAGAAGCACAGGGGTATTTAGAATTGGTGAAGAAAGGAAGAGGGATATCAAAGAAGTTTGATAATGTAACAAATAGGACCGAGTTTATAAACTTGCTGGTTAATGATGCTCGTCGTGAGTTTTTGGGTGAAGGACAGATTTTCTATATGTATAAACGGTTAAATCGGACGATGCCTGCCAGTTGTTATTATAGTAATCCCGTGTTACCAACTGACGAAAATATGATATTACCCAAACCCGATTCGGAATCAAATATTTAAGTGTGACGAACTATTTCAGAATAATTACTTAAGAGGAAAGAAAATGAAGAAAAAATATGCTATATGGGGAGTGTTGGTTTGTAGCGTATGTCTGATGCTCGCTTCGTGTGAAGAGAAGGGATTGTTGGTCAGCAGTAACGATACAGCCTATTTGAAATTCGTTAACGATATGACTAAGGATACTACTACAGTATCTTTTAAAATGTATAATGAAGGTGAGGATGCGGAAATACCGATAGAGGTTTCTGTTTACGGGCAAATGCAGGATGAAGATTTGCATTTCAATGTAATTGCAGATGCCGAACGTACTACTTTACCAGCTAATTTGTATGTATTGCCTGTAGATTGTAAGATTAGAAAGGGGTTGCTTACGGATACTATTTATGTAGCGTTGAAGAATGATCCGATGTTGAGGACGGAAACGAAGATATTGGCATTGCAGGTCGTAGAAGCAAATGCTGTGAAACAAGGTGATTATTTGTATTCTCGCGCTCTCATTTCTATTACAGACCGCTTGTTTCAGCCCGATTGGTGGTTGGTGAACGATGCTGGTACGACAGAAAATCCCGGGAATTCAGTTGATTGGTATTATTTAGGTGAATACTCAGAAAAGAAATATCAGATGTTTCTGGACGAGTTGAAGAAAGATGATATGGTGTTTGATGGAAAGAATAAACAAATATTGCGTAAGTATTCATTGAAATTGAAGAATACTTTGAAGCAAATGAACGAAGGAAAGAATATGGAAGATTGGGTGAAAGATGAGAAGGGAGAGTGATTACAGTGGAAGTGGCAGGATAATTATAAAATTGCAAAGTATGAAAAGAATAGGAATATATGTGGTAATAGTACTTTTTTGCCGGAATTGTAGTTAGTTGCTTGGATGATGATAATAACTATAACTACAAGCAGATAAATGAGATGCAAGGTGGTGCGTTTAATTTTGAGAACTTTAATTTGGATTATAGCGTGATAGAAGGAGAAGAATTGGTATTGGCACCTACTTTTAAGTTTACAATAGATAGTATTACACCCGATGTCAGCTATGAATGGTATGTGGATAAGAAGTTGCAGTCAGGCGAAACTGGTCCCACTTATACATTTAAAGCCGAAAAGAGTGGTACATATCAAGTGACATTCGCGGTAACAGATAATAAAACGGGAGTTCAGTTCGGGAAGTCTACAACCATTAATGTGAGATCTATCTATCAGCGTGGCTGGGTGATTTTGTCGGATGATGGCGGACGATCTGTACTCCATTTCATTGTGCCCACAACACAACGTTATCAGGCAACGTATGGTGGAGAGACGTTTACTCGTGATTCATTGGTCTACCATATAGTAAAACGTGATATTGTTCCCAATCTTGGTTCAAATCCGAAAGGGTTGATGAATAATATTGGTGATATGGATTATAGTAGTGAGTATGGAATTAGCGTGTATGACGAATTGGTGGTGAAGCAAGACCGCTGGGTTGAACTTAATGGTAATACGTTGGAACGTGAGGTGTACACGGATGAAGAATTTCACGGAGATATTCCAACTGGATTTTCTCCAGTAGAAGCTGCTATGACTTATTCGTCGAAGGCATTATTGGATGAAAATGGATTAATTTATTGGGAAAAAAAAGGCAGATGTGACAGATTTTCATGCAGGTACTTATATGTCTATAGGATTGAATAATAATACTCGGTTCAGTCGTTTATTTCAAGCTTATAAGTTTAATTCCTATAAAACAGATGTAATGCTTGCATTGACGAAAGATGATAAGTCATTGGTGGGTATTTTGGATATGGGATATGCTACTGAAGGTACGGTTATTACTGAAAATTCTAGTTATACAAGTGGAAATATGTATAATATCACTGATCCGAGTGGCGAAGATCATTTCTCAAATATAGAGAAAACTGTTGTGGATGCATTGCCATCTCCGTATGATGCTGGAAATGATATAACAGGGGCTGAACCTTTTGGACAGTTTTGTTGAAAGACGAGGCAACATCAGTATATGAATTACGTTACTTCGGGCTGGAAGCTGAAAGAAGGTACGTTGGTTGTATGGAAGGTTGGTATTACGAAACTTCTTTGGGCGTTATTAATGATTATCGTGGTATGGCTAATTTTGGAAACAGGCGTTATGCGGTCATTGCCAATGGAAATCAACTTTATTATTGTCAATATGGTTGGGATGCTTATGGAGATGTGGAATATAGAGGTGAATTGATGCCATTGGGTGGACCGTTACCTGCTGCTGTCAAGGCTTTGACCGGAATAGATATAGCTAATAATTTATATTGGCAGAAGTATCCTTATGATGGGCAATTGGGAGTTGCTTTGGAAGACGGAAGTTTCTATATATTCGGTGTTGTAGAAACAAAATTGGAAGATGGTACGTGTACGGCAGTTTCTCTTAAGCAACAATTTCCGAATGAAACTACTTCGGAAGAAAACAAGACATTTGGTAAAATAGTAGATGTCCTTTATAAACTGGGACGCGGTATGGATTATATGTCATTTGCGTTCTAGAAGAGCTTTAAAAGCGATTTTTTGATAATAAATAACCATTATGGTATTAAAACAACTTTTTATTGCCGGCAGCTTGTCTTTTACTCTTGCATTGCAAGGATGGGGACAGGCTTCTACTGGGCATGATACAGTACAAGCTAATTATGAATTGGCGGAGAAGTTTCATGAATTTACATTAGGGGAAAACTGTCTAATAATAGTATGTCCCTTTATCCGCATGAAATCAATGATACGGATAATTTCTGGTTTGATTTTACGACTTCGGCAGGTAAACACTACTATTATGTCAACCCCAAGGAGGAAAGAAGGAGTTACTTTTCGATAACGAAGAAATGGCTATGTTGCTTTCCGGCTTAACTCATGAGGTTGTGAATTCGGTAAGATTGGATCTGTCAGAATTAAAGTTTGCAAAAGATCAAAAGTCATTTCTATTCAGTTACAGGTCGAAAAAGTATGATTACAATCGAATTACCCGCAAATTGAAAGAGGTGCAGGAGAAAAAGGCAGATGACAGAGATGCCGAGCCGATATATTCATGGATGAATTTTTCTCCGGATAAGAAGTACATACTGTATGCGAAAGACCATAACTTGTATGTGAAGGGCAACAAGGCATTGGGAGTAGATACTACGGAAGTGCAATTGACGACGGACGGAGTCCCTGATTTTTCGTATGCTCGTGAGGATGATGCGGGGGAGAATGGTGAAGTTCCTTCTAATGCTCGTTGGTGTCCTGATAGCCGGCATGCATATATTGTGCTTGATGATAATCGGAAATTGCGTGACTTTTGGGTGATTAACTCGATTTCGGACAAGCCGGAGTTGAAGAAATATAAGTATGAATTTCCGGGAGATAAATATGTAACCCAGAATGAACTTGTAATCATTGATATTGTAGAACGGACTGCGAGAAAAGCGAAGATACAGAAGTGGAATGACCAGTATGTGATGCCTTTTAATGTAACGTCGGATAGCAAGTATGTTTTTTTTGAACGTACCAAACGTACATGGGATGAGGTTGATGTGTGTTCGGTCAATACCTCTACCTTGGAAGTCAAAGAACTGATTCATGAGGTGGATAAGCCTTATCGTGATCCGCATGCACGTAGTGTGGAAGTGCTGAATGATGGAAAAGATATTCTATTTCGTTCCGAACGTACTGGATGGGGACACTATTATCATTACGACGGTCAAGGGAACCTGAAAAATGCGATATCTTCAGGACCGTGGGTAAGCGGACATATTGCCGCTATTGATACGCTGCAACGTACGGTTTATTTTTATGGATATGGAGATGACCCGAAGATCAATCCGTTTTACTATCGTTTGTATAAGTCCAATATGGATCGCGAGGGAGCAACTCTACTCACTAAAGAAGACGGGCAGCATCGGGTAATCTTTTTTTGAAGTCTAAGCGCTACTTTATTGATACATTCTCAAGAGTCGATATGGAGCCGAAGATATTATTGAAGGATAATACCGGCAAGGTGATTATGGAGCTGGCAAAACCTGATTTAAGTCAAGTATATGCTGCTGGCTGGAAGAAACCGGAAAATTTTGTGGTGAAAGCTGCCGATAATGTTACAGATTTGTATGGAGTGATGTGGAAGCCGTCTAACTTTGATCCGGAAAAGAAATATCCGATTATCTCGGTTGTTTATCCGGGGCCATACTTTGGGTTTGTACCTACTAACTTTACGTTGGATGATAGCTATTGTACCCGTATGGCGCAGCTTGGCTTTATTGTAATTACTGTAGGGCATAGGGGAGATACTCCGATGCGTGGAAAGGCATATCACCGTTATGGTTACGGCAATATGCGTGATTATCCGTTGGCAGATGACAAATATGCTATTGAGCAGTTGGCTCAACGTCACTCGTTTATTGACGGTCAGAAAGTTGGTATCTACGGACATTCCGGTGGCGGATTTATGGCTGCAGCTGCTATCTGTACTTATCCTGATTTTTTATACGGCAGCTGTCTCTTGCTCTGGGAACCATGATAACAGTATCTATAATCGTGGTTGGGGAGAATGTTACAACGGTGTAAGAGAAGTAGAGAAAGTGGTGAAAGACAGTTTGGGCAATGAGACTAAAGATTATGAATACAAGTTTAGCGTAAAGTCGAATGCTGAGATTGCCAAAAATTTGAAAGGACACTTGATGCTTGTCACTGGAGATATGGATAAGAACGTGAATCCTGCACATACATACCGTATGGCGCAGGCTTTGATTGAGGCCGGTAAGGATTTTGATATGCTTGTCATTCCCGGAGCCGGTCATGGGTACGGTTCTGCCGATAAGTATTTTGAGAAGAAAATGTACCGTTTCTTTGCCAAACATTTGCTAGGTGATGCCCGTGCAGACTATTGGGGAGATATTAACCGTAGTAAATAAGACAATAGATAAGATTTTATGAAAAACTATCTCTTTAGATGTTTGTGCTTGGCAGTTGCTTTAGTATCATGCAACCTTACTGGTGCACAACAAAAAGCGAATTATCAGTTAGCGGAAAAGTTCCGTTTGTTGGAGCAGAACCCTATAGCTAAGTATTCTACAGAAGTCAGGCCGACATTTATTAACGATACGGATTGTTTCTATTATTCTTTTACGACACGTGAAGGAAAGAAATATTATTATGTTAATCCGAAGAAGAAAGAAAAACGCTTGTTATTTGATACGGATGAGTTATTGAGCAAAATTGCAGCATATACAAAGAAAGCTTATTCTTCGGCAGATCCATATTTGTCTTTCACCTTTATGAAAGATAACGAAACGATTCGCATTGATTTTGACCGTGGGCTTTATACATACAATATCCATACGAAAGAATTGAAGCAACTTGATGAGAAGCCGACTTATAAGACTGGCGACCCGTATTGGATGAAATATTCTCCGGATAGCTTGTATTTTCTTTACGCCAGCAAGGATAATTTGTATTTCGTTGGAAACCCGAAAAAGGGACAGGATACAATCCCGGTTCAATTGACGACGGACGGTATGCCGGATTATACATTCAATCGTGAAGACGAAGGTAAGATGGAAGGTCGTTTCGGAGCCGAATCAGCTCACTGGATTCCGGGAAGCCACCGTTTCTATGCTGTCCGTGAAGACAACCGAAAGGTTCGTGACTTGTGGGTTATTAATTCTTTATCCAAGCCTTCCCTGAATTGATTCCTTATAAAGCCGAATTGGCCGGCGATAAAAACGTGACTCAATATGAATTACTGTTGGGAGATATAGACAAGCGGGAAGTTAAGAAGGTGGATATCAATCGTTGGCCGGATCAGTATATTGATGTATTGTATGCGTCAAAAGACGGAAAACGCTTGTACTTCCAACGTTATAACCGTACATGGAACCAGTCGGATATTTGCGAAGTGGATGTAGAGACCGGAAAAGTGCGTGTGGTGATTCATGAAGAAAATAAGCCGTATCTCGATTATCAGATGCGTAATGTTTCTTTCCTGAATGACGGAAAAGAAATCCTGTTCCGTTCCGAACGTAACGGTTGGGGGCATTATTATCTGTATGATACAGCAACAGGAAACCTGAAAAATCAACTGACAGACGGCACTTGGGTAGCCGGTCCGGTTGCGCAGATTGATACTATCGGACGCAAGATGTATTTCTATGGTTACGGACGGGAGAAAGGAATTGACCCTTATTACTATATTCTTTATGAAGCTCATTTGGATCGTCCGAATGCACTCCGTCTGTTGACGCCGGAGAATGCGTCACACGAAGCCAGTATCTCTCCGTCCTGTCGCTATCTGGTAGATTCATATTCTACTGTGTCGCAGGAGCCGGTAAATGTGGTTCGTAACCGGAATGGGAAGGTAATCATGACATTGGAGAAACCAGACTTGCAACCTGTCTATGAAATGGGCTGGAAAGCTCCGGAACGTTTTAAAGTAAAAAGCAGCCGACGGAGTAACCGACCTTTATGGTGTGATGTGGAAGCCCGCCGATTTTGATTCGACGAAAGTTTACCCTATCATTTCGAATGTTTATCCGGGGCCGTTCTTCGAGTATGTGCCGACTCGTTTTACAATAAATGATGTTTATAATACCCGTTTGGCTCAATTGGGATTTATTGTAATCACTGTAGGGCATAGAGGTGGTACTCCGATGCGGGGGAAGGCTTATCACACTTACGGATACAACAATATGCGTGATTATCCGCTGGCGGATGATAAGTATGCTATTGAGCAACTGGCTGCCCGCTATCCGTTTATAGATGCTACCAAGGTAGGTATTTACGGTCACTCAGGCGGCGGATTTATGTCGGCTGCTGCTATTTGCACTTATCCGGACTTTTATTCGGCTGCCGTTTCGTCGGCAGGTAATCATGACAATCGCATTTACAACAAAGGTTTCGTAGAGATTCATTTCGGTGTAGATGAGAAGGTGACAACGACTAAAGACAGTTTGGGAGTGGAAAGCAAAACGTATGATTATAGTGTACGTGTGCGTCCGAATCAGGAACTGGCGAAGAATTACAAGCATGGATTGCTGTTGTTTACCGGTGCCATAGACCAGACTGTGAATCCGGCCAATACTTTACGTCTGGTAGATGCTTTGATTAAAGCGGACAAGGACTTTGATATGTTTGTGCTGCCGAAATGTACTCATGGATTCTTCGGTGAGTCCGAGAGCTTTTTTGAGCATAAAATGTGGCGTCATTTTGCACGTTTGTTGTTGTACGACAATTCGGCGGATTGTGATGTTGATTTGAATAAAGATATGATAAAAGATGAAAGGAGAAGATAAAATGAAGCGGACAAAAATGGGAATCGGATTAATGGTAGGGTTGTTAATCGGTTTTGTTCCGAATGTCGATGCTCATGCACAGAAGAAACCGCTAGATATTGAAGCCTGTATGTCGTGGAAACGTGTCGAATCACCTGATATTTCTCCGACAGGACGATGGGTAACCTATCGGATTTCTCCTATGGAATATAATCCTGAAAACAAAGAGGCAAACACTTTGCATTTGTTTGATACACGTACCCGTAAGGAGATTTTGTTGGATGATGTGGAAAACATAGATTTTTATAATTCGGATCAGGCTCTTTCTTATCAGAAGGCGGACTCTGTGGGAAATATGAAAACAATTTTGATGGAGTTGCCTTCAGGTGTAAAGACCGAATGGGCGTATAAAGAAATTTTTCGACCGGTAAATGGGACTCCTTATTCGGTTTCAGTAACAAACGTTCCGAAAGATACAATCAATCATGTTCCTTCTTTTGATCGTTTAGTGGTTCGTAATATCAAAACCGGCACTGCTTTCCAGATTGACAGTATTGGCTATTATACTTTGTACAATGAGGGACGGTCTATTGTCTTTGTACACAGACAAGCGAAGGGTAATGCTTTGTGTTATGGACCACTGACCGGACCTTATCAGACTATTTATCAGAGTCCTGTAAAAAGAAAGAACCGGCTTCTTTCAGTTTGAATACAAAGCGGATGACAGGAGAGTTTTGTGTGAAAGATTCATTATGGTACAATTTTTCTTTGAAGAAGAATACCTGTGATTTGGTATTCGATCGTAAAAACATTGTTCTTCCTACTGGGATGGAGCTTGTTCGCGCTAGTCTGTCGCATAGTCAGGCGTTTCTGACGATGGAACTCCGGCCTTGTCAGGAAAAAGTGGAGCAAAATAAAGAAGAGGCAAAGCCGGATAAGAGTTTCGAACTGGAATTGTGGACTTGGAATGAATGCGAAGTTCCTCCTTTGCAGACTCGCAGCCGTTATTTCCGTCCTCAATATTCGAAATATATTTATGATATTGCTTCCAAAAGTGACGGAAGTAGCTCCGGATTATGCTGATTTGTTGGTGCCGGACCGTGCGGAAGAGATTCATCATGTACTTTATACAGACGAAACCCCTTACCATATGCAGAAGGAATGGCATCATGATATACCATTTGATGTCTATTCTGTGAATGTACATACGGGGGAAAAGCGGTTAGTAGGACGTAGTTATCGGACAAGACCGAAGTGGTCGATGAACGGCAAATGGGCTGTAATGTATGATCCTGTTGCACAAGTGTGGAATAAGTTTGACGGAACAACGGGTGAGGTTACTGATGTTTCAACGGCTATTGGATATCCTGTATTCGAGGAGACTTATGACAAACCGAATCCTGCACCTGCTTATGGTATTGCAGGTTGGACTGCTGATGGTAATAATGTGTTGATTTATGATGCTTATGACTGGTGGAAGATCGATTTGACCGGAGAACGTCAGCCGGAATGTATCACTAAGGGGTATGGTCGCAAAAATCAGAAATCTATCCGTAAAATGACCAGCAATATTGATAAGGAAGTATTCGAACCGAACGAGACGGTCATGGTCAGCGTATGGGATGAAAACACAATGGATGAAGGTGTTTATTTACTTGACATGAAAGGTCGCTTGAAGAAGCTCGCAGAAGGTCCTTATATCTATGCAATTCATCGTTTCTCTGACAATCAGAAGTTTTGTATCTGGAATCGTCAGAATATATCAGAATTTCGTGATCTGTGGTGGAGTAAATCTGATTTCTCTGATCCAATTCGTATAACGAATGCTAATCCTCAACAAAGTGAATACAAATGGGGTACTGCAAAGTTAGTGGAATGGACCAATTATGAGAATAAACCTAATAAGGGAATACTTTATCTGCCGGAAGATTATGATGCAAAAAAGAATATCCCGTACTGGTGCAGTTTTACGAGACACATTCCGGCGGATTGAATACTTATCATGCTCCTATGTTGAGCAGTGCAATGGCGGATGTGATGTATTTTGTCAGCAATGGATATGTTGTATTTATGCCGGATGTACACTTCACCATAGGAACACCTGGGCAGAGTTGTTACGATGCCGTGGTAAGTGGAACAAAATATTTGATAGAACAGGGGATAGCACATCCGGGGAAGATAGGTTTGCAAGGGCATAGCTGGTCAGGATTTCAAACCAGTTATCTGGTGACAAAGACAGATATATTCGCTTGTGCTAATATCGGAGCTCCTATTACTGATATGGTGACTGGTTATCTGGGAATCCGTAATGGTAGCGGCTTGCCGCGTTATTTCATGTACGAAGAATGGCAAAGTCGTATGGGAAAGACATTGTGGGAGGCAAAAGATAAGTATCTGGCAAGTTCGGCTCTCATAGAGGCAGATAAGATACATACACCATTGCTAATTTGGCATAATGATAAGGATGAAGCCGTTGCTTACGAACAAGGTCGTGCACTTTATCTGGCTATGCGTCGTTTACAGCGTCCGGCATGGCATCTTAACTACAAGGGCGAGGGACATTTCCTTAGTAGTCAGGCCGCTCAGAAAGATTGGACCATTCGGATGATGCAGTTCTTTGACTATTACCTGAAAGGAACAAAAGAGCCGCGTTGGATGAAAGAGGGTATTCATCTAAGAGAACGCGGAATTGATCAAAAATATGACTTATTAGAAAAATAAAAAAATGAAGAAATTATTAATTACAGCTATGGCTCTGTCTTGTTTTGCATTCAGTAGCTACGGACAGGACAAAGTGGAGAAACAAATTATTGGTAAATGGTGTAATCCTTATACTTATAAATCGACAGGTGAACTGAAAGGTTTTGAATTTAAAAAAGGCGGGAAATGTTCTGCTGTTAATATTCCCTCTTTGGATTTAAAAACTTGGAAGATTGATAAGGATGGTTATTTGATTATCGAAGGATTCAGCAAGGAAGATAATGGAAAGGTAGAAGTATATAAGACCCGTGAACGTATTGGAAAGTTGACAACTGATTCTTTGGAATTGGTAGCTCAGGATGGACCTCCGCGATTGGCTTTTCTATATCTGAATATGAAATCAATCAAGAAATTGGTTACTCCTGAAGTAGCTCCTGACAAAAGTAATAAATCTCTCTCTTAATAATT
>VOFD01001507.1_pt1 | contig 49429 bp, 52 predicted proteins | sample 5384101 | NCBI WGS metagenome assembly VOFD01 (sample SAMN12384723, study PRJNA508395) | human gut metagenome | isolation source: healthy gut C | host: Homo sapiens
TGCTGGACGCCCAACTCCGCTGGTAGAACTGGCAGATGTCTACGCTTCCTACGCCGGGACAGCTCACCAGCGTGCCGGACGCCCGCTATGTCGTTCCCGCCACGGCGGCGCTCACCACCCCTCAAAAGTCAACTGGTGGAAACACGTGGGTTCACCTCGGCACGTTCCTATTTCGGGAAGCGATGACCTGCAATCCGGACTATGTCAGCCTGAGCAACCTGAGCGACCACCGGGGCAGTTCGGCCGGACGCCGCGCTGAGGGGGCATAAGCAACATCGCACGCGGCGACTCCTTTGCAAGAAATCAACCAGCGGCATGCCGCGATATTCTGGAAGGCGCACGCCAGTACGGGAGCGGCATGCCTGTTACGTATACGACAGCAAGAACGGCATGGAACGACTACGGGGGACGACATCAACGTGCGCTCGTGCAGATCACTACCTGGCCGGAGCCCTTACTTCCCGGCCGACACCGCGACTGCATAAAGTTCATCGAGATGTCGGCAGATGTTCGACCGCAACTACAGCGAGACGCGCGAACCGCAAGTTCCCTCGATGATATTGGAAATGCTTTCGCATCAGAACTTCCGAGACATGGTACTCGGCCACGACCCGGCTTTCAAGTTCCAGCTGGCGCGGGCTATTTATAAAGGCATCCTGAAATATACGTCCTACCAGCACGAGGCCGATTACGTGGTTCAGCCACTTCCGTCACCCGCTTCCAGACCCGCCTGGACCCGCACCGGAAAGAAATCGCATTGTCATGGCAACCAACGGAAGACGCATTGGAGCCATCGGCCACGCCCAAAGGATACATCGTCTATACGAAACAAGGCAACCGCGACTACGACAACGGCACATTCGTGCATGCCCCGCATTTCACTTGCCCCGCGGAAGAAAATGTCATCTATTCCTTCAAAGTGTCGGCCGTGAACGACGGAGGTGAAAGCTTTCCTTCGGAAGAACTTTTCGGCCATGCTGGCAAAGAAATCAACAGCCAGCGTCCTCATCATCGACGGATTCCAACGGGTGGCCGGCCCCCAGGTGGTGTGGACCGACTCGACACGAGGATTCGACTTCTCGGTCGACCCCGGAGTGCCCTTCCTCAAAAGCCCGGGCTTCTGCGGCCGACAAACCGTCTTCAACACGGAACAAAGCCCCAAGAGCTCATGGGGCAGCAGCGGAAACGAGTTTGAGGGCAGAATGATGGCCGGCAACACGTTCGACCATTCACGCACACACGGCGAAGCCATCGCCACCGTTGCCGGATATTCTTTCACCTCGGCCTCGCGCTCCGCCGTGGAAGCGGAAGACGTGGACTTGAACGACTACCACATCGTGGACCTCATCCTCGGACTGCAAAAGAACGACGGCTACAGCACGCGGCCCTATCCTGCGCTCACCCCGGCATTGTGCAACGCCTTGCAGGAGTTCACCCGCATGAGGGGCAGCCTGCTGGTGAGCGGCGCCTACGTGGCCCGCGACACGCGCCAGAAAGAAGGATTGGATTTCTTGCGCCACACATTGAAAATCGACGCCCATGCCCCAGTGACATTGGATGCCTATACCCAGGCGAGCGGAATGAACACCACGCTGAGCCTGTATTCGGAACTCAACGACCGCCACTATGCCGTGACCCACGCCGATTGCCTTGTCCCGCTCCCCGAAGCCTTTTCCACCTTATTATATACGCCGGCCAACTACTCGGCTGCCGTGGCCTATCCGGGCAAGGACTACCGTGCCCTCACGTTGGGCTTCCCCTTCGAGTGCATCAAGTATGCGGCCGACCGGGACAAGGTGATGCAAGCGTTCCTCAGTTTCCTGTCGCAAAAGCGATGATTCCCCGCCGGGACGGCTCAAGCCACAAGGTAGGAGACGAAGTCAGCGCCCCATCCGGCCGCCTTCACAGCCAACGAGGCAAGATAGTAGATTATCACGCAGAACACCACGATGAACACGGCCGTCCCCACAGCCTTGCCGTTGACTTCGGCAACAATTTTCTTGTCGCCATCCACGAAGCCAACAATCAGACGCATGTTCTGCAAATAAGAACGGTTGAACACGTCCAGCATGTCGCCTATGCAGAAAGGAATCAAGCCGATGGCAAGGTCGCAAATGATATTGAATACGACGGCCAGCGTCAGCGGCAAGGAGCGCACCTTGCAAGCCGCCACATAGATGAAAGGCAAAGCCAGAAGCGACGTCAGGAAGTCTCCCATGCCCCCCGGGATGACAAACCCCAATATGGGGTCCAGATAATAACGGTCCATCCACTTCGTGGCCATGCGGAGAAACTTGTAGGTTCTGGATTGTTCCACCGCGGGCTTATTCCGCCCCGGTTTCCCGTCGCCGTCCGCAGTTCTGCAACCTGCATCCTCCTGCCGGCCATCGCCATCCGCCCCGTGCGCACCATAGCGCCGCCAAGCCCCCGATTCGTTCTGGTTATAATGCTTTTCCATCGTCTCATCGTCCTCGTTAAGTTAAGGAGCCTTCCACGCCGCAAACTTTACTTCCGCTCCTCTTTCCTGTTTTTCAATATCTCTCAAAAAATGTCCCCGTAGCAAAAAAGGACACGCACTTACACTTTTCTCATTTGCCCGGTACGGTTCTGGAACAACCTTGGAGTCCAAATAAGGAAAAGCAGTTCATGTCCTTCGTGAAGGATACAGAACATACTTAACCAATTATCTCAGACTCCCTTGTTTAATTTTCCAGATTTAACCGGGTCTCAATAATTCGTCAGCAAGTTATGCAATATGTCACTCTGTCAATTCTACCCTATAGTCCTTTTTTGTTTACTGCAAAACTACAAAAAGTTTTTTAAAGGAGAAAGAATATTCGTGAGATATCATGAACTGCCACGCCTTATCTTGTCAAAAGCCCTTCACGCCGTCGGGCCCCACTCTCAATCGGCCGCAAAGATAGACCGTGACCTGTGCCAAACGGAAGCACCTGCGCAGACATTTTTGAAGAAACATAGCACCCGACTATCGGGAAAAGGACGGAAAAGCATCCAACGGGCCTTTCTCCGGGCCCATCGTGACACCGCGCACCATTCACCGATGCGAAACAGCCTCCATCCGGCAAAACACAAAAAGCTTGGAATCAGCGAGAAATTGCGCGGCGGCTCGCAGAAAGCACTGCATCGCACGCCACAGACGCCCCGCGAGGGACCCATTGCGCCGGAAACTCCGCAACCGTCCCGTCTGGCCGGCGCATGCAGGGCCACTTTCGCCCTACCTGTTCCACCGGTTTTCTTCCACGCTGACAGAGAACGACACGGCATCGGACAATTTGAAATGCAACATGCCCCCGAAACGCTCGGTGAAATTGTTCATCCACGGCATCGGTGGGATCCACATCCCGTTTCCGCCCTTCGGATAGAATGCCTTGCTGCCGTAAGCGTAGAGGCTCACGCGGTCGGTCAGTTTGTAGCCGGCCAGCAGATTGATGCCGAAGCGGTTCTCGGAGACCGGTCCCCACGACAAACGGTCGTAGAACCCTCCCGCGCCCAGCACCCAACGGTCGTTCAGGCTGTGCACGTACATGCCCGAAATCCCGGTGCCGAAGCCCACTCCGGGGAAACGGTTCTTGCCGAACGAGGCCATCACGCTCATGTCCAGAGTGGCATTGAAGCCTTCGTGAAGGTCCCAAAGCCCCCAATAGCCGCCATAATATCCCATGGGGAAATGGGCCGCGGCAACACCGGGACAAGCCACCGGAAGCCGCAACTTGAGGTCGCCGCCGAGCGTGTCGGCAGCCACGGAGTCGGGCGCCAAGGCGTCGCGCCCCATGTCCGAGGGGCGCATGCCGGACACCCCCGCCGACGCTTCGGCCTGAAAGCCTTCAGCGCCAGGTTGCGCCAACGTGTCCCGCCGCAAGGGTTCCTGTGCCTGTACGGTCGCCACGCAAGCCCCGAACGCCAGGGCCGCCACCATCCTGTCCCGCCATTTTCGCTCCATCATGCTTTCCTCCTTTCTCTCAACGCACCCGCAAAATGTCGTTCACCTGCACGGCATAGTCGTCTGGCAGGTTGTTCATGTCGTAAAGGCTTTCCAACCTGATGCCGTAGCGCTGGGCAATCGTGTACATCGACTCCCCGGCTTTCACCACGTGCGGCACGTCCTTGTATTTCTTGGCCGCCTTCTTCCGCTTGCGCTCCAGGTAGAGCACGTCGCCCGTCTGCAACACGTAGCCTTTGGGCAGCTCGTTGAATTTCCGTATGTCGCGGGCCGACACGCCGGTTTCTTCGGCCAGCAGGTCGAAGGTGTCCCCCTCGCGGGCTATGATATAATAGTTCTCGTTGTTGTGGTAAACCAGATGCGAGGGCAGCGACTCGCTGTCGAGCATGCGGTCTATGCCGCTGTAGTCGTAATGCAGTTTGCCCGACTTGTGCTTGTCGAACTGGTCCAGCTCGTAGCGTTCCACCAAGTTGATGAGCAGCGAGGCATAGCGCGGGTTCGTGGCATAGCCGCAGCGCTTCAGTCCGCGCGCCCAGCCCTTGTAGTCCCTGGGCGACAGTTCAAAGAGCGACGAGTAACGCGCCTGGAGCAGGAAACGCGAATGGTCTTCGTACGACTCCTCCACACTGCGGTATTTGCGGAACTTCTCGTTCCGCGCGTCATCGTCCTGCAGGATATACGGCCCCTTCCAGGCCCGCCCGCACTTGATGCCGAAATGGTTGTTGGCCTTCCGGGCCAAGGTGCTCGTGCCCGCCCCGCTTTCCAGCAGCCCCTGCGCCAGGGTGATGCTGGCCGGAATCTTGTAGCGCAGCATCTGGTCCACCGCCATGCCTTTGTAGCGCTCGATATAGTCCAGATACTGGCGGCTGAGCCCTTGTGCCTGGAGCCCGGCGACGAGGCATCCGAACACCCAAACGAGAAAAATCGCTTTCAATCTCATATTTCGCATCTTCGTGAATGATTAACGTGACACAAAGTTACCTCTTTTTTCCTCTTTCTGAATAAAAATGCACAGTTTTGTGCATTATTAACCAAAGCGGGAACTTACGACGGCTTTATTGCATCTGCTGTATGACAAACTCAAAAAAACACAAAAAACATGAAGCCCGCCGTCCCGCAAGAGCCGTCCCGCGGCCGGCGTGCCGCATACCCGCAGCGTACTCTGCGGCAAGTACTCGAGTACTCTCCGCAAAGTACGCCGGCGGACTCCGCACGGCGCGGCGGCGGAATGCGCCGTCCGCAACCGTCGCTCCCGGCATTTGTTTCGCCCCAAGGCCCATTAATCCCGAAAAAAAACTTATATTTGTAGCTGTCAAACCAAAACAGCCACGCCATGAAAGAAATAGAAATCACCAGCAAAGTCCGCATCTACGACTACAATGAACTGACGGACAGCGACCGCGAATTGGTGGACCGGGCCAAGGCGGCCACGCAAACCAGCTATGCTCCTTATTCGAAATTCTGCGTGGGGGCCGCCGCACGGCTCTCCGACGGCACCATCGTGGCGGGCAGCAACCAGGAGAACGCCGCCTTCCCCTCCGGCACGTGCGCCGAGCGCACGGCGCTCTTCTACGCCAACGCCAGCCATCCGGAAGAAAGCGTCGTGGAACTAGCCGTGGCGGCATACGCGAACGGCGCCTTCCTGAAAGCGCCCATCCCGCCCTGCGGCGCCTGCCGCCAGGTCATCCTCGGCATAGAGGAGCGCTACGCCCGCCCTGTCCGCATCCTGCTCTTCGGAACGGAAGGCACCTACGTGGTCAGCTCCGTCAAAGCCCTGCTTCCGCTACAGTTTACGGGCGAAACCATGAACAAATGAGATATTTTTCGTACCTTTGCACCCGTCATTGCACTTTTGCGACTATAATATATAATAAGGTATAAGGAGAATATGATTAGCGTAACGAATCTTGCCGTGCAATTCGGGAAAAGAGTGTTGTACAAAGACGTGAACATGAAGTTCACCAACGGAAACATCTACGGCGTCATCGGAGCCAACGGGGCCGGGAAATCCACCCTGCTGAAAGCCATATCGGGCGAACTGGAACCCACGAAGGGCAACGTGGAGATGGGACCGGGCGAACGGCTTTCCGTCTTGAGCCAAGACCACTTCCAATATGACCAGTTCACCGTGCTGGATACCGTGATGATGGGGCACACCGTGCTGTGGGACATCATGAAGCAGCGCGAGGCCCTCTATGCCAAGCCCGACTTCTCGGACGAGGACGGCATCAAGGTGGCCGAACTGGAAGAGAAATTCGCCGAACTGGGCGGATACAACGCCGAAAGCGACGCCGCCGCCCTGCTCAGCGGACTGGGCATCAAGGAGGACAAGCACTACATGCTGATGGGCGAGCTGAGCGGAAAAGAAAAAGTGCGCATCATGCTGGCCAAAGCGCTCTTCGGCGAGCCGGACAACCTGCTGCTCGACGAGCCGACCAACGACCTGGACCTTGACACCGTGCAGTGGCTCGAATCTTACCTTTCGGAATTTGAACACACGGTGTTGGTCGTCAGCCACGACCGCCACTTCCTCGACTCTGTCTGCACCCACACTGTCGACATCGACTTCGGCAAAGTGACCCTCTTCGCCGGGAACTATAGTTTCTGGTATGAATCCAGCCAGCTGGCACTGCGTCAGGCACAAAACCAGAAGGCCAAGGCCGAAGAGAAGAAGAAGGAACTGGAGGAATTCATCCGCCGCTTCTCTGCCAATGTGGCAAAAAGCAAGCAGACAACCAGCCGCAAGAAGATGCTGGCAAAACTTACCGTTGACGAGATACGCCCCTCTTCACGCAAATATCCGGGCATCATCTTCCAAATGGAGCGCGACCCGGGCAACCAGATTCTGGAGGTGAAGGGCCTGCGCACCACCACGGACGACGGCACGGTGCTGTTCAACGACGTGAACTTCACCGTGGAGAAGGGCGACAAAATCGTGTTCCTGAGCCGCGACCCGCGCGCCATGACCGCATTCTTCGAAATCATCAACGGCAACCGCAAGGCGCAGGGCGGCGACTACAAATGGGGCGTGACCATCACCACCGCCTACCTGCCGCTGGACAACACCAAATTCTTTGAAAGCGACCTGAACCTCGTGGACTGGCTGGCACAGTTCGGAGAGGGCAACGAAGTCTATTTCAAGAGTTTCCTGGGACGCATGCTCTTCTCGGGCGAAGAAGTGCTCAAGAAGGTCAACGTGCTCTCGGGAGGCGAGAAAATGCGTTGCATGATAGCGCGCATGCAGCTTAAGAACGCCAACTGCCTTATCCTTGACACGCCTACAAACCACCTCGACTTGGAGAGCATACAGGCGTTCAACAATAACCTCATAGGCTTCAAGGGCAACATATTGTTCAGCAGCCACGACCATGAGTTCATACAGACCGTGGCAAACCGTATAATCGAACTCACGCCCAATGGCATCATCGACAAGATGATGGAATACGACGACTACATCTCGGACGACCACATCAAGGAAATCAAGGCCAGAATGTATGGCGACTAAAAAAAATGTCCGCCAAAACGCCGCGTGGCAAACTATTTGTAGGAGGGATAAAAGCAGAATATCCTTTTAAAACATCGTAACATGGAAACAAATGACAATATGGACAAAGAAGAGTTGAAAGCCCAACAGAAAGAAACAACAAACGAAAAGGCTGAAAACCAAGAAGCCCAAGCAGAACAACACGAAGAGCAAACGGCCGACGAAATGACGGCGGAAGAACAACTGGCCGCCGCTGAAACGAAAATCGCCGAACTGCAAGACAAATACCTGCGGCAGGTGGCAGAGTTTGACAACTACCGCAAACGCACCATCAAAGAAAAGGCCGACCTGATTCTCAACGGGGCGGAAAAGACCATCACGGCCATCCTGCCCGTGCTGGACGACATGGAACGTGCGCTGAAGAACATGGACAAGATGGAGGACGTGGCCGCCGTGAAGGAAGGCATGGACCTGATTTTCCAGAAGTTCGTCAAGATTCTGGGCGAGCAGGGAGTGAAGAAAATAGAAACGGAAAACGCCGACTTCAACACCGACCTGCACGAGGCCATAGCGCAAGTGCCCGCCCCGTCCGACGAGATGAAGGGGAAGGTCATCGACTGCGTAAAGACCGGATACACGCTGAATGACAAAGTAATCCGCCATTCACAAGTGGCCGTGGGACTCTAAAAAAAACATTATCAGACATGGCAAAACGCGACTACTACGAGGTGCTGGGCGTAAGCAAAAACGCCTCGGACGATGAAATAAAGAAGGCCTACAAGAAAATGGCCATCAAATATCACCCGGACCGGAACCCGGGCGACAAGGAGGCCGAAGAGAAATTCAAGGAAGCGGCTGAAGCCTACGACGTGTTGCGCGACCCGCAAAAGCGTGCACGCTATGACCAGTTCGGGCCGGAAGGCGTGAACGGGGCCGGAGGATTCGGCGCCGGGGGCATGAACATGGACGACATCTTCTCCATGTTCGGCGACATCTTCGGAGGAAGGGCCGGATTCGGAGGCTTCGGAGGAGGCGGCCGGGCCCGCAAACCGCAATACCGCGGAGGAGACCTGCGCCTGAAAGTGAGGCTGACGCTCCAGGAAATAGCCACCGGAGTGACCAAGAAATTCAAGGTCAAGAAAAAAGTCACATGCTCCCACTGCCACGGCAGCGGCGCGGAAGGCAGCGGCGCAACCGAGGCCTGCCCCCACATGCCATGGGTCGGGCTTCGTGGTGAAAGACCCAACAAAGCATCTTCGGAATGATGCAGACCCAAACCGTATGCCCGACTTGCGGCGGTGAAGGTACCATCATCAAAAACAAGTGCAAGGAATGCGGGGGCGAAGGCGTGGTGAACGGCGAGGAAGTCGTGGAAGTGAAAATCCCTGCCGGAGTGGGCGACGGAATGGTCGTGACCATGCAGGGCAAAGGCCATGCCGCGCGACGCAACGGAGTGCCGGGCGACATCAGGTCTATATAGAGGAGGAACCGGACAAGGAATTGCTGCGGGAGGACAACAACCTGATATACAACCTGCTCTTGGACATCCCCACGGCTGCGCTGGGCGGAGATGCGGAAATCCCCACCATCGACGGCAAGGTGAAAATCAAAATCGAACCGGGCACGCAGCCCGGAAAGGTGGTGCGCCTCAGGGGCAAGGGACTTCCGGCTGTGCAAGGCTACGGATACGGCACGGGCGACCTCATCGTCAATATCAGCGTGTATATTCCCGAAACCCTGACAAAAGAAGAGCGCAAAGCCTTCGAGGACATGCGCAAGAGCGACAGCTTCGCGCCGCGGGCATCCATCAAGGAGAAGATTTTCAAGAAGTTCAGAAGCTATTTTTGAATAAAGGCGGGAAACGCGGACATGACTTACAAGGAGGCTACGGAATATCTCTTCGACAGCGTACCCATGTTCCAGAACGTGGGAGGAGCGGCTTATAAAGAGGGGTTGGACAACACACGGGCGCTGGATGAGCACTTCGGGCATCCGCACCGCCAATACAGGACCATCCACATTGGCGGCACCAACGGGAAGGGGCTCGTGCAGCCACACGCTGGCGGCCATCCTCCAAGCCGCAGGATACAAGGTGGGGCTCTACACCTCTCCCCATCTCACGGACTTCAGGGAGCGCATCCGCGTCAACGGACAGATGATTCCGGAAGAAGAGGTCGTGGCTTTCGTGGAGGACGAACGTGCCTTTTTCGAACCGCTCCGCCCTTCGTTCTTCGAACTGACCACGGCGTTGGCCTTCAAGCATTTCGCACAAGAAGCGGTAGACGTGGCCGTCGTCGAGGTCGGCATGGGCGGACGGCTGGACTGCACGAACATCATCACGCCGGACCTTTCCGTCATCACCAACATCAGTTTCGACCACGTGCAGTTCTTGGGGAACACCCTTTGAGAAAATCGCCCGCGAGAAAGCCGGCATCATCAAGCCCGGCATTCCCGTCGTCATCGGAGAAACTGTGGAAGAGACTCGAAAAGTTTTCGCCGATAAGTCGCAGGAAACCAGCTCGCCAATCATATTTGCAGAAGAAAAGGATGAACTCGTTTCATCTGAAATGGAACAGGGCAAACGCGTCTACCAGACCCGGCATCACGGACGCTTGGTGGGAGAACTCGGAGGACTTTGCCAAGACAAGAACACGGCCACCATCCTCGCGGCCGTGGAGGAACTGCAGAAAGCGGGATACAGAATCAACGAAAGCCATGTCCGCGAAGGATTCGCCCACGTGTGCGAACTCACCGGACTGCGCGGCCGCTGGCAGCAAGTGGGCGAAGCGCCCACCGTCATCTGCGATACGGGGCACAACACGGGTGGCATGCGCTACATCGCAGAGCAACTCGATGCCGCGCCGGCCGAACGCCTGCACATCATAATAGGTATGGTCAACGACAAAGACGTCCGCGGAGTGCTGGCCATGCTGCCCCGCCGCGCTACCTACTACTTTACAAAAGCGAGCGTCAGGCGGGCTCTGGACGAACGCGAACTGCAACAGCTGGCCGAAACCGCCGGCCTGCACGGCACGTGCTGGCCCGACGTGCCCTCGGCTTTCCGGGCAGCCATGGCTTCCGCTTCCCCGAAAGACTGGGTGTTCGTGGGAGGAAGCACCTTCATCGTGGCCGACTTTTTAGACTTTTATCCGCCCAAACCGGCATAATCCTGCAATCTTCTTCATCCCACGTCACATTTTTCCGCTTTTTCTTTTGCGGTAAGAAAGTTTTTTTTCTTAATTTGCATAATAAATAATTTAACCTTTAAATCAAAAGTCCGATGAATATAAAAAATATCAGTGGTCTGAAGAGAGAAGATTTCAAGCAACAGTACAAGGGAAGCAAACCGACTTGTTCGTGTTGCGGAACAGTAACGGATGCGAAGTGGCCATCACCAACTACGGAGGCGCCTTGGTTGCCATCATGGTACCCGACCGTAACGGTAAGATGGCCAATGTCGTACAAGGGCACGACAACATCCAGGACGTGATGAGCAGCCCCGAGCCTTTCCTGAGCACCCTTATCGGCCGGTACGGCAACCGCATCTGCAAAGGAAAGTTCACTTTGGAAGGAAAAGAATACAGTCTGGCCATCAACAACGGTCCCAATAGCCTGCACGGCGGTCCCACGGGATGCCATGCCCGCGTATGGGACGCATGCCAGACGGACGAGCAAACGCTGGTGCTGAACTACACGTTCGCCGACGGCGAGGAAGGATTCCCCGGAAAGCTCGAAATGCAAGTGACCTATTCGTTCACGAACGACAACGAACTGGTGATTGAATATCAAGGCACGACCGACAAGACAACCGTCGTGAACATGACCAACCACGGCTTCTTCAGCCTGGCCGGCATTGCCGACCCGACACCGACAATCGAAGACCTGCAATGCCAAATCAACGCGGATTTTTATGTTCCCATAGACGACACGTCCATCCCCACCGGAGAAATCCGCTCCGTCAAGGGGACTCCTTTCGACTTCACTACGCCGCACGAAGTGGGCGAACGCATAGATGCCGACGACGAACAGACGAAAAACGGCGCCGGATATGACCATTGCTTCGTGCTGAACAAAAAGAACCGGGAGAGTTGAGCTTCGCGGCCAAAATCTACGAACCGGGCACGGGACGCACGATGGAGGTGTACACCACCGAACCGGGCGTACAAGTCTACACGGACAATTGGGCCGACGGCTACAAGGGACAGTTAGGCGCCACGTTCCCGCGCAGAAGTGCCATCTGCTTTGAGGCGCAGCACTTCCCCGATTCTCCTAACCGCCCGTATTTCCCCAGCGCAGTGCTGAAACCTGGAGAAACTTATACCCAGAAAACCATTTATAAGTTCGGTGTGGAATAAACAAACAAACCATAAAACATTAACTATTTCTTAAAAAAGATTCATCAAATGACACAAAAGACACAGCCGAACTACACGTTCGCCTTAACCATCGTCATTATCGTCTGCTTCCTCATCGGATTCGTGACGACAATGAACAACTCCATGATTGAGTTCTGCACCAACGCCTTCAAGTTGAATAACTTCCAAAGCCAGTTGGTCAATACGGCCTTCTACGGCGCCTACATCATGTCCATTCCCTTCGGCCTCATGATGAGCAAGATTGGCTACAAAGCCACTTTGGTATTGGGCTTGGCCGTAGTGGGTTTGGGCTTCGTCATCAACTTCTTGTGCATTAACGGCAACTTGGACGGCTCGGTGAACACGATTTATTGGATGTTCCTGGCCTGCATGTTCGTAGTAGCCTTGGGTATCGTAATGCTGCAGCTGGTGGCCAACCCGTATGTCATGGTGCTCGGTGCTCCCGAAAGAGGCGCGTTCCGCATGACATTGAGCCAGGCGCTCAACTCGGTGGCTACGACGGTGGCTCCCATCTTCATCGCCACGGTCATCCTGAACAACAAGAAGGCAGAAGATGCCGTCCCGAGCGACATTCCCTATCCTTACTTGGGCCTGGGCCTCTTCACCCTTCTGCTTTGCGTCATCCTCTACTTCCTGAAATTGCCCAGCATCAACGAAGGCGAGCAGGCGGCAGAAGCCTCTGGCGTACAGAAGCAATACAAGAGCAGCGTGTTCCAATACCCGCACGTATGGCTGGGCGCATTGGCCATCTTCATGTACATGGGACTTGAAATCGGTGTTCCGTCCATGCTGTCGGCCTATTTCAAGAACGAACCAAGCTTGGCTGGCCTGCAAGCTACCGACTACCTGATGTACTACTGGGGTGGAATGATGGTGGGCCGCTTCATTGGCGCCGGCATCCTGAGCAAGTTCCAGCCCCGCGTCCTGCTTACGGCTTGCCTCATTGGCGGCGCGGCCTGTGTGGGCATCTCCTTCTTCCTTTCGAGCATGGCAGCCGTATGGGCCATGTTGGCAGCCGGTCTCTTCCACTCCGTGATGTGGCCGTTGGTGTTCAATCTCGGTTTGCAGGAACTCGGCCCCCACACGAAGGCGGCTTCCGGCATCATCAACCTCGGCGTTATCGGTGCTGCCACACTGACTCCTATTATGGGATGGGTGGCCGACGAGCCCTCGCTGGGCGTTGGCATGGCTATCTGCATGATGTTCATCTACTACCTCTACGTGATGTGGTTCTGCTGGAAGGGTTCCAAGATCGGGCTCAAAGCTTAAAAAGACAACTCTCATTTTATTAACCTTATAAAATAAACGGATTATGAAACTGACAATAGATGATGTAAGAAGCCGTTTCATCGAACATTTCGATGGGACAACCGGTTCTGTATATGCCTCCCCGGGCCGTATCAACCTTATCGGCGAGCACACGGACTACAATGACGGATTCGTGTTCCCCGGCGCCGTACAGCAAGGCATGATTGCCGAACTGAAGGTCAACGGCACAAGGAAAGTCCGCGCTTACTCCATCGACTTGAAAGACTACGTGGAGTTCTCGCTCGACGACGAAAAAGGGCCTAACGCCAGCTGGGCACGCTACATCTTCGGCGTGTGCCGCGAAATGATGGCATTGGGCGTGCCCGTGGAGGGCTTCAACACGGCTTTTGCCGGCGACGTTCCCTTGGGTGCGGGCATGTCTTCGTCCGCAGCGTTGGAAAGCGTTTACGCCTTCGCCCTGAACGACATGTTCGGCGACAACAAGATAGACAAGATGACGCTGGCCAAGGTGGGACAGGCCACCGAGCACAAATACTTGGGCATGAACTGCGGCATCATGGACCAGTTTGCTTCCGTATTCGGCAAGGCAGGCAACCTGATGCGCTTGGACTGCCGCAGCGGCGAGTTCGAATACTTCCCTTGGAATCCCCAAGGCTACAAGCTCGTTCTGGTGAACTCGTGCGTGAAGCATGAGCTCGTGGGTTCGCCCTACAACGACCGCCGCAAGAGCTGCGAGAACGTGGCTGCCACCATCGCCAAGCACCACCCCGAAGTGAAGAGCCTGCGCGACGCCGACTACGCCATGCTGGAGGAAGTGAAGAACGAAGTGTCCGAAGAAGACTACATGCGCGCCAAATACGTCATCGGCGAGAAGGAACGCGTGCTGGCTGTCTGCGATGCGCTCGAGAAAGGCGACTATGAGACGGTGGGACAGAAGATGTATGAGACTCACCATGGATTGAGCAAAAGAATATGAGGTGTCTTGCGAAGAGCTGGACTTCCTGAACGAAATTGCCAAGGAAGAGGGCGTCACCGGTTCGCGCATCATGGGCGGCGGATTTGGCGGCTGCACCATCAACCTCGTGAGCGAAGAACTCTACAACAACTTCGTAAACGTGGTTAAGGCCAAGTTCAAAGCCAAGTTCGGCAAAGAGCCCATCATCATCGACGTTGTGATAGGCGACGGCTCAAGAAAGCTCTGCTAACCGGATTTACGGCATAAACCATCAAGGATGGAGAAAGGTGGAAGATTGCATCCCCTTTCCCCATCCTTTTTAATCTCCCTCCGCGCAGGCGAACACCGGCGCACAACCTCCCTTTCCCCACCCGCCCCGGAACACGGGCGCGGCTTCCGCACGAAAAAAGCGCCGACACTGCAACCTGCAATTTCCTTTACTGGACAACATGAAAAAGATCCCGGCAAAATCCAGACTATCAGCACCGACCTTCACTATCCCCACTTGACAGGTCGCCAGCCCCAAGTCACCAACCAACGCGGCATCATCTTGCGGACCCCGCTCCGAAATCAGGAAGCCCTATACTCACCCGCACGTAAAGATGTCAATAAAAGCAGCAGCACAGACCTTACCGAAACGGAAAGAAACATGGCATCAGCCGACTGCGGAAAAATTGAAGCCGGATTTCGTTGCACGAAGAAGCTGCCAGAGGCATCTCCCCACGCCCTGCACCCGAACGCGCCTTGCGGAAACCGTCAACGTACTTTGCGGCAAGTACTCGAGTACTTGCCGCAAAGTACTATCGCGTATCCAGCAAAGCGTTTACCTCCCATCCCACCCGTCCCCATCTCATTGCGGGTAGACCGTCACACACTGACGGACACCCCAAGACGGCACACCGTCAAGATGCTGGAAGCCATGCCTTCATCCGGATTTGGGCACAGCCCAGCCCGCTCTTTAACAAACTATAAGACTCTGCGCCGCCAAAAAGAAGTGTAATCCATACACTCCTAACTAAAAAAAATATAAATTTGCATGTGAAATACGAAAGAAAAAGTCGTAACTTTACAAGCAGTATGAATCATTTAATTAATTAGCCATGAAAAATGTAGGAAATGCATTAATGGGCGCGGGGCTGCTGACAGCCCTCTTGGCTTCTTGTGGGCAACAGCCACAAAGCAACTTAACGAAATCAGGACTTGATCCTCAGAAGTTTGTAACCGAAGTGAATGGCAAGCCCACGGGCCTGTACACCATCAAGAACTCCAATGGGATGGAAGTGTGCGTGACGAATTTCGGCGGCCGCATCGTATCCATCATGGTTCCGGACAAAAACGGGACGTATCAGGACGTGGTGCTGGGCTTCGACAGCATCGCCGACTACATCAACAAGCCCAGCGACTTTGGCGCGGCCATCGGCCGGTATGCCAACCGCATCAACAAGGGCATCATCGTGTTGGACGGCGACAGCATACAACTGCCCGTCAACAATTTCGGCCACTGCCTGCACGGCGGACCGAAGGGATGGCAATACCAAGTGTATGAGGGCCAGCAAGTGAACGACAGCACGCTGACCATGACCATGCACTCGCCCGACGGCGACGACGAACTTCCCCGGCGCCGTGAACCGCAACGAGTAACCTACGCCTTGACGGCCGACAACGCCATCGACATCAAGTATGAAGCCACGACGGACAAGAAGACCGTGGTAACATGACCAACCATTCTTATTTCAACCTGAACGGGCGACCCGTCGCAACCGGCAATGGACCGGTGCATACGTGAACGCCGACAACTACACGCCGGTGGACAGCACTTACATGACCACAGGCGAGATTGCCCCTGTTAAAGACACGCCCATGGACTTCACGCAGCCCCACGCCGTGGGGCTCGAATTGGGCGGTGCTGGCCGTTGGCGTCGTAGCCATAATCTGGGCGGTGTACCACGCCATACAGAAAGACAAGAAGAAAATGAAAGGCGCCGACAGCCAGGACTATCTGTTCGGCAAGGGCGAACCGTGGTATATCATAGGCGCCGCCATATTCGCCGCCAACATTGGCTCAGAGCACCTGGTGGGACTCGCCGGCACCGGCGCGAAAGACGGCGTGGGCATGGCCCACTGGGAGATGCAGGGCTGGATGATACTGATACTGGGATGGCTCTTCGTGCCGTTCTACCAGTTGCTGAACAACAAACTGGGCAAAATCATCACCATGCCCGACTTCCTGAAGTTCCGCTACACGCAGCGCACAGGCTCGTGGCTTTCAATCATAACGCTGATAGCTTACGTGCTGACAAAAGTCTCGGTGACGGCGTTCACAGGCGGCATATTCTTCGAGTATTTGCTCGGACTGCCTTTCTGGTACGGAGCAATCGGACTCATCGCCATAACGGCCGTGTTCACTGTGTTCGGCGGAATGAAGGGCGTAATGACACTCTCTGCCATACAGACACCTATTCTTATCATTGGCTCGTTCCTCGTTTTGTTCCTGGGACTCAGCATGCTCGGCGACGGCAGCATAACCGAAGGATGGTCGCAGATGATGGCCGTGTGCAACGCCGCCCACGACGGCTTCGGCACAACGCACATGTTCCACACCGACCCGGCCGACCCGATGTATCCGCAGTTCCCTGGATACGTGGTATTCCTCGGCGCGTCGATAATCGGCTTCTGGTACTGGTGTACCGACCAGCACATCGTGCAGCGTGTGCTTGGGCAGACCAAGGGCGAGGACAACGCCAAGGTGATGCAGCGCGCACGCCGCGGAACAATCGCCGCCGGATACTTCAAACTGCTGCCGGTGTTCATGTTCCTCATACCGGGAATGGTTGCGTTTGCGCTTTCACAGAAGACGGGCAGCGGCATCATCATGGACATAACAAACACGCACGACACTGACGGGGCCTTCGCCATGATGGTGAAGAACATCCTGCCGGCCGGCGTGAAGGGACTTGTTACAGTAGGCTTCATCTGCGCCCTCGTAGCGTCGTTGGCGGCATTCTTCAACAGCTGCGCCACCCTGTTCACCGAAGACTTCTACAAGCCGATGAAGAAAGGCATGAGCGAAAGCCACTACGTCTTCGTAGGCCGCGTGGCAACAGTGGTTGTGGTGCTCCTCGGACTTGCATGGATGCCGATAATGATGAACATGGGCAACCTGTACTCTTACCTGCAAGACATACAGTCGCTCATAGCTCCTGCCATGGTTGCCGTATTCACACTCGGCATATTCTCAAAGAAAATAACGCCAAAAGCCGGAGAATGGGGACTGATCGGCGGTTTCCTCATCGGCATGCTGCGCCTGCTCACCAACGTAATCACAAACTCGGGCAAAGCCACGATGGACCATGGACAGACATGAACGCCATCCCCCGCTCATCTTCGACCACCACGACATGGTGGAACGGGCGCTGGCATGGATTCGCAAGAAAGCTTCTTCGTGGAGCCTGTCGGCTTCGAACTGCTTCCCGAACTGTTCACGCTCACGCAGCTCCAGAGCCTCTACGAAGCCATCTATGGCAAATCCATCGACAAGCGGAACTTCCGCAAGCAGATAGCCATGATGGAATACATTGAGAAAACCGACTTAATAGACAAAACGGGATCCAAACGCGGAGCCGCCTTGTACAGGTTCAACGAAAAGACTTACCGGCTGGCTCCCAAATTTAAATTATAAGAGCTTTATGTTAGAAGAACTGAAAGAAAAAGTGTTCCAAGCCAACCTCGACTTGGTGAAACAAGGCTTGGTCATCTTCACTTGGGGCAATGTTTCCGGCATCGACCGCGAAAAAGGCCTCGTGGTCATCAAACCCAGCGGCGTGGACTACGACACGATGAAAGCATCAGACATGGTCGTCGTGGACCTGGAAACCGGCAAAGTGGTGGAAGGCGACCTGAACCCTTCTTCGGACCCCCCACACACCTCGTCCTCTATAAGGCTTTCCCAACATACAGGGCGTGGTGCACACCCACTCCACATACGCCACCGCATGGGCGCAAGCCGGAAAGGACATCCCCAACATCGGCACCACACACGCCGACTATTTCCACGAAGCCATCCCCTGCACGGGCGACATGACCAAGGAAGAAGTGGAAGGCAACTATGAGCTGGAGACGGGCAACGTCATCGTGAAACGCTTCATCGGCATCAACCCCGACCACACTCCTGGCGTCCTGGTGAAAAACCACGGCCCGTTCAGTTGGGGCACAAGCCCGGCCAACGCCGTGTACAATGCCAAGGTGATGGAACAATGCGCCACACATGGCCTTCGTCTCCTTCATGGTCAACCCCGACACGACGATGAATCCCTTTGCTCATTGAAAAGCATTACAACCGCAAGCACGGTCAAGAAAAAATAACCGGGACAAAAAGTACAACCAAATAAGTATTAGCTAACAAATCTTTAATCACTAAAACATTATTATCATGAACGCATTTGATCAGTATGAAGTTTGGTTCGTTACAGGCGCCCAGCTCCTGTACGGTGGCGACGCAGTGGTAGCCGTAGACGGTCACTCCACAGATGGTGGACGGCTTGAACGCCTCTGGCAAACTCCCTGTCAAGGTAGTATATAAAGGTACGGCCAACTCTTCGAAGGAAGTGGAAGCCGTGTTCAAAGCAGCCAACAACGACGACAAGTGCATCGGCGTCATCACGTGGATGCACACCTTCTCCCCCGCCAAGATGTGGATTCACGGCCTGCAGCAACTCAAGAAGCCGTTGCTCCACCTCCACACCCAATACAACAAGGAGATTCCTTGGGACACGATGGACATGGACTTCATGAACCTCAACCAGTCGGCCCATGGCGACCGTGAGTTCGGCCACATCTGCACCCGCATGCGCATCCGCCGCAAGGTGGTCGTAGGCTACTGGCAGGATGCTGCCACTCAGGAGAAGATTGGCGTCTGGATGCGCGTATGCGCAGCTTGGGCCGACGCACAGGATATGCTCATTCTCCGCTTCGGCGACCAGATGAACAACGTGGCCGTGACCGACGGCGACAAGGTCGAGGCCGAAGTGCGCATGGGCTACCACGTAGACTACTGCCCCGTGAGCGAACTGATGGAATACCACAGCAAGGTGCAGGATGCCGACGTGGACGCTCGTGGCCCAGACTTATTTCCAAGAATATGACCACGACGCGACTTTGGAGGACAAGTCCACCGAAGCTTATCAGAAGGTATGGAACTCTGCCAAGGCCGAGCTGGCCCTGCGCGCCATCCTGCAGGCTAAGGGTGCCAAGGGCTTCACCACCAACTTCGACGACCTGGGACAAACCGACGGCAGCTACTTCGACCAGATTCCGGGACTCGCATCGCAGCGCCTCATGGCCGAGGGCTACGGTTTCGGCGCCGAGGGCGACTGGAAGTCGGCCGCACTCTACCGCACCGTATGGTTCATGAGTCAGGGACTGCCCACGGGCTGCTCCTTCCTGGAGGACTACACGCTGAACTTCGACGGCGAAAACAGCGCCATCCTGCAAGCCCACATGCTGGAGGTTTGTCCGCTCATCGCGGCCAAGAAGCCCCGTCTGGAGGTTCACTTCCTCGGCATCGGCATCCGCAAGAGCGAGACCGCACGCCTCGTGTTCACGTCCAAGACGGGCAAGGGTTGCACCGCTACCGTGGTAGACCTCGGCAACCGTTTCCGCCTCATCGTGAACGACGTGGAGTGCATCGAACCGAAACCTCTGCCCAAGTTGCCGGTAGCTTCTGCCTTGTGGAAGCCCATGCCCAACTTCGAGGTAGGCGCAGGCGCCTGGATCTTGGCCGGTGGCACGCACCACTCGTGCTTCTCGTACGACCTGACGGCCGAGTATACTGGGAGGACTATGCCGAGATCGCAGGCATCGAGATGGTACACATCAACAAGGACACCAACATCAGCGAGTTCAAGAAAGAGCTTCGCATGAACGAAGTGTACTACATGCTGAACAAGGCGCTTTGCTAAGCCCTTTCCGGCATGCGAACCAAATTAAAAAAAGTGCGCGGCAGGCTGTAGCCGCCCGCACTTTTAATTTCTCGTATCATTATTAACCATAATCTTAAAGTGGGTTTTAACATGAATTCAGACGCAAAATCAATCATCGAATCCGGCAAAGCCATCCTCGGCATAGAGTTCGGCTCCACTCGCATCAAGGCCGTCCTCATCGACCCGGAGAACAAGCCCATCGCACAAGGCAGCCACACGTGGGAAAACCAACTGGTGGACGGGCTTTGGACCTATAGCATCGAAGCCATCTGGTATGGCCTGCAGGATTGCTACGCCGACCTGCGCGCCAACGTGAGAGCGCAATACGACATCGAAATCGAATCCTTGGCCGCCATCGGCGTCAGCGCCATGATGCACGGCTACATGGCTTTCAATGAAAAGGAAGAGATACTTGTGCCCTTCCGCACCTGGAGAAACACGAACACCGGACAGGCTGCCGCAGCCTTGTCGAAACTCTTCGTCTACAACATTCCCCTCCGGTGGAGCATCTCCCACCTCTATCAGGCCATCTTGGACAACGAGGAGCATGTGAAGGACATCCATTTCCTGACCACCCTTGCCGGCTACGTGCATTGGCAGATTACGGGACAGAAAGTGCTGGGCATCGGCGACGCATCCGGCATGCTCCCCATCGACCCGGAAACCAAGAACTATTCCGCTGAAATGGTAGCCAAGTTTGACGACTTGGTCGCCCCGAAGGGCTTCAGCTGGAAACTGACGGACATCCTGCCCAAAGTGCTGTTGGCTGGCGAGAACGCCGGTTTCCTCACACCGGAAGGCGCAAAGAAACTCGACGTGTCCGGCCACTTGAAAGCCGGCATTCCGGTTTGTCCGCCCGAAGGCGATGCCGGCACGGGCATGGTGGCCACCAACGCCGTCAAGCAACGCACGGGTAACGTGTCGGCCGGAACATCGTCATTCTCCATGATTGTGCTGGAGAAAGACTTGTCCAAACCATACGAAATGATCGACATGGTGACCACTCCGGACGGCAGCCTTGTGGCCATGGTACACTGCAACAACTGCACATCCGACCTCAACGCTTGGGTGAACCTCTTCAAAGAATACCAGGAACTGCTGGGCATTCCCGTAAACATGGACGAGATTTACGGCAAACTCTACAACCATGCGCTCACGGGCAATGCGGATTGCGGCGGCCTCATCTCCTACAACTATTTCTCGGGTGAGCCCGTCACAGGGTTGACCGAAGGCCGCCCCTTGTTCGTGCGCTCGGCCAATGACAAGTTCAACTTGGCCAACTTCATGCGTGCCAACTTGTATGCCTCCGTCGGTGTGCTCAAGATTGGCAACGACATCCTCTTCAAGGAAGAGAAAATCAAAGTGGACCGCATCACGGGACACGGCGGACTTTTCCGCACGAAGGGCGTGGGCCAGCGCATTCTTGCCGCTGCCATCAACTCGCCCATTTCGGTGATGGAAACTGCCGGAGAGGGCGGCGCATGGGGCATCGCATTGCTGGCCTCTTATTTGGTGAACAACGTGAAGAGACAATCCCTTGCCGACTTCCTGGACGAACAGGTCTTTGCCGGAGATTCCGGCGTGGAGATTTCGCCCACGGCAGAAGACGTGGCCGGCTTCAACGCCTACATCGAGAACTACAAGGCAGGCCTTCCCATCGAAGAGGCTGCCGTACAATTCAAGGCATAAAAATCCAAAGGAATACTTTAACTTATAATTGACATGAATAGCAAACAAGTAATGAACCACGCAGCCGACAACATCCGCATCTTGGCTGCTTCCATGGTGGAAAAAGCCAAATCCGGACACCCCGGCGGTGCCATGGGCGGTGCCGACTTCATCAACGTGTTGTACTCGGAGTTCCTTCAGTACGACCCGGCCAATCCGAAATGGGAAGGCCGCGACCGTTTCTTCCTCGACCCCGGCCACATGGCCCCCATGCTCTACTCGCAGCTGGCCCTCATCGGCAAGTTCTCGCTCGACGAACTGCAACAGCTGCGCCAATGGGGTTCCCCCACTCCGGGCCATCCCGAAGTTGACGTCATGCGCGGCATCGAGAACACTTCCGGTCCGCTCGGACAAGGCCATGTGTTTGCCGTAGGCGCGGCCATCGCAGCCAAGTTCCTGGCCGCCCGCACCGGCAACCCGACGTTTGCCAAAGGAAACCATCTACGCCTACATCTCCGACGGCGGTGTGCAGGAAGAGATTTCGCAAGGCGCCGGCCGCATTGCCGGTTGCCTCGGACTGGACAACCTCATCATGTTCTACGACTCGAACGACATCCAGCTCTCTACGGAGACCAAGGACGTGACTTCGGAAGACACGGCCATGAAGTACCGCGCATGGAACTGGAACGTCATCGAAATCAACGGCAACGACTGCGACGAAATCCGCGAGGCCTTGAAGGCTGCCAAAGCGGAAGGCAAGCGCCCGACGCTCATCATCGGTAAGTGTGTCATGGGCAAGGGTGCCCGCAAGGCCGACAACACTTCCTACGAGCACAACTGCAAGACGCACGGCGCACCCCTCGGCGGCGACGCTTACAAGAACACGATGGTCAACCTCGGTGCCGACCCCGAGAATCCCTTCGTCATCTTCGACGACGTGAAGGAACTCTATGCCAAGCGTGCCGACGAACTGAAAGGTATCGTGGCCGCCCGCTACGAAGAGGAAAAGGCTTGGGCCGTAGAGAATCCTGAAAAGGCCGCACAGCAGGCTGAATGGTTCAGCGGCAAGGCTCCCAAAGTGGATTGGGCTGCCATCCAGCAGAAGGCCGGCGACGCCACGCGTAACGCCTCCGCAGCCGTGCTGGGCGCATTGGCCGAACAAGTGCCCAACATGATCTGCGCTTCCGCCGACCTTTCCAACTCCGACAAGACCGACGGCTTCCTGAAGAAGACCCACGCCTTCACTTCGGGCGACTTCAGCGGCGCCTTCTTCCAGGCCGGCGTGGCCGAGCTCACGATGGCTTGCTGCTGCATCGGCATGATGCTCCACGGCGGTGTCATCGCGGCTTGCGGCACGTTCTTCGTCTTCTCCGACTACATGAAGCCGGCCGTCCGCATGGCCGCGCTGATGCAAGTGCCCGTCAAGTTCATCTGGACGCACGACGCGTTCCGTGTGGGCGAGGACGGACCGACCCATGAACCCGTGGAACAAGAAGCACAAATCCGCCTGATGGAAAAACTCAAGAACCACCATGGCCAGAACTCCCTGCTCGTGCTCCGTCCGGCCGATGCCGAGGAGACCACTGCTTGCTGGAAGCTCGCCATGGAGAACACCGACACTCCGTCGGCCCTCATCCTTTCCCGTCAGAACATCGAGATGCTCCCGGCCGGCAACGACTACAGCCAGGCCGCCAAAGGTGCCTACATCGTGGCCGGTTCGGACGAGAACCCGGATGTCATCCTCGTGGCTTCCGGCTCCGAAGTGTCCACCCTCGTGGCCGGCGCCGCCTTGTTGCGTGCCGACGGCGTGAAGGTGCGCATCGTCAGCTGCCCGTCCGAAGGCTTGTTCCGCAGCCAGTGCCCCGACTATCAGGAAAGCGTCCTGCCTGCCGGTGCCAAGATTTTCGGCCTCACCGCCGGACTGCCCGTCAACCTCCAAGGTTTGGTCGGTGCCAACGGCAAGGTGTTCGGCTTGGAAAGCTTCGGCTTCTCCGCTCCCTACAAGGTGCTCGACGAGAAGCTCGGCTTCACGGCACAGAACGTGTACAACCAAGTTAAAGCGATGCTCTGATGATGGAGGTAAAGACTGTTGGTCTGGCGTCAGACCATGCGGGATTCGCCCTCAAGCAGTTCGTCAAGCAATACTTGGCCGAAAAGGGCTACGCCTACCGCGACTTCGGCACGGACTCCGAGGCCAGTTGCGACTATGCGGACTATGCCCACCCGTTGGCGCTCGCCGTGGAACGCGGCGAATGCTACCCGGGCATTGCCATCTGCGGCAGCGGCGAAGGCATCAGCATGACCCTGAACAAGCATCAGGGCATCCGTGCAGGCCTGAGCTGGATTCCGGAAATCGCCCACTTGTGCCGCCAGCACAACGATGCCAACGTCTTGGTCATGCCCGGACGCTTCATCGACACGGACATGGCGCGCAAAATCATGGACGAGTTCTTCGCCACAGACTTTGAAGGCGGCCGCCACCAGAAACGCATCGACAAAATGCCGGTGAAATAAACACACGGCAAAGACATCTACACCACGGGGAACTCTTCTTACGGAGTTCCCCGTTCTTTCTTATCGGAAAACCAAATCCATCACCCGACTTCTTACTAAAAGCCAAGCTCAGTAGAAACCCAGTGGGGACAGCCATATCTTTCAGCGATTCCGGGAAGGGAAGAAAGATGGCCCATGGGAACTCCCTTCCCTGTTTCGGTGGCGCCGGCCGCCCCTGTCGCGAAGGCGCCAAAAGGCCGGCGGACAGCAACAAGTCCCCCAAATTCATTTTGTCAAAATGTCAAGACAGCCCCTGCGAGAACCGCGCAAACGGGCACGGGACGGGAACAGGACGGAAATGCGCGAACCTCATGCGCCCAGGGAAATGCAGGATGAAAGCCGAAAGCCGCTTTCCGCGACATTTTGCCGTCCGCCACAGAATGCCGTGCGGCCGGAACCCGCCACCCGCGTCAGCCCCGCAAGGGGAACGGCTTGCAAAAGGACAAACGAGGTTTGCACGCGGGCGGACTCCATCCAGAGCGGGAAAAGCCCTCCGAAGCCCTGTTTTTCCTCTCTTTCTGCACCCGCAGGAACTGCCTTGCGGCAAAAAAGTTTCGTCTTTGCGGAAGGCGGTTCGTTTCTTTGCGGAAAGCGATTCTGTTTCTACCGCGGAAAAAAGACCGCAGGGACGGAGAAATGCTCCATACGAACAGTTTCTCCACCCGTTTTTTAACAGTCCGGCTCCTATTTGCAGCCGATCCTCCTGTCACTGAAACACGGAAGCAAAAGGAAAGCCTCTCTTTCTGGCAGAAAATTCCGTGCTTGAGTGACAATCCGACACGGGCGTTGTAGTTGGTTCCCCTACTAGACTTCTACTGAAAACAAAACTGTTCACAACATTTTTCCGGGAAATATTTAGGACTATATTGTATAAAACGCTTATCTTTGCCTTTGTCAAGCTGTCGGCCCGGCATCCGATACAAAGACTTTACGTGCATACAGGACAACCGCAACGGCACGCACCATGGGCATTCCTATGCCCGAAGCCATTATTCATAAACCAAAACCTTCTAAAGATATGAAGAAACTTGCTACTCTCTCTTGCTTCTCTTCCTTTACGGAATGAGCGAAGCGCTGGCACAGACCGGCTATTGGACCGATGAGGGAAACTACGACATCTCGTGGTATTCCTTCGCCCAACGGGAATATGTGCTGACCACCCCGCAACAGCTTGCCGGACTGGCCTATCTGGCAGAAAAAGGTGGCACTATTTCGAGCGACTGCAAATTCGAACTGGGCAACTCCATCTCCATGGAAGGCCACTATTGGACGCCCATCAAAAACTTCTATGCCACGCTGGACGGCAAGGGGTATACCCTCTCCAACGTGACGGTGCACGCCCAAGATCCGGGTGCCAACTGGAAAACGGGATTCGTGGCTGGACTCTACGGCGACATCTGCAACCTGACACTGGACGCCACATGCTCGGTGACGGTGACCACCCAGACACACCAAGCCTGCATTGGCGGCTTTGCCGGAGAAATGTCGGGCGGTGCCAGCCTGATAAACTGCCACTTCGCGGGCAACATTTCCGTCACCAGCCGCGGTACGGGGACTTCGTGCCAGAATGATATAGGCGGAATTTTCGGAAATGGAAAGGGAACGGTGGAACGCTGCACCAATTCGGGCAAAATCAACGTGAGCATCTCCGCCACGACTTCATACGCCAACGGACACTGCATTGGCGGAATCGTCGGCATGTCATACAACGGAGGTCAGCGACTGCGTGAACCGCGGCGAAGTGCATGTCGAATCCCGCACGGTGGCCTGCGTGGGAGGCATTTGTGGATATGCCGGAGGACATACCAGCTACACATCGCACATTCAAGGTTCGTCCAACGAAGGGCTCGTCAGCACAGAATACACCGGTACCAAGAGCTACACCGACATCAGCACGGGAGGCATTGCCGGATTTGTCAGCGACGATGCCATAGTTTCAGAATGCGCCAACCACGGTACCGTGGAATCCACGAACGGCATTGATTATAATTCTGCCGAAGCTGGAGGTATAGTTGGCTTTAACGAGAACCTCATCATTAACTGCTACAACACAGGCACTGTGCAGACAAAAAGTGCCAATATAGCCACAAGTGGCGGCATTGCGGGAACCAATTGCCGCGAAGTGATAAACTGCTACAATTCAGGAACTATAATAGCTCTTGGAGACGCTTCGAAAGGACGATATTCCGAAGCTGGCGGTATTGCGGGATCTAACTTTCAAGCAACTTCCGAGGAACAGCATGCACTTATCTATAATTGCTACAACACAGGAACAGCATCCGGCACCACAGCTGACGCCTCCGTCGGCGGCATTGTCGGTGACTGTTCTCACTCGTCCACAACAAGCATCCTCTCCCGCGTAGAAAAGTGCTACACGTCCACCGACATGCTCCCCGGCATCGGACTGGACGAGGACGGGCAGGAAGCGAACATCACCAGAATGGCGGAAGCCGACATGCGTTCCAGCAAGCTCCAGACGGAACTCAACAACAACCTGAACGCCTACAACGACACGGCCCGCCAAGAGAAAGCCCTGCTCTGGTGGCAGGCCGACGGCGAGCTTCCCACCTTCCTGCAGGCCGACTTGCTCTGCGACGAAATCACCTACACCTCCGCGCGATTCACCCTGCAAGTGGAAGGCTCGCTCACGACCCAGGCCAACGTCCTCTACGGCACGGGAATCGTCATGGCCATACAGGCCATCCGCCCCAATTCTCCCGTCACGGTGGACTTATTGCCCAATACGACATATAAGTATTACCTGCAACTGAAACGGGGCAACACCGTCTTGGATTACCTCGAACGGGAATTCACCACGCCTTCGATCGTGACCAGCGCCCGGGCGGAAAACATCAACCGCAAGGGAGCCACCCTCGTGGCCGAATTTGTCCCCGAGATGGCGGACCGCATCACGGGCGTGGAATTCATCCTGCGCGACAATAATCCCAGCATCGATGGCACAAGCACGGAAATCCGCCTCCCGGCCACGCTGACCGACGGGCGCGCCGTGGCACAGGCCGATGGTTTGCAGGCCCGCACGTATTACCAAGCGGAACTGGTAGTGCATTGGGGAGATGTCGACCTGCCCAGCACCTACTTCTCGTTCAGCACGCCGGACACCGGCCTGAAGTTGGAAGAGGCCACGCAAATCGTGTGCACCCAGACCACCATCAGCATGCAGATGATGCTGAGCGGCGTGACGGAGAACTATGCCGGCACGATAAAGGAATGCGGCATACGCTACACCACGGCCGACGACGCATTCACCGATTTCAACGACCCCATGAACTGGAACAAAGTGGCTGGCACGGAGATTGAGGACATGAGCACCGACCAGTGGCCGTGGTTCTTCACCCGGTTGGAAGGCCTCACGCCGGGCACGCGCTATGCCCTGCGCCCCTACGTGGTGGTCAGCTTCCCGAACGATGGCGACGTGGAGGAACTGCTCTATTTCGAGTTCGACGTGCTGGCAACCCTGCCCGTCACTGTCACCACACTCCCTGCTACGAACATGACACAGACCACGGCCCTCCTGTCCGCCCTCTTCGAGACTGGCGACGCGCAAATGGCAGAACGAGGTTTTGAAGTGAACTACGAGCGTTACCCGCTGGAGGGCGATGCCACGCAACTGCAACTGACAGGGCTCACTCCTGGCTACGGCTACAGCTGCCGCGCGTATGTCACTATGACGAACGGCACGACAGTGTTCGGCGAATACGAATACTTCAACACGGCCCCCATCCGCGTCCTGCCGCAGGTGCTTGAGGTGACGCAGACCTCGGCCCTCGTGAAAGTGGACTGCGAACTGGGCGACGCCATGCCAGAGGAACAAGGCGTGGAATGGAAAGCGGGCGGCGAGACCTTCCGCCACGCGGTGGACAGCACATTCCGGATGACGGAACTCCCGGCCAACAGCCGCGTCAGCTATCGCGGCTATACCCTCGCCAACGGCAGCTACATCTACTCCGACTGGAAGGACCTGAACACCCTGCCGATCTCGACGGCCTTCGAGGCAGCCGACGCGCTGTCGAACATGTCGGCCACGCTGCATGCCACCGTGGAGTGCGACACCTTCAGCTCGGCCCGCTTCGGCTTTGAGTGGCGCAACTACGACGCGCCCGAACTGGTGCCGTCCAACATTGTCTATGCCACGCACGTGGAAGACGGCGCCATCGCCTTCGCCCTGCGCGGACTGGCCCCATCCACTTATTATAAGTACCGCTCCTTCGTGCAGTATCAAGACCGTGAATACTTCAGCGAGTGGACAGCTTTCGGCACGTCACATGCCTTCGTGCTCTGGCCGCCCACCGTGCACACCATCATCATCACCGCGCCGGACGGCACTTCGGTGACACTCGTGGGCTACGTGGTGGCCGGTTCCGAAGAGGTTCTCCAACAGGGATTCGAATACTGGCCGGTGGCGACGCTCAAGCGTAGCGAAGGCCGGCAGACCGTGCTGGCCGAAGGCGACGACTTGCAAGCCACGCTCCACGACCTGGCCCCGAACACCACGTACCAATACCGTGCCTTCGTCACCACCGCCTCAGGGACCACATTTGGCGAGACGATGGAGTTCACCACCGGCAGCGGTTCGGGCATCGCCTCCCCCGTCGCCACGGACTTCACCGTGCAACTGGCCCCCAATCCGGTGAAAACATCGGCGGTGCTCCGCGTGAATGGCGTGGCCGAAGGCATGGAAGTGACGTGCCGCGTCTATTCCCTGCAAGGCAGTCTGGCCGTCCTCCGGCAGGCACAAGCCGACGGGCGCGGCGCAGTGTCCATCCCGCTCCATCGGCAGGACTTCCGCAGCGGCGTCTATGTGGTGGAAGTACAAGCCGGCGGACAGTCGCAAACCGTGAAAATGATAGTGGAATAAACTCTCACGTGCCGGAAAAGGCACAAAGCACCCCTCCGGCAAACTACATCGGTGAACCAAGAAAAGAGGACATCCTCGTTCGGGATGCCCTCTTTTCTTGCTTTTAAACCTCACGTGTCGTTATGCATTCAATAAACGAAAGGCGGAGCTTGGAGAATGATGCAGCAAGATTAAAACACGGTCATAGGAATATTGAATCCCGCTTACTTTCAATAGCCATATTATATTGTTTGTGCAGAGCATCGTAACTTAGAAATCTGACGCGCTTATTATCTACCAATTCCTTAAATGCACGATAATGCAACTTCTTCTCAAACTCATCCATACGTTTGTTGTCCGCGACTATAAACATCTTGCAATAGAAATCCTGCAAGTCAAAGAACTTGAGAAGCGAGTTCTGTATGTCTGTAGAATGTTCTACTTCGAAGAAAGCGTGAGGCATTTTCCTGCCGTTAAACCAAATGACATCAATTGTCGAACTTCTATGCACTAATTCAGGAAAAGAAAACGAAGGAATTTCATTCAACGTGCGTACCTCTTTCAATGTAGTACCTGCATACTTTCTGTTTTTATCTTGTTCCGGTACATAAGTCAACAAATTCTTGCAATTCCCAATTTCCAACAACAGACCTTGATAATAAGAATGATTAAACTCTTTCATCAGCGTGGAGTCGGAATTATGAGCGTTCTCTACAACAAATCCATTGGCTTCAAGTTGCTCTCGAGAAGAGGCTAAAGCCCATAGTCCAGGCTTTATCTTATAAATCTCCTTGCGTTCTTGCACGATTCTACGTATGCTTGCAAATGGCGTTTTTGTATTCCAATGACAATCGTTTATCTTAAAAACTTCTTGATATAATTGTCCAAGTGTTGCTATTCCTCCCAATCGTTGCAATGTTTCGATGACGGCTTCATATTGTTTCATAATAAGGACATTATAGTAAACGGTTCCACATAAAAAGGTTGCGCTTTCTGCCCACCCATTTCACAAATGGTTTTGCTGATACAGATGTCATGTTGTCCATCTTCAGTAGAAATTTCGCAGGGCGCGACGGACCGACGCTATTCACCGCCATCCGCCGTCGGCTTCCTCACATAAAGGCGGTGGGTGCCGAAACCTTGTATGCCGATGCCCGTTCCCGGCTGATTGGCCCAACGGCGCAATTCGTTGCCCGCCGTGGTGCGCCCCAGTCCGGTCAGGGCGGCATAAGCAGAGACATTCATTGTGGGATGCTCCTCCAAATAGCGCAATGCCAGCTGAAGGCGTTCCTCGGGCGTAAACCCGGACCGGTTGATGCGCCTTTGCCCCGTCCCGCGCTCCAGCCTGCAATGCCTGTCGACTTCAGCCACCCAGGCTTTCTCGGCGCGGAAGTTCACGCCTCCCACCCCGACGCTTCTCGCGTTACGCCTCTGCCCCGTCCCGTCGGGGCGTTCGCGCTCCTTGTCCTCCCTCAACACGAGCGAAGGAGCAAACGTGCCGATTCCATCCAGCTTCACTGAACATCCGTCGGCCATCAAACGGGCCATACACAAACCTATCCCGCGGATCAGTCCCGCAATTTCCCCCTCTCCGAACGTGGAGGCACGCGCCATCATGCGGGCCAGCTCTTCCGTCCCACAGCAGCGCTCCATCACCATGCGCGGGTGAAGCAACGTCTCCCCCTCGCGGTTCAGGTCTACCATCTCTTGCATTACATACTTGGCACTCATGGTCTTATCTATTTAATCATTTTAAAAAAACATGCCTCGGGCCTCTCGGAATGGTCAGGCACAAGGCCGAAAAACTTTCCAATCTCCTTTCTTAATCTCTAAACAACGACGTCGTCCATATATTCAACGACGTTGTTTACATAATCAACGTCGCTGTTTATGTAGTCAACGACGTTAATTATAGTTTTCATCCGCACAAAGATAACTTTTTCATCCCATGTATGCAAATTTCCCGGATTGGACCTGCATCTTCCATCCCGTGGTTGGAAGCAGCAACCATGGCACGAAAAGTAGGAACAAGGCCGCAAAGCCCTCCATGACAAGAAATCCCATTTCGAGGAATGCGCGTTTCAGATTTTATTTCGTAAATTTGCCGTCCCGCCGTTTGACTCGTTATTTGGGTTGGCTATCTATACAAAGGCTGTCTGGGTTCGACGGCAGGGGGAAAAACGGAGCCGCATGAAATCGCAACGGTCCGCATGCAAGCAATGGTTGCGGGATGAATAAGCGGCCACGAACAAACGCCTATGTTGAACCAACAAAAGCCTGAAGAGAAAGAAACAATGGAGAAAGAAGCACAAGAATTCGTGGAAGCCCTCTGCCGCTTCGTGGAACAGGAATTGCAGCGGGACCCCGACCCCATCTACAGCCAGAAGGCCGTCAAGATTGCCGATGCCCGGAACCACCTGTTCCGAATCGTGGAACCGGCACGCACCGATGAGGCGGAAGACCTTTACGCCTTAGCCGACTTGTGCCGTCTGGACGAGGAGACCATGGAAGCCGTACCCAACCGCGGACGACTGCTCCGCATCGCCCGCAACTATTGGGACTGACGGCACAACCGCTTCCCTCACGCAGAAAAAAGGCGGGGAAGAAGCTCACGGACAATCGTCCGGTTGCTCCTTCCCCGCCCAGTCTTTAAGTGCGCCCACTTTATCCGAGACAGCCGGACGCTTTCTCAGAACGTCCAGCCCAAACGCAACATGGGGCGAACGAAGCCCGCCACGACGGACGTCTCCACGTCCTTGCTCTTCACCGTACCCTCGCCGCCGATGTCCATCTTCGTCTGGCACGACTTGAAGGCATCCACGCTCAGTCCTATCTCCGAACCGATGTATAAACCCTTGTAGAGATAAAAGTCCACACCCGTGAACAACTGGCCGCCAACGCCCCGATAGGCACGGTCGGCCACGTCGCCATTGGCATCCAGGATGCAATTCTCGTAGATGATTTCATACTCCCTGTGGCTGCTGAAACTGCCGTTCGTATAATCCTCCGTATATCCGGCCTTGCCCGATGCGAAGTGGCGGAAAAAGCCGACTTGCACTCCCGCATACACGCTGGCCCGCTTGGCCACCTTGAAGTGCCGCTCATATCCCAAGTCTAGTCTCAGGTCGGCCACTCTTCCGCGCGAAAACACGTCGTCCACGTCTTCATCCTCCTTGTACTCCACCGACTCCAGCCCGAAGTCCACGTTCAGGCGCAATGCGTCGCGGTCGGTCAGGAACACGCGGAACTTCGCTCCGCCGAACCCTTCGTCGACATCCCGGAAACCGAAAGGATCGAACTGCACCTCGACGCCGACATCGCCTTGCGATGCCCTATACTGCGCCGACAAACAAGCCGGCAAACACAAGAACGCGGCTAAAACTATCCAGAACTTTTGCATAACGTCGCCTCTTTTTAGGGGTTCACATTGTTTTTTCACACCAGCGCCACCAAGGCCTCATCGTCCAACGACGCCAAGCGTTCGCGGAGAATGACCTCGTTGGTGCGCTCCGCGTCGTCCGTGCGGAACACCAGGATGCCTTTCCCGCCCAGCAGGAAAGAATAAAGATAAGAGATGCCAATCCCCGCTTGGGAGAGGACGCGCACGGCGTCGGCCGCACGCCCCGGCTGGTTGTCGAGCGTGATGGCAAACACTTCGGACATGCTGGCCGAAATGCCCGCCGCCTTCAGCACCTCGTAAGCCTTGGACGGGTCGGAACAAATCACGCGGTAGATGCCGTATTCCACGGTGTCGGAGATGGTGGACGCGATGAGCTGTATGCCCGCATCCTTGAACAGGTCCAACACGCGGAGCAGCGTGCCCGACTTGTTTTCCACGAAAATGGATATTTGATGTACTGTCATAACCGTTATTTTTGTGTTAAATCAAAGTTTTTCTCAAGTCTCTCACGCGCACGGCCTTGCCCTCCTGCTTGGGCAATGTGCCCTTGGGCAGGAGCTTCACCACGGGGGTCAGCAGGATTTCGTCCTTCAGTTGCCGCGTGATTTCGCGCGTCAGCGCCTGCAGGCGGGCGTAATCGTCGCTGAATTCCTTCAGTTCCACTTCCACGGTCATCAGGTCGTTGGCCTCCTCGTTGGTGAGGGTAATCAGATATTCCGTGCCCAATTCCTCGAATTGCATCAGCACGGTCTCAATCTGGATGGGGAAAATGTTCACGCCCTTGAGAATCATCATGTCGTCGCTGCGTCCTTTCATGCGGTCCAGCCGTTTGTGGTGGCGTCCGCAGGGGCAGTCGCCGGGCAGGATGCGCGTCAGGTCGCGCGTGCGGTAGCGCAGCAAGGGCATGGCCTCGCGGTTGATGGTGGTCAGCACCAGTTCGCCGACCTCGCCTTCCGGCACGGGCTCCAGCGTCACGGGGTCTACAATCTCCACGATGTAGTAGTCCTCCCAAATGTGCATGCCGTTCTGCTCCTGGCATTCGAACGCCACGCCCGGCCCGCACATCTCCGACATGCCGAACGAGTTGTATGCCTTGACGCCCAACATTCTCTCTATCTTCCGGCGCTGTTCCTCCGAGTGGGGCTCCGCTCCGATGATCAAGGTGCGCAACTTCGTGTCGCGCTCCGGGTCGATACCCATCTCCTCCATCACCTCGTGCAGCCGGCCGGCATAGCTCGGGATGGCGTGCAGCGCCGTAGTCCCGAAATCGGTGATGAACTTGATCTGGCGTTTGGTATTGCCGGCCGCGGCGGGCACGGTCAGCATGCCCAGCCGCTCGGCCCCGTACTGGAATCCCAGTCCGCCGGTGAACATGCCGTAGCCCGACGAGTTCTGGAACACGTCGCCACGGCGCAGTCCCACCATGTAGAGGCAGCGCGCCACGGCGTTGGCCCATTCGTCCAAGTCCTTCTGCGTGTGCAGGATGACCGTGGGCGTCCCCGTCGTGCCGCTGGAAGAGTGCAGGCGCACGACCTCGCTCATGGGCACGGCTGCCAGCCCGAAAGGATAATTGTCGCGCAGGTCTTGCTTCGTGGTGAAGGGAATCTTACGCAGGTCGTCCAACGAGCGGATATCATCGGGGCGCAAATGGCTTTCCGCAAAACGCTTTTGATAGAAAGGTGATTTCATACAACGGCGGAGCGTGCGCAGCAAACGCTCGAACTGCAATGCTTCGATCTCCGTCCGTGTCAATGTTTCTAATTCTTCATGCAAATACATTTCCTCGTGTTGTTTTTGTTCAGGATGGGGACAAAGTTAACGAAAAACATCGCAAAACAGAACGGTTTTGCGATGTTTTTTAACGACAAACGGCAATTTTAGTTTCAGATTCTCAATATTCGGGATTCTGCACAATCATTCCGCCTGAAGCCAGCACATCGTTATACGGAATGGGAAACAACAATTGGTAGCCCTCCAGGTGCAGCTCCGCCTGCGCCATGCCGTTCCGCTTCAGGAAGGCGAAATAGCCGGGCAAACGCAACGCGCTGCGGATGTCGCGGATGCTTTCGGGTGAACCGTCGGCGGCGTCAAGCCCGTTCTCCCGCGCCACGTCCTGCACGCAGGTCAGCGCGCCGGCCCTGTCGCCAGTGTGCCACTTGCATTCGGCCAACGACAGAATTACATCCGTGTAGGTCAAGACAGGCAGCGGCTCTTGGTTGCTGTTCCATACGCCAAACACCCAATCGTTTCCGCCGTGATATTCCCCGTCGTAGGGCGCCAAGGCATAGAATCCATGTCCGGCCAGTTCCTCCCACAGGGTTTCCGCTTCGCCCCATTCGCCCATACACATATAAGTATAGGCCAAGACGGCACGCGCCACGTCGCGCGACACAAACAGGAAGTCGTTGACATCCGTGGCCAGCGCCACACCGGGCTTCTCATCCAGCCCGCCACACGCGGCCTTCACGCTGCGCTCTATCGACGGCAACATTTCCGTCGGCGAAAGCTGTTCCAACGAATCGCCCGGCTCATAGCCGTCTTCAGGTATGAACGGCACGTTGCCCCAGAATGTGACAAGCTGGTAATACGCCCAAGCGCGGAATACCGCGAGGTAGTCCACATAGCACCCCGCTTGCGCCAAGTCTGCCCTCTGAATATTCAAGTTATAGTTTATCAGTTTGTAAAAGTTGGTCCAACACTCGCTCACTCGCGGGTCTTCGGGGCGCAAAGGCATCCCCCACCGCGGATCGTCGCTCCATCCCACGTAGTAAGCCTCCAAGTCAATGTACGATTCGAAGGCCTGCGCCATGTTATTGGCCATAGCCGACACTGCCTGCACGCCGGCATTTCCCAATCGCGGCACTTCGGTCACCAGGTCCGGGTCGCCGTCCTGACGCACCAGCAAACGGGCCGCCACCTTTCCTTCCCTATTATAAAAAGGTATCTCCTTCGTGCGCTCCGCTTTCGACTTCGCAGGCCCGACCACAACGAAAACCGTCTTGTTCCGCACCTCCACGGACACAGACATGGCCGAGTTGGCCAGGAAACCATCTTCATAAAGAGAACTGGAATAGTAACTTTCCTCAGAAACAGACGTACTTGGCTCTACATCCACAAAGTCATCATCTTCCTTTCCAAAGACGTCATCCAAGTCAATCTGGGGCGGAACCTCCGTGTAAAGGTTGTCTCCCGACGTGATGCTTACTTTATACACTCCGCCCTCCTTGGGCACGTGGATTTCGTCTGTCTCCAACACGGTTCCCGTCACAACGCCTTCCGTCCCGTCGCTTCCCACATCATCGTCCGAGGTGCAGGCCGCACAACCCAAGCCACAGGCCACGAGCATCATGAATGCATATCCAAACTTCTTCATTTTTCGAGCTGTATTTTAAATGTTTCACTTCAAGACATAAAAAAAGGGTCAGCGCTCTGACCCAACCTTTGTTAACCTTAAATCTAATACTATGAAAAACACGATGCAAAGGTACAAGCTTTTGGGCAATCTGCAAACTTTTCGGCAAGAAAAAGATGCTATATAACATATTTTATCTTTTCTGGAAATATTTTCAGATTTCAGCGCCTCAAATAGCAAAGTTTTTTCGTACCTTTGACACCACTGGAATATCCATCAAAACACAATAGCATGAAAAAAACATTCTTTAAAGTGATGATCCTGGCCGCCGCTCTCGCCGGCCCCCTCACGGCCAATGGGCAGGTGGCCACGCCTACCCACGCCATTGAACAGACATTCACCATCCCCAACCCCGACTACAAGCTCAGTCCTTATACGGGCATGACGCGACAGGGATGGCTCGATGCCGCCGAATACCTGCTCAGCGGGGCGTTCACCTACATCCGCACACTGGACGACCCGATGTACTTCCCCAAGCAGCTCGACAAGACCTACCCCAACAACGAGGGACAAGTGCCCACGGCCAAGCTCGAAGGCTTCTGCCGCACGCTGTTCGTCGCAGCGCCCTTGCTGCGCGAAAAGCCCGACCTGACGCTCAACGGCATCAAGGTGGCCGACTACTACCGCCACCAGCTCCTGAACCTCATCAACCCTGAAAGCCCGAGCTACATCCGCCACCGCAACGGCGGACCGAGCCAAATCCTCGTGGAGTTCGGCGCACTGGCCATCTCGCTCTCCGTGGCCAAGGACATCCTCTGGGAGCCGCTCACGCAAGAACAGAAAGACCAGCTGGCCGCCACGATGCTCAGCTATGGCAACGGACCTACCATCGGCTCGAACTGGATGTTCTTCAACGTGTTCGTCATCTCCTTCTTCAAGGAGCAAGGCTACGCCGTCAACGACCAACGCATGAAGGAGAATCTGGAAAACATCCTTAAGCTCTACCGCGGCGAAGGCTGGTACAACGACGCGCCCGCCTATGACTACTACAGCATGTGGGCCTTCCAGATGTACGGCCCCATCTGGGCGCAGATGTACGGCCACTTCTATCCCGAATACGCCGCACAGTTCATGAAGAACCAACACGACATGATCGACAACTATCCCTACATGTTCAGCGCCGATGGCAAGATGAACATGTGGGGGCGCAGCATCCCTTACCGCTTCGGCGCCGTCGTCCCGCTCGCCTTGCTGAGCTACCAGAAAGACCCGAGCGTGAACTACGGATGGATGCGCCGCATCGCATCGGCCACCCTGCTGCAGTTCTTGCAGAACCCCGATTTCCTGGAAGACAATGTGCCGACGATGGGCTTCTACGGTCCCTTCGCGCCCGCCGTGCAAATCTACAGTTGCCGCGGCAGCGTCTATTGGTGCGGAAAAGCATTCCTGAGCCTGCTCTTGCCGGCCGACGACCCGTTCTGGACGGCCAAAGAGAACAACGGCCCGTGGGAAAAGGAATTCAAGAAGAACCATGTGTACAACAAGTTCCAGCCGGCCACGAACCTGCTCATCACCGACTACCCCAACTGCGGCGGCGCCGAAATGCGCTCGTGGTGCCACGAAACGGTGGCCAACGACTGGCAGAAGTTCCGCAGTTCGGAGAACTACAACAAACTAGCTTACCACACCGAGTTCCCATGGATGGCCGACGGACCGGACGGGGAAGTGTCGATGAACTACGCCACGAAGAACAGCAAGGGGCAGTGGGAAGTGTTGCGCCTCTACACTTTCAAGAGTTTCGAGGACGGCATCTACCGCCGCGACGCGGAGCTGGAAACCAACCGCGACATCAAATACAACCTGGCCGACATCCCTCTCCCCAACGGCGTGCTGCGGGTGGACAAGATCACAACGCCCGTGCCCACCACCGTGCGGCTGGGGCACTACACGTTGCCTGAACTGGACGGTCAACCCATAGAAGAAGAGAAATCGTCAAAAGTGGACGGCGCCGTCATCCTGAACAACGGAGAATACCGGCTGGCCATGATACCCCTGCAGGGCTGGGAATCCACCACCGTGAGCTATCCCGAAGGACTGCACCCCGTGAGCAACAAGTGCGGCCTCATCATGTCGGAGAGCCAGGTGGAGAACGAGAAAGTGTTCGTCACGCTCACCTTGTGGAAAAAAGGCTCGAAGAAATTCAGCAAGAAGGAACTTTCGCCCGTGAAGGACGTGAAGGTTTCCGACGACTTGCGCACCATTGACATCACGTTTGCCGACGACAGCCGGAAGCAAGTGAGATTCTGACCTCCCCCCCTGTCCCCCGGTCCGGAAATCCGCCATTTCCCGACCGGGGGACAGTTCTTTTTAGACGCCTTCTGTCGCGAAGTTCCCAAAAAGCCAGCAGACAGCAACAAGTTCCCAGATGACATTTTGTCAAAACGTCAGGACAGCCCCTGCGAGAACCGCGCAAACGGGCTTGGGGCGGAAATAGAACGGAAATACGCGAACCTCGCGCGCCCAAGGGCATGCAGAATGAAAGCCGAAAGCCGGTTCCTGCGACATTTTGCCGCCCACCACGGAACGCCGTGCGGCCGGAACCATCCCCTCGTCACCCCTGCAAGGGGAATGGCTTTGCAAAAGGACAAACGGAGTTTGCACGCAGACGGACTCCATCCAGAACGGGAAAAGCCTTCCGAGGCCCTGTTTTTCCCTTCATTCCGCACCCACAGGAACTGCCTTGCGGCAGAAAAGTTTCTCCTTTGCGGAAGGCGGTTCGTTTCTTTGCGGAAAACGATTCTGTTTTTACCGCGAAAAAACACCCGCCGGGACGGAGAAATGCTCCATACAAACAGTTTCTCCACCCGTTTTTTAACAGTCCGCTTCTGTTTGCGGCGCTCCGTCCTGCCATTGAAACACGGAAGCGAAAGGAAAGTCTTTCTTTTGGCAGGAATTTCTGTGCTTGGATGACAATCCGCCGGCGCATGCTCTCACAAAAAAATGGTTAAATAGTTGGAGAAGCAAGTAACTCTTCCTACTTTTGTGGCAAACAACTAAAATAACTTTAAACAAAAGATATGGAAAAGTACGCCCGCACATCAAAATGCAACCTTTTCAGCGCAGCCCTGCTGGCGCTGACGCTTGAATGGCTTCGTGCAACCTCAACGACGGCAAGGGACAAGCCGCAAAAGAAAGCCAGGAAATGAAAGTCGAATCCGTCACATGGGAAGAAAAGCCTTCGGCCGAAGGCTGCAAAATCTCGGCCAGCTTCCCGGCCGACACCACCATGGCTGTCAGCCGCGACGTGTGGGAATGGATCAACGAAGAACTGGGCGGCTCGTATGAAGGATATCTGTTCGACGGAGAAAAACTTGCCGAGCATTACGGGACGCTACATGCAGAACAGTTCAAACGCGCCATCGAGGAACTGGGACCCAACACGGCCATGGACCAGTGTGCCTACTACGCACAATTCAAGAAGGTGTTCGAGACGTGCAAACTCGTCACCTTCACGGCCGAAACATACGAATACGCCGGCGGGGCGCACGGGGGCGAAAGCCTGGAGGGCTGCGTGTTCCGCAAATCGGACGGCCGAAAGTTCGGATGGGAAATGTTCACCGCCGAAGGGAAGGAAAAACTGCGCGACATCATCAAGGAGAGGCTGAAGAAGTTTTATTTCAAAACGGGAAGCGACGAAGAGTTCTATGCCATGCTGCTGGACGAAAACGCCTCCTACTCCTTCCCCCTGCCCGAAACCGCACCGATATGCAGGGCCAATGGCATGCAGTTCATCTACCAACAATATGAAATCGCACCCTATGCCGCAGGCATACCCACCTGCACCGTCCCCTATACCGAACTGAAAGGATTGTTCACCACGACCGTGGAGCCGCTGATTGAGAGCACCACGGATTCGCTGGCCATGAAGTACAACCCGACGGTCGTACAGTGACACGGGCGACAAAAGACATTCAAAGGCTAAGGGGCGTGCCGCAAACATCGCGGCGCGCCCCTTAGCTATTGCATCTCCCTGCGGGGAAACGGGTCAATTCTTGAAACTATGGATGGGAGCGGGAATGCGGCCCACACGGTTGACGAAGGCATCACACGCGAAGGTGTTGACCGGCATCACGGGCGCATGGCCCAGCAATCCGCCGAATTCCACCGTGTCGCCCACGGTCTTGCCCACCACCGGAATGATGCGCACAGCAGTGGTCTTCTGGTTCACCATGCCGATGGCCGCCTCGTCGGCTATGATGCCCGAAATCGTGGTGGCCGGCGTGTCGCCCGGGATGGCAATCATGTCCAGGCCCACGGAACATACGCAGGTCATCGCCTCCAGCTTCTCGAGCGTCAGCGCCCCGCACTCCACGGCGTCGATCATGCCTTGGTCCTCGCTCACGGGAATGAACGCACCGCTCAGCCCGCCCACGTAGGACGACGCCATCACGCCGCCCTTCTTCACCTGGTCGTTCAGCAAAGCCAAGGCCGCCGTCGTGCCCGGCGCACCGGCACGCTCCAGTCCGATTTCCTCCAATATCTCGGCCACGCTGTCGCCAACGGCCGGCGTAGGGGCCAGCGACAGGTCGATGATGCCGAAAGGTACGCCCAAGCGGCGCGAAGCCTCCTGCGCCACCAACTGCCCCACGCGGGTGATCTTGAACGCCGTGCGCTTGATGGTCTCGCAGAGCACCTCGAAGCTGGCCCCGCGAATCTGGCTCAAGGCGTGCTTCACCACGCCCGGGCCGCTCACGCCCACATTGATGACCGCGTCGGGCTCCGACACACCGTGGAAAGCCCCGGCCATGAAGGGGTTATCGTCCGGCGCATTGCAGAGCACCACCAGTTTGGCACAGCCCAGCGAATCTCTGTCCTGCGTGCGCCGCGCCGTCTCGAGCACGGTCTCGCCCATCAGCCTCACCGCATCCATGTTGATGCCCGTCTTCGTGGAACCCACGTTCACGGAGCTGCAGATGCGCTCGGTTTCGGCCAATGCTTGCGGGATGGAGCGTATCAGGAGTTCATCGCTGCGCGTCATGCCCTTCGACACCACGGCCGAATAGCCTCCCAAGAAATTGATGCCCACTTCGCATGCGGCACGGTCGAGCGCATGCGCCACCTTGACGTAGTCTTCCGGCGTCCGGCACGCCGCCCCGCCCACCAGCGAGATGGGAGTAATGGAGACGCGCTTGTTCACGATGGGAATGCCATATTCCTTCGATATGTCCTCGCCCGTCTTCACCAAGTCTTTGGCCAGCCGCGTAATCTTGTCGTACACCTTGCCGCAAAGCGCGTCCACGTCGGCGTCCGCGCAGTCCAGCAAATTGATGCCCATGGTAATGGTGCGCACATCCAGATTCTCCTGCTCGATCATCTGGTTGGTTTCCAACACTTCATATATGTTAATCATAACGCTTCGGGAAACTGGCGGGTTAAATACGGTGCATCTTGTCAAAAATCTCCTCGCGCTGGCACTTCACCTGCACGCCGATGGACAGGCCGATTTCCGCAAGCTCGTTGGCCAGCACCTCGAAGGGCTTCTCCACTTGCGACAAGTCGGCAATCATCATCATATTGAAATATTCCTGCACGATGGTCTGCGAAATGTCCAGCACATTGGCCTTGTTCTCTGCCAAGTACGTGCAAACCTTGGCAATGATGCCCACGGCATCCTTGCCCACAACCGTAATAATCGTCTTATTCATTGCTTTCCTCTCAAAATATGATCGTTTAAAAAAAAGACACAGCCTGCCATACGCGGCACCGCCCCTTGCGGCATCCCGTATGACAGGCTGCATATCAGTTCATAAATTACAGCTCAAGCCTTAACCATAGATAATCTTTCCGCTTTCGTCGCGGTTCTCGTCGATGAACGACTTCTGGTACTGCACCATTCCGCGCAAGGACATGCCCATGCTCGAGAATCCGCCGTCGTGGAAAAGGTTCTGCATCGTGACTTTCTTGGTCAGGTCGGAGAACATCACCACGCAATAGTCGGCGCATTCGTCGGCGCTGGCGTTGCCCAACGGCGACATGCGGTCGCTGAAGTCATACAGCCCGTCGAATCCCTTGATGCCGCCGCCGGCCGTGGTGAACGTGGGCGACTGCGAAATCGTGTTGATGCGCACGCCTTTCTCGCGGCCGTAGATGTAGCCGAAACTGCGTGCAATCGACTCCAAGAGCGACTTGGCGTCGGCCATGTCATTGTAACCGAAGAAAGTGCGCTGGGCCGCCACGTAGCTCAAGGCCAAGATGGAACCGTTCTCGTTGATGGCGTCCAGCTTCTTGGCCGTCTGTATCATCTTGTGGAAAGAGATGGCCGAGATGTCGAGCGTCTTGTTCAGCAGGTCATAGTCCAAGTCGTCGTAGGTGCGCTTCTTGCGCATGTTGGCGCTCATGGCCACGGAATGCAGCACGAAGTCTATTTTCCCGCCCATGGCCTCTTGGGCCTCGACGAACAGTTTTTCCAAGTCTTCCAACGAAGTGGCATCGGCCGGAATCACCGTGGCGTGGGTTTTCTCGGCCAGCTCCGCGATGGTGCCCATGCGGCAGGCCACCGGTGTATTGGTCAACACGATTTGCGCGCCTTCTTCCACTGCGCGTTCTGCCACTTTCCACGCGATCGAAGCGTCGTTCAACGCTCCGAATATGATGCCGCGCTTGCCTTTCAATAAGTTATAAGCCATACAAATTATCCTATAATTCCTTTAATATCGTGGGCAAAGATACAAATTGTTTCGCACTTTAACGGACATTCCGGGCAAAACATTGAAAAAAATCCATGGCGCACGACGACATGCCCCCTGTTATTTCCCCGGATTGCCGTCTCGAACATATTATAAAAGGAGAGCGCCACAAGCCGGCATCGCGATACCAGCGCAACGTGGTGAAATAGGCCAGCTGGTTCCACTCCGACATGAGGGAGTTGGCCGACGGCACGTAAATGTTCAGCCCGCAATATGCCCCTTCCTTGATGGGAATCTCCAGCCGGTAGGGATAATAATTGCTCACCGAGGCATATTCGCCATGCTCTTCGTAGACCACGGCCCGCTCCAAAGCCCCGCGCACCTTGTCCACGTAGGGATTGTCCAGCCCCAAGCTGTCCACCCATTCCCCGAAATCGTACAGGGGCTTGCCATTTTCAAAGCGTTGCAGGGTGTTGCGGTTGATGTCGGACGGACGGACCTGCACCTCGGACGACATGAACAACGAGTCCATGTACAAGGCCAAAGAGTCCATCTTCGTCAGGTCGGTCAGACTGACGGAGACGAAGTCGTCCCAGTCCGTCCCGTTCTCTTGGAAATACTGCATATACAACTGCGACGTGCGGGTCAGCCCTGCCTCGTCCATTTGCAAGAGATACGGGAGGATGTCGGCATAGGGGAATCCTTTGGCTGGCACGGAATTGGGCGTGGCCAGATAGTAGCGGGCCACGTCCTTGAACTCGTATGCCGTCTCCACGCTCCCCCATGAGACAGGCGTCGAACATCAGCAGGTCCAGATGCGGGCAGCCCGACAAGGCATCGCACATCTCCGCTACGTTTATGCCATAGTTCCCGTTTCCCTCGTCGCCGAAGATGCGCTTGCTCACCGTTTGGGAATGATACAGGCTGCCGTCGGCATGCGACGAACGTGACGCCCTTGCGGGCGGCCGGATAAGCGGTGAACACGTCGTTGATGACCTCGCGCATGACTTCCGGATCCACCGAATACTGGTCCGGATAAGTCTTCACTGTCGCCAGGCGCACGGCTCCGCTCTTGTCCTTGTCTATAAGATACAATGTGGGCGCGGCACTGATGTCGGCATAAACCAGCACGTTGGCGTTCACGCCACAGTCCTCATAACCCACTTTCAAGTCGGTGATATTGTCGTTGAGCTCGTCTGCCAAATCGTTCTGCCCCACCATGTAGACGAGAAACGTAGCCTCTTTTCGGGTCGTTCTGCGGTTCGCCCCCGTCCTCCATGTCGTCCTCGCAGGCCGCGAAGAAGCAGCATGCAGCGAGACCCAACAACAGTTTCTTCAGATTCCAATCCATGTCGTATGCGTTTGGTTTGCCCCGCAAAGGTATATAAAAAAGCGATTTCCCGCGCCTGGTCCATAAGAAAGTCCAATCCGCCCCAAACTTTGTAATCCGACCGGGGGGATACGGGATAGTTGCACACGTGGGAAAGAATACTTTTCCTCTCCCTGATGAAAAGTATAATCAACGTCGTTGTTTACATGATTAACGACGTTGATTATATAGATGACGACGTTGATTATATAAACAACGACGTTAATTATAGATTTGGAGCGCACAAAGAAAGTTTTCCGGCTGCTTATCCGGAATTGCCACCAAGGACAACCTGATTTCGGACCATGGTTTTATGCCATCCAAAATCCCATGCTCAAAAACAGGCCAAAGGGCCTGGCCAAGTTCGGAAGCAGAATCGGATAGAGCTTTCTTAGAAGAAAAACGGGAGGCATCAACGGTGACGCAACCATTATCTCCGCAGACATCCTCCGCCTCCTGCGCGTATCCCTGTTCCCCCACCCCACGCATCCCCTCCCTTCGTGCGCTATGCCCCGACGGGGCGCAAGTTCGGATTTTCAAGATCTTTTGCCCAATCAGAGGTCCTTTTGGTATGCGGAACGAAAATTAATCCGTATCTTTGCACGAAACGAACACTCAAAAAGCAAAGACTTATGTACGAAATTTCAACCAACGCCAAGGGCTCGCGGCAGATGGACATCGCCGACAGCCATTTGGAAACCATACGGAAATATGCGCTCTTCGAACAACTCGTGGACAGCAACGGCATCATCGACGAAATGGTGCTCGAAAAACTGCGGCTCAACGTGAGGGCCCTCATGGAAGCCCATCCCGAAAACGCCGACTTGGTGGACCTCTGCCGGGGCGTGCTTTTCCACGACAACATGAAGGCTTATGGCTTAGGGCAGTTGGCACGTTTATACAAAGACTGGTCGGAAAAGCATCCTGAAGAAAACGGCGAGGGCGGCACAAACGATTGACATGGGAGAATTGCAGCTGACAGACTGGCTCCCCACGACGAAAAAAGGAAATGGAGTTGCGGGGATGGGATTGCGCGGACATCATCCTGTTCAGCGCCGACGCCTATGTGGACCATCCGTCGTTCGGGGCGGCCGTCATCGGACGGGTGCTCGAAGCCGAGGGATTCCGCGTAGCCATAGTGCCGCAACCCGACTGGCACGGCGACTGGCGCGACTTCAAGAAGCTCGGCGCGCCGCGGCTCTTCTTCGGCATAGCGCCGGGATGCATGGACTCGATGGTAAACAAGTACACCGCCAACCGGAGGCTGAGGGCGAGGACGCCTACTCGCCCGACGGGCGGCACGACCTGCGCCCTGAATACCCCACCATCGTCTACACCCGCATCCTCAAACGGCTCTACCCCGACGTGCCCGGTCATCCTGGGCGGCATCGAGGCATCGCTGCGCCGCCTGACCCACTATGACTACTGGCAAAGAGCGGTTCCGACCGTGCATCCTGTGCGACAGCGGAGCCGACCTGCTGGCCTACGGCATGGGGAAAAAGCCGTGACGGACATCTCACGACAGCTACAGGACGCCATCGCGCGGAACGACGAGGCGCTGGACTACGACGGCACGACGGGCGCGGCGCATCGGCATGAAGGCCTTCCGCCGGCTCATCACGGCGCCCGGAAACGTGCCGCAGACGGTGGCCCTCTACGCCTCAAGGAAGATATCCCCGGCGGCATCGCGCCCGCCGACATCCTGCTGCATGCCCACGAAACATGCCTCAAGGACATGAAAGCGCAAGCCGAAAACTTCCGCCACATAGAGGAAGAGCAACAAGCTGCACGCCGCCCGCATCATCCAACCCACAGCGGGGGAGTACGTGGTGGTCAATGCCCCTTATCCCCCATGACTCAGGCTGAAACAGACCACTGCTTCGACCTGCCCTACACGCGCATGCCGCATCCCAAATATTGGGGAAACGCATCCCCGCCTACGAGATGATTAAATTCTCGGTCAACCTCCACCGAGGTTGTTTCGGCGGTTGCGCTTTCTGCACCATCTCGGCCCACCAAGGCAAGTTCATCACCAGCCGGAGCAAGGAAAGCATACTGAGGGAGGTGAAGCAAATCACCCGCATGCCCGATTTCAAAGGCTATATCTCCGATTTGGGCGGACCGTCGGCCAACATGTACGGCATGGGGGGCGCAACCCGAAAGCCTGCGAGGCCTGCAAGCGCCCCTTCGTGCATCCATCCCGAAATTTGCCCGAACCTGAACACGGACCACAGCCCGCTGCTGGACATCTACCGGGCCGTGGATGCCCTGCCGGGCGTGAAGCGCAGCTACATCGGCAGCGGAGTGCGCTACGACTTGCTCTTGCATGAGGACAGGACGAGCACGCCAACCAGTCGCATGCCGACTATGCCCGCGAACTCATTACCCGCCACGTCAGTGGGCGGCTGAAAGTGGCTCCCGAACACACCTCGGACCGCGTGCTCCGTCTCATGCGCAAACCGCCCTTCAGCCAGTTCGGCCGGTTCAAGGCCCTATTCGACCGCATCTGCCGCGAAGCCGGACTGCGGCAGCAAATCATTCCTTATTTCATCAGCAGTCACCCTGGCTGCACGGAGGAAGACATGGCGGAACTGGCCGTATTGACCAAAGGCATGGACTTCCGACTGGAACAGGTGCAGGACTTCACGCCTACCCCCATGACCGTCAGCACCGAAACCTGGGCCACGGGCTACCATCTTATACCCTCGAACCGGTATTCAGCGCCCGCTCGCCACGGGAAAAACTGGCGCAACGGATGTTCTTCTTCTGGTACAAGCCGGAAGAACAGGCCGCCATCCGCGCGGAACTCCGCCGCATGGGACACAGACCTGGCCGAAAAAAGCTCTTCGGCAAAAGGAACTCAAGGAATGGAACAAGGACACAGACTCAAGCATCATGACACATACGGCACACACGCTACACATAGGAAAGACTTTCCGGATAGCCGAACAGGCATGCACGGGAAAGAGGCCCGCGGAACAGCAAACCCCGGACAGCTTGTGCGAGGACGGCATCGCGGTCGGCGCTGACTTCGCTGCCGTTGTCGACGGTTCGACCAGCAAAGGCAGCCTCCGCGTCGGGGGCAAGACGTCCGGGCGGCTTGCAATGGAAATCCTCACGGATGCCGTCGCGAACGACCTCGCGCCCACCGACGACATGCGGCAGGCCGCGGACAAGCTCACGGCCCGCGTACGCCGGTTCTACGAGGCGAACGGACTCTGCGACGAGGCGCTCCGCCATCCCGAGAACCGACTGACGGCCAGCCTTGTGGTCTATTCAGCCCGCCGGCACGAAGTGTGGTTTATGGGCGACTGCCAATGCCGCTTCGGCGGGACGACCTATACGCATCCCAAGCCCACAGACTCCCTCCTCTCCGCCATGCGTTGCAGCATCCTGCGCCACCTCGTCTCGAAAGGGCATTCCATCGCGGCCCTGCGGCCCGCGACTTGGGGCGAGAGTGGATATGGCCGTTCCTCAAAGACCAATGCGCTTTCCAGAACGCGACGGATGCAGGTCCGTTCGGCTACGCCGTCATCGACGGTTTCCCGCCCCGCACGGACCTGATGCGCCGGTTGCCGCTGCCGGAAAGCCTCAGCGAACTGGTATTGGCATCGGACGGCTATCCCGTGGTATGCGACACGCTGGAAGCCTCCGAACGCGAGCTCTCGCGCCTGTTGGCCGAAGACCCGCTCTGCATGGGAGAGCATCCCTCCACGAAGGGGCTGAAACCGGGCAACACCTCATTCGACGACCGCACCTACCTGCGGCTCGCCTTTATTCCACAACACGAAACAACGACAAAAGCATGAATCCCACAACTGTTCAAACCAACTCGCCGCGCGCATGGCTGTTGGCCGCGCGGCCCAAGACGCTGACGGGCGCCGCCGTGCCGGTCATGATCGGTGCCGCCTCGGCATGGGCCGACGGTGCATTCCGCCCCGTCGCAGCCGTCTTGTGCTTCCTCTTTGCCTTCCTGATGCAAATCGACGCGAACTTCATCAACGACTATTTCGACTTCCGCAAGGGACTGGACGACGAAAAACGGCTGGGCCCCAAGCGCGCCTGCGCCGAGGGCTGGATCAGCCTGCCGGCCATGCGGCGGGGCATAGCGGCAACTACCGCCCTGGCATGCCTCACGGGCCTGCCCCTGGTGCTCTATGGCGGCTGGCCGATGGTGCTGGTGGGAATGTGCTGCGTAGTGTTCTGCTTCCTCTACACCACCTGCATGGCGCGCCTCGGACTGGGCGACGTGCTGGTGCTGGCCTTCTTCGGCCTCGTGCCCGTCTGCACCACCTATTACCTCCAGGCCGGCAGCGTCACCCCGGCAGTGTGGACGCTGTCCGTGGCTTGCGGGCTGGTCATCGACTGCCTGCTCGTGGTGAACAACTACCGCGACCGTGACAACGACAAGGCCGGCGGCAAAATCACCCTCGTGGTGCGCATCGGCGCGAAAGCCTCCGAAGCGCTCTACCTGTCATTAGGCGTGGCGGCCGTGGCCCTCTGCCAAGTGCTATGGCTCGCCGGACAGCCCGCCGCGGCCCTGTTGCCCTGCCTCTACCTGCTGCCCCACGTGGCAACGTGGAGGCGCATGGTGCGCATCAACCGCGGAAAAGCCTTGAACCAAATCCTGGGCGAGACGGCGCGCAACATCTTCATCTTCGGCCTGCTGCTCTCCCTCGGGCTGATTCTTTAGCCCTTTCTTCAGCAAGAAAAATTCTTTAACCCCATAAAAACCAACAAGACAATATGGCAACAGTAGACGACAAGAAAATCATCTTTTCCATGGTCGGCGTGAGCAAAACCATCCGCCAGACGAACAAGCAAGTGTTGAAAGACATCTACCTGAGTTTCTTCTACGGGGCTAAAATCGGCATCATCGGCCTCAACGGCGCCGGAAAGTCCACTTTGATGAAAATCATCGCCGGACTGGACAAGGACTTCCAAGGCGAAGTGGTGTTCTCGCCAGGCTACAGCGTGGGCTACCTGCCCCAGGACCCGCAGCTCGACCCGGCCAAGACCGTGAAGCAGGTGGTCATGGAAGGCGTACAGCCCATCGTGGACGCGCTGGCCGAATACGAGGAAATCAACCAGAAGTTCGGCTTGCCCGAATACTACGAAGACGAGGACAAGATGAACGCCCTCTTCGCACGGCAGGGCGAACTGCAGGACATCATCGACGCCACCGACGCCTGGAACCTGGACAGCAAACTGGAACGGGCCATGGACGCGCTGCGTTGTCCGCCGGCCGACCAGCCGGTGGAGCATCTCTCGGGCGGTGAGCGCCGCCGCGTGGCCCTCTGCCGCCTGCTGCTGCAGAAGCCCGACGTGTTGCTGCTCGACGAGCCCACCAACCACCTGGACGCGGAAAGCATCGACTGGCTGGAGCAACACCTCAACCAGTATGAAGGCACGGTCATCGCCGTGACCCACGACCGCTACTTCCTCGACGACGTGGCCGGATGGATCCTGGAACTGGACCGCGGTGAAGGCATTCCCTGGAAAGGCAACTACTCTTCGTGGCTG